>Ga0172381_10002723_pt1 | contig 19207 bp, 16 predicted proteins | sample Leawel6488metaG_FD_119754 | JGI IMG/M metagenome (GOLD analysis project Ga0172381, IMG submission 119754) | Leachate microbial communities from a municipal landfill in Southern Ontario, Canada - Leachate well 64-88 metaG | ecosystem: Engineered > Solid waste > Landfill > Unclassified | place...
AAAGCAGGAATAATAAAAAATGTTTTGTTTCCATCTTCACGAGCAAATAACGGATGATACGGATCATCCTGTTTAACCCTCTCTATGATTTGCCCTACTGAATCATAATAATAGTAACCACACATCCAAGCAAGAATAACCGGATGAGTTCTAAAATTAGCAATTATCCAATCCAAACGCGTGAAATCCAAGTTATAACTACTGCCTACGGCATAATCCACAGATATAATAACCCTAATTTCATTTTTATAAAATTCATCCAAAACTGTTTTTATATTTTCTAGGGTATAATTTTGAGAGCTTGAGGGCGTAATGACAACTGTGTTTACCCCCATTGCTTTCATTAAGGCAATTTCTTGACTAAAAGAATTGTCTCCAGTAAAAAATCCTGACAATTCAACTCCCTTAATTTTATAAGGCAAGAACCCGGTTTTTCTGCCATCGGCAAGTGCCTTCTGCACTAATAACTGCCTTCCCTTAATATCCACCCTGCTTATGCCAGCCGGAGCAGGCTTTGAGGTATAATAAATTCCGTCGCAGACAGGAATATTCATAAAAAATCCAGCGCTATTTTTAAGTCGCATATATACAGCCTTAGAGCCTTCTTCAGCGCTTAACTTCCATTTTTTTGTCTCCTGATATTTCTCCCATTTAGACCAATTTTTATTATCATTGGAAAAAGACATCTCTGTAATAGCATATTCAGGATCAAACCCCCATATATTCAAAGTAACTTGCCGCGAATTGGTCAATATAGCTCCATCGTTAATATTAATGTTCCCTCTTAAAAAGACGTAATTTGAAAATGAAAATGTAGGGGTAACTGTGACATTTCCGGCTTTATCGCGAAATTCCATATGCCATTGGCTAACAGAATTATAAGGCATTGATAAGTAAGTATAACCATTCTCCGGTTCAATTATGAAATCAGAAGACCAGCTAGCTACATAAGATGTGCCGTAAGTAATATATTGCACCGGCTCATCGGTTTTCCAGTAGACTTTAAGATAGCCGTACCTCGCGGCAAAAGCTTCGTATTCAAATTTTACCAATACAGGAGCAACGGTATCAGCGCAAGAGGCATCCTGAAGCATAAATCCAAAAAAACAAATTAAAACTAATAGCCCTAAAAGCACAAATCTAATTTTCATGATTACTCCTATTATTTAGCTTTAAGACAAAAAAATAGGATCAAGCCCATTAATTGAACAATGAGTCTTGATCCTTATATATCGCAACATTGACTACCCTTGGTTATTCCAAGAACTGACAATTAAGTTTAACATATTGCATGTAAAAAACAAACTTAATTTTACGTCAAACCTCTTAAATAAAGATCGTTTCTGAACGCGAAGAACCGACAGATATCATTGAAATATCTGCTCCTGCCAACGCTTCAAGCATAGAAATATAAGACCGGGCTTTTGAAGGAAGTTTTTTGTATTCCTTCACATCCACAGTGGAACTTTGCCAGCCAGGCACCTGCTTATAAACAGGCACAGCGCCTTTAAGAACCTCAGGGTCAAGGACAAACTCCTTAAATAATTTACCTTTATACTTATAAGCCACGCACACATCTATAACCTTGAGTTCATCAAGTATATCAAGTTTAGTCAGAGCCAACTCGGTTATTCCGTTTATCGAAACAGCTTCTTTGACTAAAAGGCTGTCAAACCAGCCGCATCTGCGCGGCCTGCCGGTAGTCGCTCCGAATTCTTTGCCTCTGGACCTCATGGCCTTCTGAAAATCACCGGTAAACTCCGTCGGAAACGGGCCTTCCCCTACACGCGTGGTATAAGCTTTGGATACGCCGATAACTTTGTCCATTTTAACCGGAGATACTCCCGTACCGGTGCAAGCTCCGGCTGCCGTAGAACTTGATGAAGTCACAAAAGGATAGGTTCCGAAATCGATGTCCAGAAAAGTACCCTGAGCGCCTTCAAAAAGAATATCCTTTTTATCGTCTATTGCCCTGGCTAGAAGCTTTTGAGTATCGCAGATATATTCGGATAACTTCCTGCCATAACCTAAATAATCGTAGTAGATCTTTTTAAAACTAAAACCCGGATGATCATAGACTTTTTTGAATATTTCGTTTTTTTCCTTAAGGTTATCCAGCAACTTCTCCTTGAGGATCTTCGGGCTTAATAGATCGACCATCCTTATACCGCAGCGATTGATCTTATCCGCGTAGCATGGGCCGATGCCCCTGCCTGTAGTGCCGATCTTATTAGACCTTTTAGTCTCGCGCAACTGGTCGAGGATCCCGTGATAAGGCATGATCACATGCGCCAGGCAAGAAATCTTAAAATTACTTCCGGGCTTGACCCCGGCTTTTTTCAAACCTTCGATTTCCTGAAACAAAACAGCCGGATCTATAACAACGCCGTTGCCGATACAACAGATCTTTCCCGGATGAAGGATCCCCGAAGGGATCAAATGAAATATATATTCTTTTGAATCCCCGCCTGCCGTCGAGGCAGGGACAACTACGGTGTGCCCCGCGTTATTGCCGCCCTGATAGCGCACGATATAGTCAACCTGAGACGATAAGATATCGATTATCTTGCCCTTACCCTCATCTCCCCACTGCGTACCAACTATTATTGTATTCATTATTTTCCCTACGGCTCCATTGTAAATATCTTACGCGCGATATCCGGGTATTTAGCGATAAATTTCAACTCTTCATCCACCAGAGGCTTCTGGTTATGCACATTGGCGTAACGCACAAGCTCCAAGATCTCGGTAGCCTGTTTATCGTCCTTGAATTCCACTTCAATTTTTTCATACACATTCCTAAAGCCCTTGATCCCGGAATATTCTCCCGTCGTGATCTTGCGCCCGGTTTCAATAATCTCCGGCTCACCCCTGCCCAATTCTTCATAATCATACAGTTCATAATTGCGCCTGTCTTTAAGCGCTCCGTCGGCATGGATCCCTGATTCATGCGCGAAAGCATTGGCTCCGATACCCGGCTGATTTATCGGGATCGGCACTCCGAAAGCATAAGAAGCATATTTGCATATTTTCCAGGCGTATTTCAGGTCTATATTTTCATCAAGTTTATAATCCTGCATGCCGTTTCCGTACTTGATCGCCAGTATCACTGAAACCAGGTCAGCGTTTCCCGCGCGTTCGCCCATGCCATTAACGCAGGTATTAATATAAGCATCCTGGCCCATATCATTAGCGGCCCGGGCGCCGGCAATGGAATTGGCCACAACCAAACCCAGATCATTATGGCAATGCACTTCTACCGGCATACTCACCGCCTCGGTTAAAACCTTGATACGTTCATACATACTAAAAGGCGTATCGCATCCTAGCGTATCGCAATAACGCAGCCTATCCGCGCCGGCCTCTTTTGCGGCAAGGGCAAATTCAATCAAATAATCCATACGCGTACGCGAAGCATCTTCCGCGTTTACTCCTATAGATTTAGCGCCCGATTTACGCGCCTCTTTAACCGCCTCAGCCATCTCTTTAATAACAGACTGATGGTCAAGCTTACCTCTAAATTTATGTACTATCATCTGGTCGGATGTAGAGATGGAAAGATTCATGTGTTCTATACGCGGCACAAGCTTAAAGGTGGAGTTTACATCTTCTTTTGTGGCGCGCAGCCAGCCTTCCAGCCTTATCGGAGAAAGCACTCCCTTCTTGGCCAGTTCCAGATTAGCATTAAGGTAATTCGTTTCATGGCGGGTCATGGGAAAACCGAATTCCGACTGAAAAACTCCCATTTCGTTTAAATAAACGTTTATCATCGTCTTCTGTAATTTAGAAAGACAGATCCGCGAAGTCTGAACCCCGTCCCTGTTAGTTACATCTATTATATAAATCTTGGGCTTAGCCATGTTGATTCTCCTTGCCAGTTAGGCACACTGGCGCAGTTCCTTATTAGCGCCAGGTGTTATTTTTTCAATAATTTCTTCAGCTCTTCTTTTTTAGGCAATCCTTTTGTGCCGAAGATCCACTGGTTATCCACCAGATATGCCGGGCCAAAAAGTACCTGCATCTGTTTTCCCAATTCAATATTCGCCCTCAACAGATCCGCGCCTTCCTGTGACTGGGCGCAAGCCTTGATCTTGCTGGCATTGGCTTCGGAAATACAATCATCCCACCATGAGCTCGCCGGATCTGCGGACCTGCAGGTAATATATTTCCAAAAATACTGCGGATAATATTTCTGGACACAAACTCCTCTCAAATCTTCCTGTATTTCTAATCCGCCCTTTGCGGCATCAAACTTTCCTTTTTCTTCTATGGCCACAAAATGAATACGCGGATTATAAACTTTTACCATATCCAGCAGCTCGCGGGTATCCTTGTCAAAAAGGCTGATGAATAGGTCCAGGGAATTTTCTTTTTTCCTGTCCAGAAAATAAGACATCCCTGCCACGGAAGATTTAAGCATATAATAATCGCCTTTTTCCTCTAAATTAACTTTTAATTCCTCAAACGATTTTTCAACAGACGCGTCTTTAGAAAGAAAATACGCCGGCAAAGTCTTCAGCCCGAAATCCTTTACCATCTTTTGCGCCTTGGAATCGGGGTAATACAGATAAGAAACCTTAAGGCCCTTAAAGAATTTTTTCAGGTATTTTTCAATCACTTCCGGCTGACAAACCTGGCAATTTTTCGGCAGCACCACTAAAAGTCCGACCTTGGGAGCCGGGCTAAAAACGCATTCAGCCTTTAAATTACCCGGATTTCTGCAGGATGCCTTCATTCCCTCTTTTTTACAATTGCTATCCGAAAAACACTGCGGCAATACAGCGAGAATATCCTTATCCGCGGGCACTTTTTCCTCTAACCGCGGCTCTTCGATCTTGTAGCCGGCTATCTTATTATTATCTGCGATATTTAAAACCAGGTTGCCTAAGCGTTTACCCTGCCAGCTCGGCCTTAACAATATAGTACTGCCTATTTTTTCAATCGTCTCCTCTTTAGAACGATTATGCCCAACCACCACTATGTCAATACCGGGGACATCATTTATTATTTTCAAATCGTTTGTTTCACCTGAATGGCTCAATAGGACTATCAGATCAACCCGCTGCTTCTTTAACTCTTCAACTGATTTTCTTACTGACTCAAGCGCGTCCCGGACTTCAAGCCCCTCGGATTTCTGCGCAGTAACATTACTTAAACCGATAATACCGATTTTTACGCCCGCAAGTTCTTTAATGATAAAGGGCTGAAAATAATCGGACTTAATATTACAGGCAAGAAAAGCACAACTCGCGCCTTTCAGGTTCTGCTCCAGGAATTCTTTGCCAAAATTAAACTCATCATCCCCTATTGCTACAGCGTCATACTTCATTACCCGCAGTCCGGCAAGGCTGATTTTGCTACGCTCTTTGTCCAGTTCGGAATTCTGGGTATATTCATCCATAAGGCCGCCGGCAAAAAAAGCTCCGCTATCCACAAGCAAAACATTTGGATAAGCTTTCCTTATTTGTTTGATAAGGCTGGCCCTGCGGGCCAAGCCGCCATCAGGCTCATAAGGGCAACTGCAGGGATAAAGCATGGCATGCGTCTCGCCGGTAAAAATAAGAGCTATATCTTTGGCATAGACAGAATGTAAGGTTGCCAGGGACAAAACACAAGTAACGAGTAAAAGCTTAAATAAGCGATTTTTCATATTCTTATGATCTTAGCTGCTAATACATTCTCTAGTTGCGTGATCTGTTTTAATATTTCAGGCGAAACCGGGCTATCGACATTAAGCACGGATATAGCCTTGCCGCCTTTAACTTCACTGCCAAAGGTCATCGCGGCAATGTTAATCTTGTGTTTTCCTAAAAGCGTACCCAGGCTGCCGATCAAACCGGGTTTATCCCAGTTCTTAATCATCAACATCTCACCATGAGGAGAAACCTCAACATAATAATCATCGATCTTGACTATGCGCGGCTGTTTATTTGCCGATAAAGTACCGGCAACGCTTCTGGTTTCTTTATCCGTCTTGATCTCTATCTGGATCAAATTCACGAATTCAATATCACGGCTGGATTTAGTCTCTTTGATATTAATACCTCTTTCTTTGGCAAGGCTGGTAGCATTAATAAAATTCACTGTTTCCTTTAATATCGGAGACAGTAACCCTTTTGCCAGAGCCATGGTTAACGGGCTCAGATCATACTTTAATATATCTCCGTTATAAATAATGTTTAATTCCTTATATCCGCCTTCAGCTATCTGGGCGGCAAATTTCCCCAGCCTCTCCGATAATTTGATAAACGGATCGAGTATCCTGCAGGCCTCAGCCTCAAGACAGGGATAATTAGCGGCATTGCGTATACCTTTGCCTAAAAGCGCATCACGCACTATCTCCGCAACTTCAACCGCGACATTTACCTGGGCTTCTTCGGTTGAAGCCCCCAAATGAGGGGTCATTATGACCTTATCTGACTTTATCAAAGGGCTATCCGGTGATAAAGGCTCCTTTTCAAATACGTCAAGCGCCGCTCCGGCAACTTTACCTTCTTTAATTGCTTCGGCAAGCGCCTCTTCCTGGATAATGCCTCCCCGTGCGCAATTGATCACGCGTACGCCTTTTTTCATCATTGCGAATTGCTCGCTCGCGATCATATGTTTTGTCTCTTCCGTCAAAGGCGTATGCACGGTTATATAGTCAGCGGACTTAAGCAAGTTATTTAATTCTACGGCTTCTATCCCCAGGTCCTGGGCAACTTCACGCGACAAGAACGGATCAAACACCAATACCTTCATCCCAAAAGAAAGGGCGCGTTTAGCGACTTCCCGGCCTATCCTTCCGAAACCGACTATACCTAAAGTCTTTCCATAAAGCTCAACCCCCATGAATTTAGAACGTTTCCATTCCCCGGCTTTCATAGAAGAATTTGCCTGCGGAATATTCCTGGATAAAGACAAAATCATGCTTACGGTATGTTCCGCCGTTGAAATGGTATTTCCGGCGGGAGTATTCATTACTATAACGCCCTTCTGGGTAGCTGCCTCCAAGTCTACATTATCCAAACCTACTCCGGCCCGGCCTATCACCCGAAGCTTGGCCGCGGACCCGAGAATATCTTTAGTCACCTTGGTCGCGCTCCTGATAATTAACGCGTCATAATCCTTGATCGTTTCTTTAAGCGCATCAGGCTTAAGGTCGGTTTTAACATCCACCTGAAATTCTTTTTCCTCTTTTAATACCTTCAATCCTTCATCGGACAACGCATCGCTTACAAGTATTTTGATCATAAAAAACTCCCTTTATTATTGTGCTCTTTAGCTAATGACAAATGTCAAAATTCAAATGACAAAATAAATTCAAAATCAAAAATTCAAAACTGTTTTGTGCTTTGAATTTATTTTGAATTTTGTGCTTTGTCATTTGTCATTTAATAAATATTTCCTCTGCCGCTTTGATTCCGGCGCCCATCGTGAATTTGTACCCCATCAAAGCCAGGACTTTTTCCAGGCAGGATATTCCGATAATAATATCAAATTCTTCCATGTACCCCATGTGCGCGAATCTGAAGACTTTTCCTTTTAATTCCGCCTGTCCACCGGCAATGGTCACGCCATAGGTGTCTCGCATGGCCTTGACCAGTTTTTCTCCGTCTATACCCGCAGGGACCTTTACTGCCGTGACCACGTCAGAAGCAGCGGTCGGGGCGAATAATTCCAAGCCTAACGCCTTAGCCGCAGCTCGGGTCGCATCAGCTAGTTTTTTATGACGGGCGAATATATTCTCCAGACCCTCCTGTTTCATCATCTTTAATACCTCGGCAAGCGCGATTATCAGCGTAATTGCCGGAGTAAAAGGAGTATCATTGGAAGCAATCGATTTTTTAGACTTTCTCAAGTCATAATAATATTTTGGGCATTTTGAATCAGCTGCTTTTTCCCATGCCTTTTTGCTCATTGATATAAAACCCAGGCCCGGAGGGAGCATCAGCCCCTTTTGCGAACCTGATACGCAGGCATCCACGTGCCACTGATCAGTTTTCATATCAATCGCGCCTAAGCCGCTTATCGCGTCAACCACTAAAACAGCATTAGTATTTTTTACAATTTCACCTATTGCTTTAATATCAGTCGCTACGCCGGTTGATGTCTCGCAAAGAGTTGTAAAAACCGCTTTTATATCCGGGTTTTCCTTTAATTTTTTTTCGATCACTTTAGGATCAACTGCTTTTCCCCATTCCACATCGATCACTTCGGGCTTAATACCATAGGCCAGGCAGATCTCGGTCCATCTTTCGCCGAATTTTCCCGCCTGCACGACCAGGGCAGTATCCTGCGGGGATAAAAGATTGATCACCGCTGCTTCCATAGCGCCCGTACCCGAAGAAGCAAGCATATAGACGTCATTCTGGGTCTGAAATACATATTTCAGGCCTTCAAAGACTTCCTTTAATATCAGTTGGAACTGCGGCGTACGGTGATGGATTATTGGTTTTGCCATTGCTTCCAAAACCTGGGGCGGAAGCGGAGTAGGCCCCGGAGTAAGTAAATAATTCTTTTTCATAGCGCTTTCCTTTCGTGTGTTATTTCTTTTTCGGCGTTACGACGACCTCGTCGATTATTCCGTATTGTTTAGATTCCTCTGCCGACATAAAATAATCCCTATCGGTGTCTTTAGCTATTTTTTCCAATGTCTGTCCCGTGTGATGAGCAAGGATGCCGTTGATCTTATCGCGCAAATGCAGGATCTCTTTTGCGTGGATCGAGATATCCGAAGCCACCCCCTGGATGCCGCCCCATGGCTGATGGATCATCACCCTGGAATTAGGCAGGCAAAAGCGTTTTCCTTTTGTGCCCGCGCACATCAATACCGCGCCCATACTGGCCGCCTGGCCGATACAGTAAGTAGCCACATCGCATTTCACAAACTGCATAGTATCATAAATAGCTAACCCAGCGGTAACCGAACCTCCGGGCGAATTTATATAAATACTTATTTCTTTATTCGCGTCTTCCATCTGCAGAAAAAGCATCTGGGCGATAATAAGGTTGGCAACGTTATCGTCAATTGCCGTGCCGATAAAAATTATCCTGTCCTTTAACAGGCGAGAATATATATCATAAGCCCGTTCATAACCACGCGCGGTCTGCTCAATGACCATTGGTACTAAAACTTGCGCTTTTGTCTCCATCTTGCACCTCCTCACATTATAGGTACTTAAACATTTCCATAAAACCCAATAAATACCGAAAGGCTAAGCGGAAGCCCAGTTTGCGCTCCTCAATAAAAATTCCATCACCTTCTGTGGAGCCTGATCATCCGAAGGAATATTTTCATTCTTGGCTATTTCAGCCAGAATAAGATAGATCTTCACCTGTTCGCGGGCCTCTTCTTCCACCTTGACGGAAGTCGACTTCAGATACTCATCAAGCTTCTCCTGAGGAATACCCTTCATGGCCAACTCTTGCCTTGCCTGCCTTAACATTTCCTCTTTCCTGCGGTTGATCAGTGATTGCGGAATTTTAAAATCCGCGCCTTTTGTAATAAAAGAAATTATCTCCTGCTCAATTTTCTGGCGCTGGGCGTTTTCTTTCTGAATATATATCTGTTTCTCCAACGCCTTTTCAAGCTCGGCTAGATTGGGATAACTCAGGCTGCGGGCGAAATCATCGTCAACAACGGTGATCTTACGGGATTCCTTTATAGAATCAAGATAACGCTTGATCTCATCCTGCGCGACTTCAATAGCTTTAAAATCTACTTTTATCCCTTTATAATCCTTTAACTTAATTTCAGGCGCTATCTCAACCACCGCTTTAAATGACAAAGTTGTGCGGTCAAGCTTAACGTCGCTTATCTCAGGCAGATCCACTACATCGATCTTTTCCTGTTCAATTGCCTTATTATAAACTTCAGGGATCAACTCTTTTAATACCTGATCATGGGCATGCCCGGAAAACTCTTTTTCCAGGATGTCCCGCGGCGCGTGCCCCGGGCGAAAACCCTTTATCTTGGCTTCCTGGCCGATCTTTTTAAATACCTCTTCAAATTTATTTTTTACCACGTCACCGCTTACTTCAACATTAAGCTCTCGTTTTGAGCCTTCAAGATCTTTAATCTGCGTTTTCATAGCTCCCTTTCTTTACTCACCCCTTGCCACAAAGGATGAGCCGAACTTACATACTAAACTTTTCACCCAGGTATATTTCCCTTGCCTTGGGATTATTAATCAAGTCCTGGGCTGAGCCTGATATAAGAATCCTTCCTTCTGCTATTAAATAAGCCCTATCGGTTATTGAAAGCGTTTCACGCACATTATGATCCGTCAATAATATGCCTAAGCCTTTTTCCTTAAGTTCCTTAATGATCTCCTGCGCCTCATTGACCACAATAGGGTCTATGCCGGAAAACGGCTCATCCAGCAGAATAAAAGAAGGATTTGTAACCAAAGCGCGGGTGATCTCGAGCCTTCTTCTCTCTCCTCCGGATAAAGTATATGCTTTATTTTTAGCCAAATGAGCGATATTCAATTCATTAAGAAGGCTTTCTAACCTTCTTTTCCGCTCAAAACTGCTGATCGGCAAAGTTTCCAATATCGCCATAATATTTTCCGCCACTGTGAGTTTACGGAAGATCGATGCCTCCTGCGCAAGATAGCTTATGCCAAAACGCGCCCTCTCATGGATCGGCAGATTAGTGATATCCTGATTATCAAAAGTGATCTTGCCGCGCTCCGGAGGAATAATACCGACCACCATATAAAAAGTCGTGGTTTTTCCGGCGCCATTGGGCCCGAGTAAACCGACGATCTCGCCGCGCTTAACCAGCATATCTATGCCCCTGACCACAGGCCTGCCGTCATAAGACTTGGTCAGCTCTTTAATTTCCAACAGATGCATTAAAATCCTCCGTAGACATGATTATCAGCTTTGGCTGCCCGCTCAGGATAATTTTTCTATCCGTTCCGGTATAAGTGGCTTTTTGACAGTAAGAAACATTATCTCCGCGCACAATTTTGACATTGCCCTGAGCCACAATCTTCTCTAACTTACCTCCACTCATATCAAAACCCATTCCTGAACCCTTATTAACTCCGGATTCCTGCTTCGGCTCAGGCTCCGCGGCCTTAGGAGTATCCGGGCCGTTGAGAAAATACACATCCATAGTATCGCTATATAGAATAAATTCCTGTTTGTCTACTTTAACATTATTTTTGAACGTGGCAACATTTTTTTGATAATCAATCTCCACCGGCCCGTCGCAAGTAATAACCACCTTGCCTTTATTTTCGGGCTTGTCCTTTTCCAACGCGTTAAGGGTCAATTCCACGGTGACGTCTTTCTGCAGAATCACCTGGCTTAAGTTCGGACGGCCTTTGGCGCCCTTGGCAGTGGTGACCATATTATCCTTGCGGATATTTACCAAGTCATTGGTAGAAACCGTTTCTTTTTTTCTATCCCAATCCAAAGAAGTAGTGGTCAACCTTGCCCCTGAGGTAGAGGTAATGACCACATTATCCTGCAGGTGCATCTTGCCTTCTTTCTTGTCAAAACTGCCCTTATCCGCGGTAAGCTTTATCTCGTCGCTGGCGCCGTATAATTTACCGATGATATCGGTCAACCTTACTTCGGTTTCAAATATATCCGCGGTTTTTCCGGTTATATCCCAGGCCTTTTTGCCTTTATCACCGTAACCGGCAAGAGAAAAACCGCTTATCTGCTGGTCTGAGGCCGTAGCGCTCTCATCAGTTTCCTGCTCATCCTTCGCCGAAAGAACAGAGATTATAGCAAAGAATGCTATTAAAAACAAAAGTATTTTTTTAAATATCATAAGAGGCTAACATATCCGGCCATTTACCTTGGGCCTTTAATATTAATTCGCAAACCTCACGCACCGCGCCCTTGCCTCCGTGCCTTATAGTGATATAAGCGGCTGCTTTTTTTATATCCTGGCAGGCATTAAAAACCGCCACAGGAAAACCGACGCGTTTCATCAAGCACAGGTCAACCAGATCATCACCGACAAAGCACAACTCATCAGTAGTGACTTTATATTGCTTCAGGATCGCATCCAGGGCTTTTGTTTTAGGCGAGACATCGGCAAAAACTTTTTCAACGCGCATATCGCGCGCCCGCGGCAAAATAGTGCGCGAACTTTTCGCGGTTATAAGAATAGTCTTTATACCGGCTTTCTTCAACAAGTACACGCCCAAACCATCATGGACATCAAAGAACTTTGAATCCCTGCCCTTAGAATCATAAATTATCCTGCCATCCGTAAGAACACCATCGACATCCAGCAGCAAAAACTTTATTTTTTTTAATTTCTCTAAGATGTATTGTTCCACTTTACACCAATCCGGCTCTAAGCAGGTCCTGCACATCCAATAGCCCTACGGGCCGGTCATTTTTGTCGACCACGGGTAACTCGTCTATTTTTTTCTCTTCCAGAATATGCAATGCTTCAGCGGCCAGCATCTTCGGGCCGACAGTCGTCGGCTTCTTGGTCATGACATCTTTGACTTTACGCGCTGACAAGTTCGGATCTACCTCTAAATGCCTGCGTAAATCCCCATCGGTAAATATTCCCTTTAACCTTCCTTTCTTATCTATCACGGTCGCGCTGCCCGCGCGGGCATGGGTGATTTTGACCAAAACTTCGGATATTTTTATATTTTCATTTACTACGGGGCTGGAATTGCCTTTACGCATAATATCTTCCACGGTCAAAAGTAATTTTCTTCCCAATGCCCCTCCAGGATGATACAAAGCGAAATCCTTAGGCTTAAACCCTTTTAACTCCAGAAGGCATACCGCCAAAGCATCGGACATCGCCAACATCGCGGTAGTAGAAGCAGTCGGAGCAAGGCCCAAAGGACAGGCTTCTTTATTCACCGCCGTATTTAATACTACATCGCTATAACGGGCCATAAGCGACTTAACGTTACCGGTAATGGAAATAATCTTTGTGCCGATCTTCTTCAGCACCGGAAGCAATTTTTTTATTTCATCGCTTTCTCCGCTATAAGAAAGAATAACGACAACGTCCGCCTTGGTCACCCTGCCCAGATCCCCATGGATCGCTTCGGCAGAATGCAAAAATAAACTCGGAGTGCCGGTTGAAGAAAGCGTGGCAGAAAGTTTTCTGGCTATGATCCCGGTCTTGCCCACTCCAGTAACAACCACGCGGCCGGAGGAATCCAGGATCAAGCGCACTGCCTTTTCAAAAGACTTGCCGATATTTTTCTTCAGGTTGCTTATAGCGCACGCTTCGATATCCAAAACCTGCTTAGCTCTTTTTATGGTATTCACCCCGCCCTTCCTCCCTTGTCACTAATAATCTTTTGATCTTTATGAAAGGCGGGATTCAGCCCCGGCCTTCTTTGCTTGATCCCCTGGCCTTCTTTAGAAAGGCGGAGTTCATAGTTATTTTACCGCAGATTCGATTCTCTTTAACTGCTTAAGCAGTAATTCCAACATTTTATAATTTATCATATTCGGGCCGTCGCAAGGGGCCTGATCAGGATCGGGATGCACCTCTAAAAATAACCCGTCGCAGCCAAAAGCAACCGCCGCGCGCGACAGTCCCTCGACAAACTCTCTTTGTCCGCCGCTTACGCTCCCCTTTCCTCCGGGCAGCTGGATGCTGTGCGTAGCATCATAAATAACAGGATAACCCATATCCCGGATTATTTTTAAACTCCTGAAATCCGAAACCAGATTATTATATCCAAAAGAAAATCCGCGCTCGGTAATTATAATATTTTTGTTCCCCGCTGATTCAACCTTTTTGATTATCGGCAGAACATCCCAGGGAGCTAAGAATTGTCCTTTTTTAATATTGATCACTTTACCCGTTTTTGCGGCTGTTGTGACAATATCGGTCTGACGGCAAAGGAAAGCCGGGATCTGAATAATATCCAGCACTTTAGAGGCCTCTGAAATCTCCCTCTGACAATGGATGTCGCTCAAAATCGGGACTTTTATTTTTTGTTTTACTTTACTCAATACATCCAGGCCTTTTTTTAATCCCGGGCCGCGGTAAGATGTGATCGAAAGACGGTTGGCCTTATCATAGCTGGACTTAAATATAAAAGGTACGCCGCTTTTCTCAGTAATGTCTTTTAATCTTTTAGCTGCTTCTAAAGTAGCGCTCTCAGACTCGATAACACAGGGCCCGGCTATCAGGACCAAAGAATTAGTATCTCCGATCTTAATGCCGCCTATTTTTATCTGACGCATTAACGGCCTTCCTTTTCTAAAAATGCTTTGACCTTGTCCAGATCCTGCGGTGTATCCACGCCGATAGTATCATATTTTGTCTCGATCACTTTGATCCGGAAACCTTCTTCAAGCACGCGCAACTGCTCAAGCCGCTCGATCTTTTCCAGGCTTGATTCCGGAAAATTCTTAAATACAAAGAGAAAATCTTTAGTATAGCCGTAAAGCCCGATGTGTTTATAATAAATTGGTTCCTTGACCTCGCTGTTAGCCGCCTGATAGGGAATACGGCTGCGGCTAAAATACAACGCGAAATCGTTCTTATCCACCACTACCTTAACCACATGAGGATCTTCCAGATCAGCCGGATCAGTGATCTTTTTCTTTAAAGTGGCCATGGATATATTCTTATTCTCCATCAGCGCCCTGCCGACAGTATCTATCATCACCGGATGCACCAATGGTTCATCACCCTGGATATTGATAATGTATTTAACGTCCAGTGGATTGATCACCTCAGCGATCCGGTCCGTACCGCAGGCGTGGTTCTTGGAGGTCATTACAACCTTAGCCCCGAAATCTTTGGCCACTGAAGCCACCCTTTCGTCATCACAGGCAATAATAAGATCGTCAAGCACCTTGGCTTGCTTGGCCCGCTCCCAGACATGCTGGATCATCGGCTTACCCATGATATCCGTAAGCACTTTTCCCTCAAAACGGCTCGACTGATATCTTGCCGGAATTATACCAATAGTATCCATAATTACTCCAACCTCTGCGCTAATTCCTTCCTGCTGGACACTGCCGTGCCGATCTTGCTGACCACAATGCCTGCCGCGTAATTAGCCAGCCGGGCAGCATCGGTTTTTGTCGCGCCGCAGGCTAAAGCCAAAGTAAAACAGGCTATCACCGTATCTCCGGCGCCGGATACATCAAATACCTCCTGGGCTACCGTAGGAATATGCACTGGTTGAGCTTCCTTTTGAAAAAGGCTCATTCCGTTTTCTCCTAAAGTCACCAGGATCGATTCAAGGTCAAGATATTTTAAAACCTGAGACGCCGCTTCATCGATATCTTTGGCAGTTAGAAGCCGGTCATTATGCATTACAAATTTATTGGTGGTATCTTTGATCTTCAAATTCCTGACTGCGTTCTCCAGCTCTTTTCTGTTTGGAGTGATCGAGGTGGCTCCGCGATAATAAAGAAAATTTTCTTCTTTAGGGTCAACAGTTACAATCTTGTTATATTTTTTTGCCAGATAAATAACCTCTTCCAGAACGTGAGGATTGATCACTCCTTTGCCGTAGTCCTCGATGATAACCGCGTCAAATTTATTGATATTATCCCCGATGTAACGGCAGATCTTTTCATTTAAAGCCTTGGGTAAAGCATCGGTATGCTCCCAGTCAACCCTGACTACCTGCTGATGCCCGGCGATTATCCGCGTTTTAACCGTAGTATGCCTTTTTTCCTGGCTGAATATCCCTTGAGTCGAAATATTTCTTTTTTCAAGCTCGGACAAAAGCGTATCCGCGTTTTTGTCCGCTCCGACCACCCCGATAATAGTTGCTTTTGCGTCAAAGGCGCTGATATTATTAGCCACATTAGCCGCTCCGCCCGGAACAAACGACCGCTTGTTCGCCCAGACCACCGGAACCGGCGCTTCAGGAGATATCCTGCCTACATCGCCCCAGATATACTCATCAAGTATCAGGTCGCCGATGATCAAGACCCGTTTTTTAGAAAATTTTTGTAATATAGATTTTAGTTTTAACATAAATATAGACTAATTTCCGATTACCGAATCATGATTCCCAATTGGGTATTGAATCATTGAGATCTCATTGGCCATTAAATTTTCTCAACCACTGCCTGCGCTAAAAGCGGAAGCATTATTTCGTGATGCCCGATAATATAATACCCTTTCCCACCTGAGGCAGTAGGCCGGCAAACAACATTCTGGCTCGGACGGTAATGATGGATCATATCAAAATTAGCGGTAACAAAATCTTTTACTGTAAATCCCAGGTTTCTTGCCAGATTCAGGCTTTTCAGGAATACCTCCGGCAATATCACTGCCGAGCCGCAATTAAGCACTACTCCGCCATTGTTCAGGCGGGTTATCTCGTCGGTAAGCGTACGAAAATCCTGTCCGCTTGCCCAGCCAGTCGATGCCGCGTCAAAACTAGGATGCTGATGGATTATATCAGTGCCTATTGCCGCGTGCACGCATAGCGGTACTTTAAATTTATACGCATTAGCAAGCAGGCTCAAACTTTTGAAAGCCAGCTTAGAATCCGCGATCTTACGCGCAACCGACTCGCCCAAACCCAACCCCGCGGCAGCTCCTTCATTAACTGCGCCGTTAATAAACTCGGCTGTTTCTTTACCCATACCGAACTTTCCGTCTTTCAGGTTTTCAGCCACGTCTTCGGAAGTTTTGCCCTGCAGGGCGATCTCAAAATCATGGATTATCCCGGCGCCGTTTAACGAAATACAGGTGATTACCTTCTTCCTCATCAACTCGATCAAAACAGGGGTCAGGCCGCATTTTATCACGTGCGCCCCGGCCATAAGAATGACCGCTTTATCCTTCTTACGCGCCTTAACAATAGCCTCAACCACATCGCGCAAATCCTTGGCTTTTAAGATGTTGGGCAAGGAGCTTAAAAAGTTGGTAAAGCTCTTCCCCCGGGCGGGCAATTTGGCAAAATCCGCCATCCTGACTTTGCTGACCCTTTTTAAAACAGAATATGTCTTTACCTTAGTTATGTCTATCATTCGAATTGGTAATTTTAGCACAATTAATAAGGCAAATCAACCTTAATTAGCTGATAAATCGGCTACATCTGCGCTAAAGCTTCATTCATCAGCCGCATTACGTCCTGGGCCTCAGTCTTGGTCAATCTCCCCATTTTCGTAAAACGAAAATTACCTTCCTGGTCCTTGCTCTCTCTGGTGATCTGGATCTTCTTTACTCCGTTATTGTAAGAATAAACGCTAACTGTTAACCTGCCTGCCTCGGTATCCGCTGATTTCGCAAACAACTGTTCATCCAGACTGGCATCGTACGGCATATTACCCTCCCCTGGTTATTTACTGCTATTGTTTAGTATCTTCTCCGCTGCCTCTACCACTTCATCCACTGTAATAGAATTAAGACAAAGAAACCCTCTGGTACAGTTATGCGCCAGGCACTCAATGCAATCTGTTTTCTTGTGCAATACTTTATCCCTGTCTCCCACAGGCCCCCACCTTTTCGGGCTCAGGCCCTTCTGGTTACGCCCGAATATAGAGATCACCGGAGTTCCTACAGCCGATGCGATATGCACCGGCCCGGAATCATTGGAAATAAACAACCGGCATCTTTTCAAAACGCTGGCTAACTGGCTTACCGAAGTCTTTCCCGCCAGATTGACCACCGGAACACTCATACGCTTTACCATATCATTTGACACATTCACGTCTTTAGGCCCGGCTACAATAACTACTTTCATGCCTCTAGACTTAGCTAATTTTTCCGCGACTCCGGCAAAACGCTCTGCCGGCCAGATCTTAGAAATACAGCTTGCTCCCGCGTGCACGGCTAAAAGCTCATCTGATTCAGCCACCCCTTCCTTCTCCAGCAATTGTTTCACAACCTCCTCAGACTCCGGTTTTATAGGCATAAAAAGTTTTTTATCCCGAGGTTCTATGCCTAAATACCGCAGAAAATCGAGATTATATTCCAGCTCATGCTTTTGGCCTTCCTGTTTGGCGTGTTTGATCCTATCCGTCAAAAGAAAGCCGAATTTCCGGTCAAATCCAACTCTTTTCTTTATGCCGGAAAAATAAGTGATCAAATGGGCCCGGTTCACGGGATGAAGAATAAGCGCCAGGTCAAAACCCCTTTTTTTTAATTTTTGGCTGAATTTCATCGACCTGAGCCAGCTCTTATGTTTAACATCCTTGTCATAAGTTATCACCTCATCAACAAAAGGGCTCATTTCAATTACGTCTTTTGCGTATGGTGAAACCATCATCGCAATATAAGCATGGGGAAAATTTTCCCTCAAACCTTTAAGTACTGGGGTAGATAATAACACGTCACCGATCCTATCCGTACGCACCACCAGTATTCGCTTAAACTCGTCCCTCGTCCCTCGTCCCTCGTCCCTCGTCCCTCTTAATATTTTCCTCGCCTCTCTTAGCACATCCTCCACCTGAACTACATGCATACACCTAAGCGTTCCGAACCTGCATTGCGCGTCTTCGCAAGGACGGCAAATAATATTCTTTTTCACCACCGCGCTTATCTGCGGCCATGGGCCATATTTTATTTCCGAAGTGGGACCGAATATCGCTAAAACCGGCGCATTGACATAACTGGCCAAATGCATTGAAGCGCTGTCATTGGTTATAACCAGTTTAGATTTTTTCAAAAGATAGGCCAATTGAGCCAAAGTAGTTTTATCGCACAGGTTCAATACCGGGTAACCTGCTTCTATCGCGATATAATCGGCAGCCACACTATCATCTTTATCACCGATCAAAACTATCTTAGGATTAAATTCCCGGCCCAGACTATGGATCAATTCAGAAAATTTTTCTTTCGGCCATCTCTTGATATGGCTGCGCGCTCCGGCGGCGACAACTATTAAAATATCCTGGGCATGAATATTATTACGCTCAAGCAAAGAATCAATATATTTTTCATCATCCAGGCTGGTATATACAGAACCGGTGGACTGCCCCGATAAGCCCAATTTTAAAGGAATAAGTTTGCTCAAATGCAGGTCCTTTCTATGGCGCTTTGGGCCGGAAAACCCGCGAGAAGCAAAATGTTTCCTGGCGCCTGAAAGAAAAAACCCAAAAAAACTGTTACGGAAATCGACCACGATATCAAATTTCTCCCGCCTTAATTCCAACAGCAGCCTGATCTTATGTTTGATACTTGAACGTTTGTCAAATATCACGAGCTTGCTGATATGCGGGTTATTTTCAAATATCTTAGCCGGACGCGCGCCGCAGATAACCGTAACCAGGCTTTGCGGATAATTCTCCC
>Ga0172381_10002725_pt1 | contig 19193 bp, 11 predicted proteins | sample Leawel6488metaG_FD_119754 | JGI IMG/M metagenome (GOLD analysis project Ga0172381, IMG submission 119754) | Leachate microbial communities from a municipal landfill in Southern Ontario, Canada - Leachate well 64-88 metaG | ecosystem: Engineered > Solid waste > Landfill > Unclassified | place...
CACATTGTTTTTCAATCTTTCAGAATAAGTTACATACTTAGTGTAAAAAACACACACTTTTATTTGGTAATAAAAAAATTTACATTTACATTTGAGGCAAAATACTTATTGTTTTTATGACACCATGAGTGTTTCGAAATCATAAAATCTAATAACAATTGAGCGAAAACGTATTTGTCTTTAAACATATGCTATCAGTTTAATCTGATGCAAAGCTAAAAATTCAAGTCCGCCCGCTCGAAAAACGCCTGTAACTAACTAAATTTCAAATATTTCAAAGAACAATTTTAGATTTTAATGGGACAGCAATGAACATCATTCTATGGTATTGTGTTATATGCTTGATATGTGCCTGCACATTAGAAACTAATATTCAAATGAAAGATGGATGTAGTTTTAGTCTTTTATAAAAAAATGTATGAAATAGTGTAACTTAAATTCAATTGCTCACTTTAAATTAATGCTTATGAAAATTATTTTTAAAAGGAGAAAGAATCTTGTTAAATGGCATCTCTTTCTAAGTTATTTCTTGGTATTTGGCCTACTGCTTGTTAGTTCGTCTCTGTATGCGCAAAACAATCAAATCACTGGAACGGTTAAAGATAGTAATGGGACACCTTTACCAGGAGTTAGTGTTATAGTTCAAGGTACTAAATCCGGGACGGTTACAAATTCTGAAGGGAATTACTCAATTAAAGCTTCGTCAAATGCCTCGCTTAAGTTTTCTTTTATAGGAATGAAGGAGCAGATTCTTTCAGTGGCTGGTAAATCAGAAATAAATATCACTATGATGGAAGATGCGAAAAGCATTGATGAAGTGGTCGTTACGGCTTTAGGTATTAAACGCTCAGAGAAAGCTCTAGGCTATGCTGTCCAGAAAGTCTCAGGAGAAATCCTGCAAAAAGTATCTGGAGTTGATGTTACGACATCACTGACAGGTAAAGTTGCAGGACTTTTGGTTAAGAATTCATCGGATTTTGGAATTACTCCAGTTATTTCCATTCGTGGTGAGACACCTTTATTGGTAATCGATGGAACTCCTTATGCAAATAAAACTCTTAGTGATATGTCTTCTGAAGACATTGAATCAATGAGTATCTTGAAGGGTGCTACAGCTTCGGCTCTTTATGGCTTTCGTGGTTCAAATGGAGCCATCTTGGTAACAACCAAAAACGGCAGCACCAATAAAGGAGGTCTGACTGCAGAATTTACAACCAATACCATGTTTACTGCCGGTTTCTTGGCAATTCCTGAAAAGCAAAGTGTTTATGGCCGTGGTAATAACAATACCTATGATAAGAACTCTGATTCATCATGGGGGCAAAAGATGGACGGCTCAATCCAGAATCAATGGGATCCGTTTTCGATGGAGTACAAGGATTATGCCTATCTGCCTATTGGCAAAAACAACTTTAAAAATTTTCTGGAACAAGGTTATGTAACGAATAATAATTTTAATGTTGGCTACAAAAAAGAAAACGTTTCTATAAGAAGTTCGATCAACTGGACAGAAAATAAAGGACAATACCCGAATTCCAAATTGGATAAATTCACGTATACCCTGGGTGGTGATATCAATTTGGATAAGTTTAAACTGAGTTCAAATTTATCTTATGCTAAGAAGCTTACACCAAATTTGGGATCTAATGGTTATACCTCATATGACCCTATGTATTCTTTACTGATTTGGTCAGGTTCTGATTTTAATGTTCTTGATTATAAGAACAATTATTGGCTAAAAGAAGGTGAAGAACAAAATTATACATATAGGTCAGGATCAAACAATCCTTATTATGATAGGTATGAAAGAACGAATGAAGTTTCTCGTGATATTTTCAATGCCGATGTTTCATCAAGTTATCAAATAGCAAAATGGATGAAAGCCAGTATTCGTTCAGGTCTTGATTTTTACACGGATCGCGGTGACCAAAGAGTTTCATGGGGCTCTTACACATCAACTGGTAATACGGGAATCCCTGGTAATCCTTGGACTTGGAACGGCGCATGGACTGGGTGTTATAATACTGGTCAAAATCAAGGATTTAGTATAAACAGTGATTTTTTACTAACAGGAGATAAGTCTATTAGTAAGTTTACGATAGAATACCTTGCAGGTGGAACGATATATTACAAGAAAAATAATAATATTTATGCCAATACAGTAGGTGGTATTTCGGTTCCTGATTTCTTCTCTCTGAAGGCATCTGTCAATACACCTTATGTATCACAAAGTACAGAAGCTGAACAGGTAAATTCGTTATATGGCCGTGTTTCTTTATCCTGGAACAACATGGCATTTTTAGAAGCAACTGGTCGTAACGACTGGAGTTCAACATTACCGGAAACAACTCGTTCGTACTTCTATCCATCTATAGCTGGGAGTTTTGTGCTTTCAGAACTTATGCCTGGAACAAAGGATTGGTTGGATCTGTTGAAAGTAAGAAGTTCCTGGACCATGTCAAAAACACCTGCTGAAATTTATGCAGTCAATAGTGCCTTTACGATTAATAGTGGTACGTGGGGTACATTGAATGGAGCAAGTGCGCCAAGTAACTTATATGGTTCGAATATCCTTCCAGAAAGTGCCAATACCTTCGAGGTCGGTTTGCAGGGCATGGTATTAAAAGATCGGTTGATGGTTGATTTATCCTACTATGATAAACACATGTACGACTTTTTAGAAGCCGCTATCTTATCGGCTGCTACCGGATATACTGGTAACTATATTAATACGGACGAAGAAATATCTCGTCGTGGCTGGGAAGTAACCATTAATAGTACCCCAATTAAAAATAAAGATTGGCAATGGAATTTAGGCTGTAACTGGTCAACATACAAACGGGTTTATACAAAGCTGGACGAAACCTATTCAAATAAAAATCCATGGGTGAAAGTCGGAGAACGTATTGATGCGTTAGTAAGTAAAGATTTTGTACGTGACCCATCTGGCAATTTGGTATTCAATAATGGTAGACTTCAATATAGTCAGTATGATTCAAACTTTGGCTGGACAGATCCTGATTGGATTTGGGGTATAAATTCGACCTTAAGGTATAAGAATTTTAGTTTGTTTGCATCATTTGACGGTGTAGTTGGTGGGCTTATGAATACAAGAACTGAAAGTTATATGTGGCAAGCAGGTATTCATCCCAATTCTCTTACAGAAGCCAGAGAACTGGATGTTGCTACACCAGGTTCCAAAAACTTTATTGGTCAGGGCGTAAAAGTTGTATCAGGTACGGCTACTTATGATCAGGATGGAAACATTACCAGTGATACCCGTGTTTTTGAGGCAAATGATGTGTCAAGTACCTATAAGCAATATATAATAGATTTGCACAACAGTAGTGCCTGGGGCGGTGCCGGAAGTCCTGCGGATACTTATTCAAAGACATTTTTAAAACTACGAGAGATTTCTTTAACATATATTATACCAAGCAAGTACTTACATGGAGTAGCTAAGGCAGCATCTATAAGCTTTGTCGGACAGAATGTATTATTATTGGCTAAGGATTTCAAATATTCTGATCCTGATGGAGGTGTAGAAGATTTTGCAGATCCTTCTGTCAGATATCTTGGAGGAAATATTAAAGTAACATTTTAATAAAAGGATATGAAAAAGATATATTATATTATTTCAGCAATAATTTCTCTTACAATTGCGAGTTCATGTAGCAATTTTGATGAATTAAACACGAATCCAGATACTGCAACCACGGTTTCACCTGGAATGATTGCTACTCAAGTATTGAAAGATACTTACAGATTCTGGAACCCTAACCCGACGGATTGGGCAACAGCAAACCTATGGTCAAAACACACGGCCATTCTTGAAACGAACCCGAATCCTTACCAGTATTATTATTCATACTGGCCTTATGGCGGATTCAGCTATAAAATGCTAACTGATCTCAAACGAATGGTTGAATTTTCAAAGGGGACTCAGTTTGAATCATCATATAAAGGGTTAGAGCTATTTATGAAAGCTTATTTTGGCTATACAACGACATTAGATCTGGGGGATATCCCATATTCTGAAGCCGGTATGGCAGAGGATGGCATTTTCAAACCTAAGTACGATAAACAAGCTGATGTATTTGCAGAAGTACTGATTGATCTTAAAGCGGCTGAGGTATATTTTGCAGAAGGAGTGAATTTTGATGGAGATATCATGTACGGAGGAGATGTCACGAAATGGCGAAAACTTTGTAATGCCATGCAATTGAAAGTGTTGCAGATGATGAGCAAAAAAATCACTGCTGAACAAAAAGCACGCTTTGCAGAAATCGTTGCTGCCGGTCATTTAATGGAGAACAATGATGACAATTTTCAATTGGCCTATTCTGAGAACCCCAATTCTAGCTATCCATATTGGGATGGTGAATATAAACGAATTTATAATGGCGTTTCGAAATTGACGGTGGATGCCTTAAAAAAATACAATGATCGTCGATTGTTTATCTTCGCTGAACCTGCCCAGTATTTAATTGATGCTGGTAAATCCGAATCTAATTTTGACGCTTATGAAGGTGCTCCTTCTGAATTATCTGCTGATTTATTGGCACTTAATAACCAAAAAGGTATGTATTCCTTGATCAATAAACGCTATGTAGAATATAAATCGGGTGACCCTATGATTAAATATGCTTATGCCGAGCAATGTTTCATTATCGCTGAAGCCATAGAAGAAGGTTGGGTCTCAGGAAATGCAAAGGTTTACTACGAAAATGGAGTTAAAGCCATGCTTACCTATTTTATGAATTTACCTTCTGCAGCAACAGGAAATCATGGCATGCCGATCACTCAGAGTTACATTGATAATTATTTTACAGGTGATGCCGCTTATACAACAAATGGATCAAAAACAGATCGTTTGCACCAAATATGGATGCAAAGATGGTTGATTGATTTCTTTCAGGGAAACGGACAATGCTATAATAATTTCCTTCGGACTGGCTATCCTGAATTCCCACTTGATCCAACTACAAGTATGAATCCGGATGATCAGACAATCTATCCGAAACGTTGGAAGTATCCGACAGATGAACAGATTTCTAACCCGGAAAATTACAAAAAGGCGATTGATGACCAGTATAGTGGGTATGATGGAATAAATAAAACTCCCTGGTATTTACAATGATCATTAAGGACCGTTTTGCAACGATTCTTATAAAAAAAATAAAATGGGGGAGATGTTAGCCTACCCCATTTTATTTTAATATGCAGACTGGTAACAAGATTGTTGAATCAATTTATTAGGTAAATTGTGTATTGAATCCAAACGGCTTTCAGTTTATATTTTAAGGATTATGAATAATAGGATTATTTGGTTGTGTCTGAATTTGTTATGTTTCTCATTAACACTTCTGGCTTCTTCAAATCCGTTGCAACTGCAGATCAGTGGAAAAATTAGCTGTAAGGGGATAGCAGTTTCATCGGTTGAAGTAACTGATGGTATTTCGGTTGTAGAAACTGATAAAAATGGAAAATATTTCATGCACTCGACCTCAGATAGAAAATATGTGTATTACACACTGCCTTCCGGATACGATTCGCCCATAAAAAAAGGTTTGCCAATATTTTTTGCTCCTATTGACAGCGTGAAAAAAACACAGGAGATCGATTTTGAACTTGATTCTTGCAAACAGTCTCAACTTAAACATGCATTTATCGTTTGGGCTGACCCTCAAGTGATTGAATTAAAAGAATTTGATTTATTAAAAGAAATCGTAGCCGATGTGAATAAAACAGTTACGAGCTTATCTTCTCAATTTCCTGTTCATGCTATAAGTTGTGGCGACATCGTTTTTGACCGATTGAACTTCTTTGATAGGTATAAAGAACTTATCGCCCAGACAAACATTCCATTTTACCAGCTTATCGGTAATCATGATATGGATTATAATAATCGTTCAAATGAATTATCGGCTAAGTCGTATGTTTCAGCTTTTGGACCAACGTATTATTCTTTTAATAAAGGTCGTATTCATTATATCATTTTGAAAGATGTGTTCTATTATGGAGATTCTTATAGATATCTGGGCTACATTGATGAAAATCAACTTAGCTGGATGGAAAAGGACCTGTCAAAAATCAAGCCCGGCAGCACAGTAGTTGTATCACTCCATATCCCTACCGTTTATGGCGATACTCAGAATGAGGACAGCTATTCAACGTTGTTGTCAAACGAGGTGATGAACCGATCCGCTTTATACAAGATATTGTCGCCTTATAAAGTCCATATTTTAGCAGGCCATAGTCATACACAATGGAATACAATCGTGTCATCTACTCTCTTTGAGCATGTTCATGCCGCTGCCTGTGGTGCTTGGTGGCAAGGAGACATCTGTACTGACGGATCGCCAAAGGGATATACCGTTTACTTTGTTAATGAAGATAGCCTTACATGGTATTTTAAAGGCTTGAATTTAGACAAGACTGATCAATTTAAACTTTATCCTGTCGGAACAGATTCTTTAAATTCAGGATGTATTATAGCAAATGTCTATAATTACGATCAGGCCTGGAAAGTTTGCTGGTATGAGAACGGAGTGTTTAAAGGAGAAATGGAAAGGTTTTGGGGCAAAGACCCGCTGGCAAACGAGCTCTATCAGCCAGGTAAAAACAAAAAATATTCCTGGCTGAGTGTCGGCGAGACCCATCATCTTTTTAGGGCAAGAGTTCAAGATCCAGAGGCCAAAATCACTGTCAAAGTCACAGATCGATTCGGCCAAGTATATACTAAAAAGCTTTAATTACTATTTTATTAAAACAAATAACCAAACACAATGAAATACATGAAACGTTTATGCCTTTTTCTATTTATTTCCTTTTCTGTTTGCGTATTCTCGCAATCAAAAAAAGGATACAAATTGGTCTGGCAGGATAATTTCAGTGGAAAGGAACTCGATACAACAACATGGACCAATGAGACAGCCAATCCCCGATGGGTCAACAACGAATTGCAACGTTATACCAACGGTGATAACATCAAAGTATCTAAAGGTAAACTGAAAATCGAAGCCCGCTATGAAAATGGTGAATATACATCGGGGAGAATCAATACTCGTTCTAAAAAAACATTTACCTACGGCATCATTGAAATGAAAGCCAAGTTACCAAAAGGTGTCGGGACATGGCCGGCTCTTTGGATGCTGGGACAAAACAATCAAGAAGTTGGTTGGCCTGCTTGCGGTGAGCTGGACATTATGGAGCATGTGGGTAAACATCCCGATTATATCCATACTTCCATTCATAACACATCCGGATATGGGCAGACACCTTATACCGGAATCTTGCAGATAAAAGACCCATTTAATACATTCCATATATATGGAATGGAATGGACGAAAGATGTCATTTCATTTTATGTCGATCACAAATTATCATACCGTTACCAGCCAAATGTCAAAAACAATGATAACTGGCCATTTGACAACCCATTTTATATGATTTTCAACATAGCCATTGGAGGAGACTGGGGTGGGCCGGTGGTAGACAATGATTGTTTCCCAGCTGTTATGGTAGTTGACTGGGTTAAGATATACCAAGAAAAATAATTTACAACTGTTTGAGAATTTTTATTTAACAGTTTTGGCGTGATTAAAATCGCTGTAAAATCTGGTATAGTCCTGTTAATAACATAAAACGTCTGCTCCGAATGGACAAAAAATGAATAGGTATACGAAAAGTTTTAATGAAAAAAGTTAGTATCATATGAAAGAATCAATTCTGACACTAATCCTGTTTGTCACTTCTTTTGCATTTTCTCAGCAAACCAATTTGCCAAATAAGCGATTCATTCCAATAAAAAATAGAACGGTAACTGTTTATACATCAGCTGATAATACAAAATTAAGGCTGACAAAAACTGATGAACTGAACTTCTCATCACAACATCAGTTTCTTGAATCTAAGGCGTATATTTTCGTCAATCCGCAGAAAAAATTTCAAACCATAATGGGAATTGGAGGTGCTATTACAGACGCAAGTGCTGAGGTTTTTGCCAAATTAAGCCAAGAAAAGCAAAAAGAATTATTGGATGCGTATTATAGCAAAATAGAAGGGATTGGCTACTCAATCCTAAGAACCACCATTAACAGCAGTGATTTTAGTTCTGACAGTTATACTTATGTAAAAGAAGGAGATAAGGGATTAAAGACTTTCAATATAGACCATGACAAGATATATAAAATTCCATTTATTAAAAGAGCCATCAAAACAGCTGGCGGAAAAGTAAGAGTCTATGTCAGCCCGTGGAGTCCCCCGGCCTTTATGAAAGACAATAATAATATGATCAGTGGTGGAAAACTATTACCTGCCTATTATCAGACGTGGGCTGATTATTTTAAAAAATTTATTGATTGCTACCAAAAAGAGGAAATTCCTATTTGGGGATTAACGATTCAAAACGAACCAATGGCCACTCAAAGATGGGAGTCTTGTATCTATACTGCCGAAGAAGAAAGAGATTTTTTGAAGAATAATCTAGGTCCGACATTAGCAAAAGCTGGTTATGGCGATAAGAAAATTATCATTTGGGATCATAACAGGGATATGATTTCACAAAGAGTAACAACGATTCTTGAAGATGAACAAGCTTCCAAGTTTGCTTGGGGCATTGGATTCCATTGGTATGAGAGCGGGAATAGTGGGGATCAGCTATTTGGGAACATTAAAATGATTAATGAAATGTTTCCGGAGAAAAAATTACTTTTTACTGAAGGTTGTGTAGAAAAATTCAATAAAGAGCATTTACAATTTTGGGGAAATGGCGAACGATATGGACGTTCGATGATTAATGATTTTAATAACGGTGTAACTATTTGGACAGATTGGAACATTCTTCTTGATGAGAAAGGTGGGCCGAATCATGCAAACAATTTCTGTTTTGCTCCAGTTCATGGTGATACGAATACTGGCGAACTGATTTATACGCCGTCGTATTATTTTATTGGCCATTTTTCCAAGTTTATTGGAAAGAATGCCAAACGGATCAGCAGCATCTCAAACCGCAGCCATTTATTGACTACTTCTTTTATTAATCCTGATGGAGAAATTGTTACAGTTGTCATGAACCAAGGTGACAGGCCTATAAAATACAATTTATGTGTTGGAATTAATATTGCTGAAGTTTCCATTTTACCACATGCCATTCAAACGTTAACCTTTTATGACTATGAGTGATTTTAATTTTGCAAGTTTTCAAATATAATATCCTTATGAAACGAGCATGTTTGTACCAAACGTCCAAGTGGATGATAATTTTGACATGCGAGTTCCATATGACATTAAACAAAAAAAATATTATCATATGAAAAAAAGTATTTTTATTGTAAGTTTTCTTACATTTTCTGTCTGCATTTTTCCTCAGAAATCCATCGATCAGAAGGTGGATGTTCTACTAAGAAAAATGACCATAGAAGAAAAAATCGGTCAGATGAACCAGTATAATGATGATTGGTCTTCTACTGGCCCAGTGACTGTTGATAATGATAAAGCAGAGCAGATCCGGAATGGACAAGTCGGTTCGTTATTAAATTGCATTGGTACGGTACGAGTTCGTAGCTGGCAAGATATGGCCATGCAATCTCGTTTAAAAATCCCATTGTTGTTCGGACAAGATGTGATTCATGGATTTAAAACCACATTTCCAATTCCATTAGCAGAAGCTGCAAGTTGGGATTTGGGTGCCATTGAATTATCGGCAAGAATTGCCGCAACCGAAGCAAGTGCCAGCGGAATTAACTGGACGTTTGCGCCGATGGTCGATATTGCCAGGGATCCACGTTGGGGGAGAGTAATGGAAGGCGCTGGTGAAGATCCATATTTGGGCTCGAGAATTGCCTATGCACGGGTGAAAGGATTTCAAGGTGAAAAATTGGGAAATATAAACTCGTTAATGGCTTGTGCCAAACATTTTGCAGCTTATGGCGCTGCAATTGGTGGCAGAGATTACAATTCAGTGGATATGAGTAACCGTTTGCTTTGGGAAGTGTATCTTCCTCCTTTTAAAGCGGCGGTGGACGCTGGTGTTTCCACTATTATGAATTCATTTAATGATTTAAATGGAGTACCTGCTACCGGTAATAAATATTTACAACGCGATATTTTGAAAGGAAAATGGGGATTTAACGGTTTTGTCGTGAGCGATTGGGGATCTATTGGAGAAATGATCAATCATGGGAATGTAAAAGATGGATACGAGGCGGCACTTTCTGCCATTACAGCAGGAAGTGACATGGATATGGAAAGCAGATGTTATAAAAACAATTTGGAACAATTGGTCAAAGATAAGAAAATCGACGTTTCATTGATTGATGATGCAGTCAGACGCATTCTTAGAAAAAAGTTCGAGCTTGGTTTGTTTGATGATCCATACAGGTTTTGCAATGCCGATAGAGAAAAGGCAGCGTTGAACGATCCTGAACATTCAAAAATAGCCCGACAAATGGCTGAAAAATCCATCGTGTTACTTAAAAATGAGCATCAGCTGCTGCCTTTATCGAAAGAGTTAAAAACGATTGCCTTTATCGGCCCTTTGGTAAAATCGCTTAAACAAAACAAAGGATTTTGGGATGTTGATGTACCCAATACAGATTCTACCTTTATCGTATCACAATGGCAAGGTATGCAGAATAAAGTCGGACAATCCACTAAATTACTTTATGCAAAAGGGTGTGAGATAGAAGGAAACGATCAATCAGGCTTTGCCAAGGCAGTAGAAACAGCCAAACAGGCAGATGTTGTTATCTTAAGCATTGGCGAACGGAGAGATATGAGCGGTGAAGCCAAAAGTCGTAGCGACATTACTTTACCAGGTGTACAGGAAGAACTAGTCAGAGCGATCATGGCTACAGGAAAACCCGTGGTTGTACTTATCAATGCTGGCCGGCCATTGGTTTTCAATTACATCACCGATAGTGTTCCTGCTATTTTGTACACCTGGTGGTTAGGTAGTGAAGCGGGCAATGCTATTGCGGATGTGCTGTTTGGTGATTATAATCCATCAGCCAAACTGCCGATCACATTTCCACGCAGCGTGGGACAGATTCCTATTTATTACAGCCATTTCAATACGGGTAGACCTGCAACTAATGACGAAGATAGAAATTATCGATCGGCCTATACGGATTTATCAATTTATCCAAACTATGAATTTGGCTATGGCCTGAGTTATACAACCTATCAGTATAGCGATCTGAAGATGACGGCGAAAACCATGAATGCAAATGGAAAAATCGGAGTGTCAGCCATAATTACCAATACCGGAAAGTACGCCGGAGAAGAGATCGTTCAATTATACATCAGAGACAAAGTCGGCTCAATTGTTCGACCTGTAAAGGAACTGAAGGATTTTATCAAGATTTACCTCAATGCCGGAGAATCGAAAACTGTTACCTTTAGCATTGATAAAGAAAAATTGTCCTTCTATAATGAGCAGTTGGAATGGGTTGCCGAACCTGGTGAATTTGATGTTATGATTGGTGCTTCCTCGGCAGATATTCGATTGAAAGATAGTTTTGAACTTTTAAACTAATTAAGGATGAAACAATATATGAAGAAATTTGTCTATTTTACAGCGTTTTTTTGCCTTACCGGAAGCATTTCCGCCCAATCTTTTTTACATGTTCAGGGGCAGGATATTGTCAATGAAAGAGGACAGAAAATATATTTTCAGGGTGTTGGAATTGGAAACTGGCTGCTTCCGGAAGGTTATATGTGGAATTTTGGTGGTTATGGCGATCGCCCGCGGAAAATAGAGAAACTTGTTGCTGATCATCTTGGAAAAGAAAAAGCCAATCAGTTCTTTAAGACTTATCGCAAAAACTATATTACAGAAGCAGACATCAAACGTATTGCTGAACTTGGTTTTAACTCGGTACGTCCGGCTTTAAATGCCCGACTGTTTCTTACCGAAGGAGAAGACAACCAGTTTGTGGATGAAGGCTTTGAATTGCTGGATAACCTGATAAGGTGGTGTAAAAGATATCATTTATATGTGATCATCGACATGCATGCGGCTCCAGGGGGTCAAACCGGAGCAAATATCGACGACAGTGCAAACGATCAATGTGAACTGTTCTCAAATCCAAAAAATGAAGAACTTCTGATCAGATTATGGATGAAAATTGCCGAAAGATATAAAGACGAACCAACGATTGCCGCGTACGATTTGCTGAACGAGCCTCTCCCGGAGAACACCGGTGCGGCTAAAATGTACAAGAACAAACTTGTTCCACTATATGAACGTTTAATCAAGGCCATACGTTTAGTCGATCAACAACATATGTTCACCCTGGAAGGTTACAATTGGGCGGGTAACTGGTCTGAATTTACCAAACCATTGGATTATAATATGTTTTTTCAGTTCCATTATTATTGCTGGAGTCGTCCTGATAACCTCAGTGATATCGATTATTACCTTCGTAAAAGAGATCAGTTAAACACTCCGATTTGGGTAGGTGAAACTGGCGAAAAAGATGATGCGATTAATTTTGCTACTACTCAACTCTTTGAACAAAATAATATTGGTTGGTCATTCTGGCCATGGAAAAAGATGAATACTCAGAATACGCCGTACTCCATCAAACCACCGGAAGGCTGGAATAAAGTGGTTGCCTATTCAGAAACAGGCAAAAACGTAGCAAAAAATTCAGAAAAGATATTCAATCAATTGCTGGAAAATATTAAGATTGAAAATTGTGACTTTTTTCCGAATGTTGTCAATTCTATGTTACGTCGTCTTCCTTTGAAGATTGAGGCTGAGAATTATGGACAGGAGGGCTATCTAAAATCATATTTTGTGAAGGATACGCTAACCAAGTCTTCCTTATACAGGATACAGGAACCGGTAAAGGTCGTTTTGATCAAAAACGATTCAACATCACTGGCATCTGAGCAAGCCATAACACTGAACGATCATGAATGGACGTCTTATCAAGTCAAGTCCGTCGAAAGCAAGAAATACAAAGTCACTGTGAAGGTTAAAACCATAGGCAAACCTGCAACCGTTACCCTGTTTGTAAACGGGGAGTCGGTTTCTGTCAGGATTGCCAATACTGGATGGACGGAATTGAATCTCAAATCAAAACTGTTTAAACAGGGAGAGAACAAGATTAAGATCTACGTGAAGACCGGAAGCATCGAACTTGATTGGATCAATGTTAAGGGTTGAATATAAACAAAAGGAAAGAAATATTCAATTTGAGTAATTGAACATAAATTGGCTAATGCAATCATTTATAATACATTGGTTTGATGTTCATTTGATATAACAGACGTAATGAAACATTATTATTTTACAGCTATTTTCCTGTTTTGTTTCTTTCACATAGTTGCTTCAAACGGTAAAAAGTTCATTGCAAAAAATGAATTTTTTATCGTAAATTTTGATTATTGTACGAACCAACTGATGGTTGATAAGGCTGCTAATGAGCCTCTCATATCAGGTGCAACATGTGCAATCAATACCAATCATGGTACTCAGACAGCACTTGCTCCGAATTATACGTTTAATGGCAAAAGGACAAAGATCGTATCCATAAATGATAAGATTGGTTCGGGTAAACGTATCAGTTTATTTGGTGCAGACAACACAAAGAAGCTGACTATTGAATGGCAGATTTCACTTTACGATAAAAATCAATTCATCGTTTTTGAAACCATTTGCAAAAACATTTCTTCAGATGCTATACAGATAAAAAGCATTGAACCGTTAAGGGTTCTTAAATCAGAATCCGGGTCATTACATTATCCAAATGCTTTCAAATGCCTTTTAAATGGGGCTATGTATTATGATGCCGGTTCCATACACACTCTTGGTACACCTTATCATAAAGCTACGCCTTATGGTGAGACCAAAGGTGGTATCATGCAACCTAATTCATTGTCGTTGAATGACGAGACCGTGCAAAGTTGGTGGAATATAGGGCTGTTTAGCGGATATGACAAGAATGGAATGTCAATCGGATATATTGAGAATCATATTAGCCTTGGTAGAATACAGTTGTTAAAGACAGATCGTGATCTGATTTCTTTTGTCATGGAGTCAGTCTATGACGAAGGGTTTAGTTTAAAGAAAAATCAAACAGTCAGTTCTGATAAAATCATGATCAATATAGCCCCCAATCCATATCAATCACTGGAAGATTATGCGGAGACTATTGGTAAAGTGAATGGATACAGAGCTGGTTCACCGGTAAACGGATGGTGTAATTGGTTTTTTACATTAGATGATTACACGGAAGATGAGATTGTTCGAAACGCTGAGTTTGCTTCAAATTATTTGAAACAATATGGATTGGAATATATACAAATCGATGAAGGTTACCAGAAATTCCATGGTGATTGGAAGGGCAATGCACGTTTCCCACATGGGATGAAATGGCTCGCTCAAAAAATTAAAGAAGTAGGTCTGAAGCCAGGTATCTGGATTGCTCCATTTGTTGTTTCAGACACGACGACCATCTTCAAAGAACATCCCGATTGGTTCCTAAAAAACGAGGATGGTTCACTGAAGCGAATCGGCCCATGGCCAGGGGAGAATACAGATTGGTTCAAATCGGAACATCCAAAACGCTATTGCCTGGACATTACACATCCTGAAGCCGAAAAATGGTTTACTGACTTAATCGACACAATTGCCAATAATTGGGGGTATCAATTGATAAAAGTTGATTTTGTGGCATGGACGGTGTTTTCTGCACATCACTTTTATGATGCTTCGTATACTCCGGCAAAGGTCTATAGAAAAGCCTTTGAAATCATGCGTAAAGTAGTAAGAGACAGCTGCCATATACTTGATTGTGGCCCTGGTCAAGTTACTGCTGGCCTGTTGAATAGTATGCGGATAGAATACGATCAAAATTATGGCTATTCAACTGATGCATGGAAGCAATATTTTATCGGAACGTCTTCAAGTGCCGGGGCTTTAGGGAAGCGTTATTTTTATCAGAATACCGTTTGGACAAATGATATCGATCATATTTGCATGGACATGCTTTCCCCGAATCAATCTCAGGCTGCTGCTTCAATTATCGCTTTAAGCGGAGGAAATACAATGTCAGGAGACAGACTTTGGACATTGAATAAAACAAAATTGGAAATTTTAAAAAAGGCGTTCCCATCTACCGGTTTAAAAACAAGGCCAGTCGATTTATTTGATGCTGATCCCCAAACGGCTTTTGCTTCTACAATTAAACGATCTTTTGGAGAATGGACAGTGGCCGGTTTTTTTAATCCTGATTTGACAACCGATGCTCAACGCTCTATTTCGCTTAAGAGATTATGGCTCGATCCAAATAAAACATATCTATGTTATGATTTTTGGAAAGAACAATTTTTAGGAGAATTATCAGATTCAGTGACCGTTCATATAGATCCAGCCAGCGTGACACTGCTAAGTTTTCATGAAAAAAGAAATATTCCTCAAGTGATCTCTACCAACAGGCATATTATGCAAGGTGCCGTTGAACTGAAAGATGTCAGTTTCAATTCTGAAAGCAATAGCTTGTCAGGCATTTCAGTTGGTTCGGAAAATACCTCATTCAGCGTGATCGTATATATACCGGATGCATATGATTGGTCGCCCAGGCAACGGAAAATGTATGATGATTTTCCCAATTATTCTATAAAAAAAGTCAGCAACAACCTGTTGAAGATCGATTTGCATTTTGATGCATCCGGTCGAATAAAATGGACCGTTCCGTTTAACAGACAATAGAATGTAGGTGGCCATAAGGTCCACAACAGTATATCGATTTTGTGGCTGATACGTTTGACTATCCTGATCGAAAAGAAATGTGGAGATATCTTGAGAAAAATAATATTAAGGGTGGGTTCTGGGTTTGGGATTGTATTTTTGAAACTGGCAAGGAAATGGCCTTCGGCGATTTCCGACAAAAAGGCTACTTTAAAAATATCTATCTGGAAACAAATCCATGGCATAACAACAATTCAACGACCGCTATGTTCCAAACCAATGGAGGCGAAAACTATAGTAACGCTTGTGGCAATATTGATTTTGACAATTCTGAAGCCGTCGCATACTTTAAACAACGGATGAAGCATTTTTTTGATGAAGGAGCAGACTTTGTAAAGTTGGACCGAACTTCAGCCATTCCTGTTTGCAAAGCTATGTTTGAGATGGCTCAAGCGTTTGGAAAAGAGACCAAAGGACGCGGATTTATTCTTTCGCACACTGGAGGTATGGAAACAGATGCTTATAAACGTTATCCTGGTAAATGGACAGATAATACCCGTTCAGATTGGACAGTAGAGCAACCAACCAAGGATTTCAATACCTGGGTTCCTCGCATAGGACTGAAGGGAAACATCGCTATGTTCACAGATCCATTGAAAAGGGACAAATGATACCTTAATCCTGCATGTCTATCCGGGAGCAGGTTCTAAATTTACGTTAATTGAAGATGACGGCAGCAGTAATGACTATCTGAAAGATGCATTTGCCAAAACAGTTATAAGGTTGTTATCTGAAAATGATGGTTTTACATTGAAAATCGCTCCAACAATAGGACAATATAAAGGTATGTCACTAAAAAGGACCTGGAATATTTGTATTCATGGAATTGGTCAAGTAGAAACGATGACTTGCAATGGTAAACTTGTCCATTTTATGTCTGATTTCAAAACGACTGTTTCTTAATTTTTTGTGTCAAATAAGCGTGAAAAGCTATGATTCAAAACATTATATCAATTTTGACAGGCTGTCAATAACGCAATTGGCCTAAATTTTTCTTGCAAAACTTGAATTAAAAAATTACAATAATCACAAAAATACAAGATAAATGAAAACAAAATTTCTCTCTCTAATTCTAATAGTAGTATTAATGACATTGGCATCTTTTAATAGTTCAGCAAATGAAATAAAAACTATCAGTCCTGATGAATTAAAAGATAAAATTGCAGGTGGCTGGGCAGGGAAAATGATTGGTGTGACTTACGGTGCACCAACTGAGTTCAGAGCCATGGGATGCACATTTGAGGATTCAATTAAATGGACACCTTACAAAGTCAAAGAAAGTATATGGCAAGACGATATTTATGTTCAACTCACATTTTTGATGACGATGGATAGGTATGGTGTGGAAACATCAGCTAAAGAGTATCAGGAGATGTTTGCTAAAGCTGGATATCAATTATGGCATGCTAATATGCAGGCACGTAAAAACTATTTTGACAGTATTTTTCCTCCAAAATCAGGTAGTCCTGAATATAGCATGCACGCAGATGATATAGATTTTCAAATTGAATCTGATTATCTGGGCTTTATGTGCCCTGGCATGCCACAGAGTGCCTCTATTCTGGCAAATAAAATAGGCCATATTATGAATTATGGAGATGGCGTTTATGGTGGTATTTTTGTTGCAGCTTTGTATTCTGAAGCCTATTTTAACACCGATATTTCGAACATTATTGAAAAGGCACTCCAATCGATACCTGCAAAAAGTGATTATGCGAAAATTGTTCGTGATGTAATTTTATTGCACAAAATGTATCCTACTGATTGGAGAATCGCATGGAAAGAACTTCAAGATAAATGGGATGAGGTAGATATATGTGGCGCAGGAGCTCCATTTAATATTGATGCAAAATTGAATGGAGCTTATATTGTTATGGGGTTATTATACGGAGAAGGCGATCCGGTAAAAACGATGAATATTGCCACTCGTTGCGGACAAGATTCTGATTGCAATCCTTCCAATGCAATGGCCGTTCTCGGTGTTATAAAAGGTTTTAGCGGTCTGCCGGAAGATATGCAAAAAGAGGTGAGAACAGCAAGCGATTCAATTTTTGTCAATACAATCTATTCTTTTAATTTGGCCGTTAGCAGAACGTATAAATATGCTCTTGATTTTATTGCTAAAAATGGAGGGAAAATTACAGATCGGAAAATAACTGTGAAAAAACAAAAAGCCGTGGCACCAAAATTGGAGATTTCCTACCCGAATGTAGTTTACGATAAAACGATGTCTGTTTTTGATAACAATGGATGGACTTTTACGGGAAATTGGAAACCATATGAAGTACAGTCATGGAAAGATAAAAAGATGGAAAAACAATCTATGTATGCAGAAAAAGCCGGCGATCAACTTGTGTTAAATTTCTCAGGAACAGGTGTTTCAATAGAAGGGAATTGGTATAAAGATGGTGGAATGGCAGATGTTTATGTAGATGGAAAATTATATCGGAGCATAGATACCTATTACTTTTTTGCCAATCAACAACATACTACAAGTATATGGCATGTGCTAAATTTAAAACCTGGAAATCATGAGATTAAACTTGTTGTAAAAGGAGAAAAAAGGCCTGAATCAACAGGAACAAAAATATATATCACCAAAGCATTGATATATAAAACGGCTCCTAAAAAAAGTGATGCATATAAATTTTCTTTCGAAAAATAAAGATACTAAATCAAGTGGCAGGTCGAATCATTTGGGTCTGACACAATCCTCAGCAAAGAATACAGCTTGCGACAGATTACGCAACAGGACGGACAAAGTCATCGATGAGGTGTATTTTAGTTTGGCCGATGTCTACGACAAGAACTTTCCTCCAGATGTTGGACAGTTGGTATTTGACTGGGTTTAAGAAATAGGGTGCACTTTTATAAAATATACAAGAACCCACTCTATGGTTTTTGCAGATAAAAATTGAGTGAATTTTAATTTTAGTCGGACAATAGTGATTTTTATTCCTTAACTTTTTTGTTCTCTCTTTTTTTAAAAGGCTTCTGGAGCATTTCAACCATTTGCGCAAACAGGTCCGAAAATGTATTGAAATCTTCCTTATAAACGATACCTGCACCCTGTGTATTCAGCGCAGACTTGAAGTAACGATTGTCGTTGGCTCTATTGAAGAATTTGGCACTCCATTTTTCCGAATTGTTGAGCTTGAGATCAATGTCAAACTCTCCGATAAATTGACTCTTACCAGTCTGTGTCAAATCCTCACGGGAGCCGAGATTTCCATTGAATGTCAAACGATTGTCCAACCATTTTCCACTCATGCCCACTTTCCATTCTCCAGGAGCACCCATTTCATAGGCCTCATTCCTATAATCAAAATCAAAGGACATCTTGGATTGCCCGAATACATCAGATATCATACTGTTCAGTTGAGAGGAAAGCGTAGATATGGTCGTGTTCAATACAGTGGACATGCCACTG
>Ga0172381_10002726_pt1 | contig 19188 bp, 20 predicted proteins | sample Leawel6488metaG_FD_119754 | JGI IMG/M metagenome (GOLD analysis project Ga0172381, IMG submission 119754) | Leachate microbial communities from a municipal landfill in Southern Ontario, Canada - Leachate well 64-88 metaG | ecosystem: Engineered > Solid waste > Landfill > Unclassified | place...
AAATCTTTCAGATTGAAATCAGGAGTCCCTTTTCTTTTAGAAAATTTAAAGATATGGACTATCTCTGGTTGAATCTTTTTAATCAATTCAACTGTCTTCTTGAAAGACTCTTCTGTCTCTAAAGGATGCCCGACGATTATATCGGTTGCTATAATCGTTTCTTTAAAATTATTCCTAAAAGCTTTAACAACATCAGTAAAGTCGGAGACTGCGTATCCCCTATTCATCTTTTTCAATAATTCATCGTCTCCAGACTGCAAAGGAAGATGAATGAATTTGTATATTTTATCTGACTCATATGCAGACAGCAATTTGTCCATCATTTTTCTTGCCTGTCCTGGATTCATCATTCCTAATTTAATTTTAAAATCACCTTTTATCAGAGAAATTTCATTCATTAATTCTGGAAGCATTTGCTTCCCTTTTTCCATGCCATAGACAGATAAGTCTTGCGAGGTTAACTGTATTTCTTTAAATCCAGAAGAAACAACTTTTTCTATTTCTTTAATAATGTTTTCTTTTGAAAAAGAATTAAGTTTTTTTCTGGCAAACCTAGTGGCGCAATACGAGCAAGAACCAATACAGCCTTCAGCTACTGAAACAATGGCCGAACAGGTTTCTTTGTCCACTCTTTTTTTATTAGAGCATAATTCTGCTTTATCAATATTTTCTTTTTCGATAAAGAATCCTTTTTCGTTCTTTAATACTTTTTCAACCAAAAGATCAATTGAAGAAATGTTGGATGGGCCCAATAGCCCGTCAGCGATTTCCCTGCACTCTTCAAAAGAAATCAAAGGAAGACAGCCAGCAATAATTACTTTTTTATTTTTCTCCTTCAAAGCTAAAGCTTCTTTCAATATTTTCCTTTCAGTTTTTTCAACTACTCCGCAAGTGTTCAAAATGACAAAATCAGCCTCTTTCTCAGAAGATTCTTCGTAATTATCCAAAAGGATTCCTCTCATTAATTCGGAATCAGCTTGATTCATTTTACACCCGTATGTTTTGAGATGAAATTTCATATGAGCGAGATACCAGAATCGAACTGGCGCCCTCTGCTTGGGAAGCAGATATACTGCCACTATACGAATCTCGCTTATACTAGGCATATTAATGTATTTTTCCTCTTTTATCAACAAGGGAGGTGTAACAAAATATTGATTTATGTATTATAATAAGTGTATGGATAATGATAAGACAAAAGAGTTGGTTTCAAGAGCGCAGAATAAAGACAAAGAAGCTTTTGCCGAGCTCTTCGACTTGTATTACGACAAAGTTCTCAGTTATGTTTTCAGAAGAACCTTGGACGTTGATTATTCAAAAGATATAACCTCTAATGTTTTTCTAAAGGTTTTAAAGAATTTAGATAGATTTGAATGGAGGAGCGGTCCTTTCAGTTTTACCGCCTGGATATTCAGAATAGCTGGCAATGAAATCAATCAGTATTTTAGATTCCAAAATAGGTATAAGTTAGGATTAACAATCGATTTAGGAGATGATAGCAAGGCAGTTAAAGAAATAGAAAAGAAAATAGACAGCGATCAGCATCTAATGATTTTGAATAAAGCCATCAGGCAATTGAAGCCAGTCTATCAAGAGATAATAAATTTGAGATATTTTGAATATCTTTCCTATGAAGAAATATCAGAAGTATTGAAGAAGAACGAATCGACGGTAAGAGTCTATTCCAAGAGAGCCAGGGAAGATTTAGAGAAAATACTTAAGCAAGACGCTTTTAACTTTTTAGAAAAATATGACTTTTGAAGAATTATTTAAAAAAGCGAATATAGAAATTAAGCTGGATAGACATAAGGATGATTTAAAATCAGCTTTGCTTAAGAATGATTATTTCAACGAAGAAAGAGAGGTTTGGGATTGGAAGACCTTTATTCCCTCTTTGGCTTTGTCATTAGTGTTGATTATGTTCTCTTTCAATTCCACTTTATTCTCTGACAGCCAATAAGAAGTTTCCAATGATAATACTTTTTATTCCATTTTATCAAACAATAAGAATACTAGCCCCGTTACGGACGGTTCGGGGGCAAACATCTTAGAGATGGTCGACAATAATACAAGAACTGTTTTTTATTTTAACAGTAGGAACGTTCTTGTAAATTCAGAAGTAATTAATTATAAATAAATACAAATATGAAAATAATAGAAAATAAATTCTTTCAAACATTGATATATGTATTAATGATTGTCATCATTTTCTTCTTCTTGGCCAGCATTAATGAAAAAGCTGGATCAAATGATAACGATGTTATCAGTGTAACTGGAACAGGAGAAGTCTATATAACCCCCGACATTGGTTTAGTAGATATATCAGTTGTTTCAAAAAGCAGCGAAGTTTCAACGGCAACAAACGAAAACAGCGAAAAGATGAATAAAATCATTGAATATTTAAAGGGTAACAGTGTTGAAGAGAAGGATATAAAAACAACATCTTTCAATATTTCTCCCGTTTATTCATGGGAAGATAAAACAGGAAAGAGAATTCTTGATGGATATGAAGTTACTCAAACAATCGAAGTGAAGATTAGAGATCTAGCTAAGGTTGGAGATATTATTTCCAATTCTACTGATTTAGGAGCTAATAATATCAGCAGCTTATCTTTCACTGTTGACGATGACGAAAAGGTAAAGGAGGAAGCAAAAGAATTAGCTATTAAGGATGCCAGAGAAAAGGCTAAGAATTTGGAAAAATCTCTTGGTGTTCATCTAGTTAAAATAGTTAACTTCTCTGAAGGAACTTATCCTACATATTCATACAATGAGTCGTATAAGAGTATGAGTGCAACTGGATTATCGCTTGATTCATCTATTTCTCCGACAATACAAACTGGAGAGAATAAATATACATCAACGGTAACGATAACTTACTCGGTGAGGTAAAAAAGAAGCTCGGCTGATAAGGCCGAGTTTTTTGTTTGTAATAAATAAGTTTCCCCTACAAATTTTATGTAGGGGTTAGCTGGTAAAGAGCAAGACTATCCCAGCAACGATCATCAGGAATCCGAAGAGATGTCCATTCATGGCGTAAAGAATGGCACCCGCCATAATGATTGTGGCACAGGTAACCGTCGGTTCCCTTAGTTTGTTGATTGCTTCCATGTAAAAGACCTCCTATGATTAATTCTAGGATTATTTTATAAAAAGTCAATGTAAATTGTGCCCCAAACAGGACTCGAACCTGTGACCTTCAACTTAAAAGGTTGTTGCTCTACCAACTGAGCTATTGGGGCGGATAAGGGATCAAAGTCCCTCTTTTTTTAATTCTTCAAACAATTCTTTTTGTTTTCTTGTTAACTTCTGCGGAGTCTCGACATTGAATTGGATATATAGATTGCCTCGGCCAATGCCTGAAAAATGAGGAATGCCCCTCCTAGAAACTTTGAGGATTTTTCCTGATTCAGTGCCATTGGGAACCTTGATTACAATATCTTCTTTTTCTAAAGTCGGTATTTTAATGCTATCTCCTAATGTTGCTTGAGAGAAAGTAATGTTTTGCCTGAGATAGACATCGTCTCCGTTTCTTTCAAAGACTTTGTGAGTTTTAATGGCTATTCTTACATACAAGTCTCCGGGTTCGCCATTTCTCTTCCCTGCTTCACCTTTTCCTTTTACCTTAATTATCTGGTTATTGTCAACACCAGCTGGTATGTTTATGCTTATTTTCTCTTCTTTTTTTATCCTTCCTTCTCCATGGCAAACATTGCACGGTTTTTCTGGTTTTGTTCCTTCTCCATTACAATCAGGACAGATAACCTGTTGGGAAATAGTTCCGAAAATGGTTCTCCTTATTTGCTGTACCCTTCCCATTCCTCGACAGGTGAAACATTCCTTAACATTAGTTCCAGGCTCAGCTCCGCTGCCATTGCATCTTGTGCAGGTAGAGTTTTTGGTAAAGATCATTTCTTTTTTCTGGTCAGAAAGAATTGATTCTAGATCAATTTCTAAAACTACTTCAAGGTTTTTACCTTTTCTTATATCCTTAGGCTTCTTTCTTCCCATGCCCCCGAATCCTCCGCCAAACATTTCGAAGATATCTTCAAATCCGCCCATATTGCCCATAATATCTTCCCAGTTAACATTCTGGTTGAATCCTCCTTGAGCCCCAGCTCCGTTGAAGGTAGTTCCGAATCGGTCATACTGATCTCTCTTATCTTTATTAGATAAAGTCTGGTAGGCCTCATTCACTTCTTTGAATTTTTCTTCATCACCTCCTTTTTTGTCGGGATGAAATTCATGAGCTAATTTGTAGTAGGCCTTTTTAATGTCTTCGGGGGAAGCACTCTTTTCCACTCCTAGTATTTTGTAGTAATCTTTTTGCATGATTAATTAAGAAAAGCAAAATCAATTGATTTTGCCATTCCTAGTATAATTCTTTGAATTATTGCTTTTCTGTTTCAGCTTCGGGAGCGTCTGTCGGACCCTCTTCCTTTTTAGGTTCCTCTGGTTTTTGGTACATCGCTGCCCCTACTTTCTGAATGGCTTGTGAAAGCTCTTCTGTTTTTTTCTTTATATCCTCTATATTATCACCGTCTTTGATTTTTTTCAATTCAGCAATCTTGTCTTCCACATCTTTTTTTGCTTCGGCAGGAGCTTTGTCTCCAGCTTCTTTTAAAGTTTTTTCAGACTGGTAGATTAAGTTTTCAGCAATATTCTTAGCTTCGACAACTTCTCTCTTCTTTTGATCGTCGGCTGCGTTCACTTCGGCATCTTTTTTCATTTTCTCTATTTCTTCTTTAGATAATCCGATTGAACCTTCAACCTTGATTGATTGAGATTTATTGGAAGCTTTGTCTATGGCGGTAACAGTTAAAATTCCATTAGCATCAATGTCGAATTTTACCTCAACTTGAGGAATGCCTCTTGGTGCAGGAGGAATACCATCCAAAATGAATTTACCCAAAGATCTATTATCTTTAGCTAGAGATCTTTCTCCTTGCAAAACATTGATCTCAACTGAAGTCTGATTGTCTCCAGCTGTAGAAAATACTTGAGAGCCTGATGTAGGGATGGTTGTATTTTTGGCAATCATCGGGGTAGAAATGTTTCCCAATGTTTCTATTCCTAAAGACAAGGGCAAGACATCTAGCAATAAAACGCTTTTGATATCTCCTTCGGGAGTTCTTCCTTCTTCTTTGGCAGTCAAGATTTCCGCTTCAATAGCTGCACCAATAGCAACCACTTCTTCAGGATTAATTGATTTATTCGGTTCTTTGCCGAAGAAGTTCTTAACGGCATCTCTGGCAGCTGGGATCAGGGTTGTTCCTCCAACCAAAATGACTTCCTTTATTTCATTTTTATCCAACTTAATTTCATCAATTGTTTTTTTAACTCTATCAATTGATCTTTCGATTAAATCGCTAGTCATTGAATCAAATTGAGATCTTGAAATTTTGTATTCCAAATGCTTGGGTCCTTCAGCATCAGAGGTGATGAAAGGAAGATTGATATTTGTTTCCATGGAACTAGATAATTCAGTCTTGGCTTTTTCAGCAGCTTCCTTTAGTCTTTGTAGGGCTAGAGGATCTTTAGACAAATCGATTCCTTGATTTTTCTTGAATTCAGTTAACATCCAATCAATAATTCTCTGATCGAAATCGTTTCCTCCTAAATGAGCTTCTCCTCCAGTGGCTAATACTTCAACTGTATCAGGAGAAACATCTAGAATGGTTACATCAAATGTACCGCCTCCAAAGTCATATACTAAAACTTTACTAGCCTCTTTTTTACCAAAACCGTAAGCAAGAGCAGCAGCTGTCGGTTCATTAATAACTCTCAAAACATTGAATCCGGCAATTTCTCCAGCAGCTATAGTGGCTTTTCTTTGAGAATCGTCAAAGTTAGCTGGACAAGTGATAACAACATTTTTAATGTCTTCTCCTAGCTTGTCTTTGGCGTCAGCTTTAACTTTTTGTAAAATCATTGAAGATATCTCAATCGGTGTGTGCCAGTTGTCTCCTATCTTTACTTCAACTCCGCCATCTTTTCTTTCTCTGGTTTCGTAGGGCAAAAGTTTTAATTCTTTTTGTACTTCAGCATCAGAAAATCTTCTGCCGATAAATCTCTTCACTCCAGAAATAGTATTTTTCGGATTAGTGATTGCTTGTCTCTGGGCAAGAATTCCAACTACTCTTTCCCCTCCTTTTGTTTGAGCGACAATTGAAGGAGTCAAAATAGAACCTTCTCTGTTTTCTAAGGCTTTTGGTTCTCCGTTAACAATAGAAGCGTATTTGGTAATTGCAGTACCCAAATCAATTCCTAAAATCTTTGTCATATTTATCTATAAATTATTCTTATATTAATATATTATTAAATTATCACTCGGATGTCAAGAGTGATAACTACTTTCCCACCTTGACTTTGGCTGGCCTTAAGACTTTTTCATTATAAGAGTATCCTTTTTCAACTTCTTCAATAATGATTCCTGCTTCCCCTTTTATCTCTTCCACTGCTTCATGAATGCTAGGATCGAACTTCTTCCCAACTGATTCTATTTCCGTCAATCCTAAGCCCTTTAAAGCTGTTTCCAGCTGCTTTTTAATGAGAATAAGGCCCTTAATGCTGTTACTCTCTTTTTCACCCTCAGGAATGGCTTTTTCTGCCAATCTGAAGCTGTCTAAGACAGGGATAAGCTCTTCAAATAGGCTTTCTTTAGCAATACAGAGGGTTCCTTTCAATCTTTCAAATTCTTGTTTTTTGTAGTTGATAAAGTCAGCTTTTTCTCTCTGCCATCCAGCAAAGTATTCATCTTTCTTTTTTTCAATATCTTCTATATCTTTTTTTATTTCTTCTTCTTTGTTTTCTTCTTTCATAGCAGTTCTTTTAATGTTTTATTAAGCGAATTAATTAATCTTATATTTTTTTCGTAATCCATTCTTCTGGGACCCATAATGGTAATGAAGGCTTTTTGTCCCGGCAGCCTACATTCAGAACAAATTAAGGTTATATCTTTAGTTTTAGGAATTGGATTTTCTTTTCCAATAAAGACCATGTTTTTTGAGTCATGGAGTGTCTCGATATTCTTTTCAAAGTTTTCCATGAAGCTAACTAAGCTTGAAACAAAATTTTCATTTTTAGCTTCGGGCTCCTTAAAGATTTCATTCAATCCTTCTTTCATATCGAATCCTTCTCTGAAAAAGTGTAAATTAACAAAGCTTGAAGAATTGTCAGCCATGAACTTGGTTATCTCTGAAGCCATTTTGAATTTGTCTGACATTCCCCTAAGTATTTTTTCCAATTCTTGCTCAACTTTTTCTTCTCTTTTGTCTTTTATGGTATCAACGAAAAAACGATAGGCCTTGTCGGTTGGTATTCTTCCAGCTGAAGTGTGAGGCTGTTCTAGGTATCCTTCTTTGATTAAATATTGAAATTCAATTCTTATCGCTGAAGGACAAATGCCGAAATCGTATTTTTCGGCTAGAAACTTAGAACTGACCGGCTCAGCGGTCTTAATATATTCTCTAACGAGGTTCTTAATGATTTGTGCTTGCCTATCAGATATCATGGTTTTTAATATACCATATCTATTTTGGCAGTCAAGGTCTTGGACTGATAATAAGGGATTAGTTTATAAAATATTTATCAACTAGTTTTAAATCATCATCTAATTCATAGACTAAAGGAATTCCGATTGGTATTTCTATTTTAACAATTTCATCTCCTGATAATCCTTCAATGTTTTTAATTAACGATCTAATGCTATTGCCGTGAGCTGAAATTATTATCCTTTTTCCTTCTTTGATTGCCGGAATAATTTTTTCTTTCCAATAAGGCAAAAGTCTTTCTTCGGTATCTTTTAAACTTTCAGCCGAAGGAACTTCTCCTTCTTTAACTTCTTCGTATTTTAATTCTTTTTTTTCTATTTTTGCTGGAGGTCTGACGTCATAACTTCTTCTCCATATTTCTACCTGTTCAGTTCCAAACTTTTTTCTCATTTCATCTTTATTCATTCCCTGAAGTGCCCCATAGTGTCTTTCATTTAATCTCCATGATTTTTCAACCGGAATGGAAATATTCATTTCTTTTAATATTAAATCAAGAGTATTCTGCGCTCTTTCTAAAGAAGAGGTAAAAGCTAAATCAAAAGAAAATCCTTTCTCCTTTAATAACTGCCCCGCTTTCTTGGCTTGCTCTATTCCCTTTTCTGATAGAGGAGCATCAATCCATCCGGTAAAGACATTCTCTTTATTCCAGACGCTTTCCCCGTGTCTTATTATTACTAGTTTATTCATAACTAAATATTATCATTATTTTCTAACCACCTCAACTTTTCCTTTTATTAATGATATTATCTTTGATGGTTTTGATTTAAGCTTGCCGGCGCTAAGATAAAAATTAACATTTTCTCCAAAGTATTTTTTGGCTTCTTCAATAGTTGTAGCTGGCTCCTTTCCTTCCACATTGGCACTGGGAGCGACGATCGGCCCAGACACTTTAAGAATATTGATGAGATTTTCATCTTTAGGCAATCTAAAAGCTAAACTTTTCTTTCCTCGGTGCAAGTATTCAAACTTTTTGATAGGAAGGATAATACTTGTTTTTCCTGGCCAATATTTATCGGCTATTTTTTTATCTATCTTTACATTAAATAACTCTAAATCTTTTAAAGAAGAAATTAAAACAATCATTGGTTTCTTCAAATCTCTTTTTCTTAATTCATAAAGCCTTTCAACCTTTTTTTTGTTGAAAGCCGAACACACTATTCCATAAATAGTGTCGGTGGGGATAACTCCTATTTCTCCTTCTTTTATTTCTTTCCCTGTCTGCCTGGCTATTTTTTGATTTTCTGTCATGGGTTTATTATATCAAGGGATATATACAAAAAGCAATGTTATTTAAATAATCTTAAAGAATTAATGATTGGGATAAAGTCGGTAATAAAATTATACGCAGCCGCACCTGCTGGAAAAAGCATGCCAGAAAAAACAAGAATGAATCCGATGATATTTACAGCTCCCCATATTAAGAAATTTTGTTTTATTGTAGACAGAGTCCTTTTGCTTATTTTTATCAATTCTGGTATTTGAGACAAGTCATCTCTCATCATGGCAATGTCAGCTGATTCTATTGCTGAGTCAGAGCCAATCGCTCCCATGGCAATACCAATATCGGCTATAGCTAAACAAGGAGCATCGTTGACTCCATCTCCAACCATGGCCACCTTATATTTTTTCATATACTCATTTAAATATTCTGTTTTTTGTTCTGGCAGAAGATTGGCATGAAATTCATCAATTCCCGTTTCTTTAGCTACTCTTTCAGCTATTTTTTCATTATCTCCTGTTAGCATAACAGTTTTTTCAATTCCCAGTTTTTTCAATTCGGCAATAATATTTTTCAGTCCTGGCTTTATCGTGTCAGCAAGAACTAAGAATCCAACGAGTTCTTTGTTCCTCCCCACTAAAGTAATATTGAATCCCTTGTCCTCTTCTTCATTGATAATATATAGCTGTTCTTTATTCACAGCTATACCTTTTTCTTTAAATAGCGATAGCTTTCCAGTCATTATTTCTTCTCCATTCCGCGTTGCCATGATTCCTTTACCCATTATTTCTTCCATTTTGTCAGGCTCGTAAACTTTGTTTTTCTTTTGAGCATATTCGGAAATAGCCTGGGCAACTGGATGATGGGATAACAATGAAGCTGTTCCAGCTAAAGAGAGGACGTCTTCTTCTGAATTGCCGTCAAAAGCAAAAATTTTCTCAACAGCAAGTTTTCCCTGCGTCAAAGTTCCGGTTTTATCAAAGAACATGATCTTTATTTTTGATATTTGTTCGATAAAGGTTCCTCCTTTGACTATGGCTCCGTGCATAGCGCTGTGGGTTAAGGCCGTGTTTAAAGCTAAAGGTATGGCCACGGCGATATCATCGGCACAGGAGACCAAAAGTAAAGATAGAACCAGGTCAATGTTTCCAGAAAAAAAATAGATGCAAGAGAAATGACTATAGTCACAGAAATATACCATTTTGAAAAAATATCGCCGACTGTTTCTATTTTTGCTTTTTTTCCTTGAGAACTTTCAATCAGATCGATTATTTTTTCGAAAGCTGTTTCTTTGCCTGTTTTTTCAACTAAAACGATCAGATTTCCTGAAACGACAGTGCTGAAGCTTAAAATTTTATCTCCTTCTTTTTTGAATACTGGAACTGATTCTCCGGTTAACGATGATTGGTCAATCATGGCTTCTCCTTTTAGAACTATGCCGTCAACGGGAATCTTTTCTCCTAATTCAATAATGACCTTGTCTCCGACAATAACTTCTTCTACTGGAATATCCAAAACTTCGCCGTTTCTTTCCACTGTCGCCTTGGTCGGTTTATCCTTTAGCAATCCCTGCAAAGCCGAATGGGATTTCATTTGGACGTATCTTGTAAATATTCTGGCCGAAGTAATCATTAAGTTGATAAAAGCAACCGAAATCCATTCACCTTCAATCAAAGAAACAACCAGGGCGATGCTGGCAAGTAAGTCTATAGAAATCTTTTTGTTTTTAATTGACCATAAGGCGCTTAAAATTACGGGAATAGTAGCGATTATTCCAACTACCTTGATGACAATTTCATATTTTAAAAGCAACAAAGATAATAAAACTAAGGCAATAATAAATGCATCAAAATTAACGAACATTTTCATCTTTTTCTCTTCGTATTTCTTTTCCATTATATTTTAATTTTAGAGAAAATATGTCCTCTGTCCGGAGTTAAGAGAATGATAATATTCATTTATTTGGTTACGCAATCCTGGTAAGTTGTAAATTCACCTTCTTCAATAAAGGCCCCATTTCCCTTGTTCCAGAAAATAAAGCTTTCGTCGGAATTAGTATAGCGAGCCCCCGAAGCTGAAATTGTTTGAGGTAGAGTTATTTTTCTCCCATCGCTCAAGATTAATTTAACCTGCCCTTCCGTGAACTCAGCATAAATAGCTTTACTCTCTGGGCAAGCAAAAACTGCGGAAGCGATTATCTCAGGTTGTTTTGAATATTCTTCAACTATGTAATTAGCCACTCCGCATTTTTGTCCTAAATAGAAGGCTAGAAGAAAAGATCCGATAAAAACAAGCAAGGCAAGAAGCTTTGAATACCAAGTAACCTTGTTGAATTCTATTTTCATATTTTTTTATTTACTTTTATAATACAATTCTATCACAATCATTAAATTTTACAAAATCAAATCTTTGCAGTATTGTATAGGTAATGAACGAAACACCCACATGGCCCAAATACTACAGCAATCAGCTGATTATCAATCGTGAACTCGGTTCAAGCGTTGCTTTAACTACTGGCTGGACCAAAAAGGAGGATGTCTGGAAAAGTCTTTCCGAATCTTCTAAGAAAAAAGTCCTGACTGTTGGTCAGTTGTATTCCAAAGAAGGAATCAATTTTATCGTTCGAAATCTATTCTTGAATCCCGATATTAATTTTTTAATAATTACTGGAAGGGACTTGTCTGGAAGCTTGAAGGAATTTAAGAGTTTTTTGAGCGGAGAAAAGAAAGAATTCATTCATGATGAAATTCCTGAAGAAAAAATTAAGGAATTTGTAGATTATTTTTCTAAGAATCATTTATTTGTCGAAACTAATGAAGTTGAATCTGTTTTGAATAAACTAGATTTATCTCAATTGCCGAAAAAGTGGACCAAAGAGCCAGTTGAATTTACTGATCATCTTGCAGCCGAAGCAACCACCTTCCCTTCCGAGAAGGTTGGATTCAGGATTGAGGGAGGAAAAGTGGCTGACCTTTGGTTGAAAGTTTTGGACAGGATTTTAAAATTTGGGCACGAGAAGATGAGCCAATATGGAGAGAAGCAAAGAGAGATAGTTGATATTATTACCGTTATCAATAATGACGATCCAGATAATCCATACATTCCCTCTTATCTTTATTTCACTAAAGAAGATTTGATTAATTATTATCCTCAAATGATGACAGACCGTGTCTTTGAAGGAGTTGAATACACCTATGGCAGTCGTTTAAGAAATCATGACGGAACAAATCAGATAGAAGCAATGATTGATGAATTAAAAAAAGAAAATTATTCAAGAAGAGCTGTTGCCTTTACCTGGAATGTTTCAAAAGATTGTAAGAATGCCAAATCGCCTTGTTTGGATTTAGTCCAAGCCTTGATCCAAGATGATATCGTTTATTTTACCGCCTATTTGCGTTCCAACGATATGTATAGGGCTTGGCCTCAAAATGCTTATGGTCTTTTGAAGATTCAAAAAGAAATAGCCACTACATTAGGATTGAGAGTCGGCAAGATGATTGTTGTTTCCTGCTCCGCTCATATCTATGAAAGAGATTTCTTGGAAGCACAGAGGATGATAGAAAAAAACAAGCCGAAGCTTGAATGTGAAATGGACCCGAGGGGAAACTTTGTTATCGAGGTAAAAAACAATGAATTAGTAGTTAAGCATGTTGATACCGAAGGAAAGTTCCTCCAGGAATTCAAAGGCAAAACTGCGGCTGAATTAAGAAATCAAATCAGCAGGTTTGTGAGCGATACTACTCATGGTATTTATCTAGGTTCTGAATTATATCGAGCTGAACAAGCTTTGAAAAATAAAACAGATTTCATTCAAGACTCTGAAGCTTAAATCTTTCCGTGGGTAAAAATCTTTTCTCTGTTTTTAATTTCCATCTTTTTGGATAAATAGATGGCTAGTTCGGCTATTCCGAAGAATAAGAAGGTGTATGTTATGTCTCCAGCAAAATTATTTCTAACAAAAGGCAGTCCTTCAGCATAGCAAAGCATTAATCCAGCGAAGGTATGCGGGTACCAATTAGCGAAGGCCCAAACCGCTCCATTGGTTATTAAGAAAAAAGCGGTTGTTCCAACTAAGCTTGTTGGCAAGGCAACAAACCATTTTTTGTTTTTAATTATTATTCCCAATAGTACTACAAAAGCGAAAGCAAGATAAACGCTGGCTAATAATTTCCAATCATAGAAGCCAAGGAAAAAATCGCTCAAAAGCATGACTGCCATAGGAACGGCAAAAGCTATCCTTTTATCCTTAAAGTAATATCCGCTGAAAAGTGCTATTGCTCCAACAGCGGTAAAATTCATTGGATGCGGAATGAATCTAGTTAGGAATCCAATAATGATTAATAAATAGTAGATCATATTAATTTTTTCTGAGGATTTTTATTTTGAATAAATTTACATACTTTTTCAAAGAAAATTTTAGCATTTTCGAGTGCTTGTTTTGTCTCAGTTTCGGATACTAGCAATTCTGGTTCGTCGTAGGTGAAGCGATTTCTCTTTTTTCTCATTCTATCAAAATGTTTCACTATTTTTGAATATTTTTCCCCTAAGACATATTCGGAGAAAGCAACGACAGTTTTATGTTGTTCTCCATCGATAGGGCGATATTTAAAAGAAAACATTAGAGCTCTTCCCGATCTTAACATTGCTTTATATGCGCAATCATATGAAATTTCAATATCTATTTTAAAATTAGCATCAGCAGCTCGCAAATCTTTTTTAGCTCTTTCTAAATGTTTAAATACTTGATCGATGCCAATGTTTTCTTCCCTTATTAATCCTCTATTTTTATATTCATTAATAAAATTTTTCATATCAATTCTATTATTTTTTGGCTTAAAACATTTTTGACAAAAGAATCTTTTTTGCTTTTTTCTTTGAATTCTTTTTCGTCCATTAATGTATAGTTGAACTCTCTGCCGAATCTATCCTCTAGAAGAGAAAGCTTGTCAATCAAGTCATTTTCATCAATTGTTCCGACAACAAAAACATCAACATCGCTTGTAGACTTTTCTTTTTCTTGAGCAAAAGAGCCATAAATGAAAGATTTCTTTACCCCCCTTATTTTTTTAATATCGTTTTTTAATTTTCCCTCGATCCCTGTGGTTTTAAAAAATATACTTTTTATTTCTTTGTATAAAGCGTGTTTATTGTTTAATTTGAAGAATCGACGGTTACCTTTTTCGTATGTTTCTATAATTCCATCTTCAACGAGATTTTTTATATCTTTTTGAAAGACGCCCGGTTCTTTGCCGAGAGCTTTGGCTATTTCGCGGAAGTAAAAATCTTTATCAGGATAATTAAACATTATTTCTAATATAAGAGTTTGGTTTTTGGTAAGATTTAAAATCATAATTGTATGCTATATACATACAATTGTATGCTATGAACATACAATTGTCAATTTTTTCTTCTTCGTTTTTCTGCCTTTTTCACCATTTCTTCGTTCATTCCAAAGTGATGTGCGATTTCATGCCAGACAGTTTCTTTAACTAATTGTTTTATTTCTTCTTCCGTCTCGGCCGATCTTTCAATTTGATTCTTAAAGATAGTTATTTTGTCGGGAAAGAAAGGATCACTTCCCCACCTTGCCGTCATGGGAACACCCTCATATAGTCCGAAAAGGAAATAATTCTTTCCTACTTTCAGCTTTTTCAATTGTTCAGGAGTCGGTTCGTCTTCAATAATAATTCCAACATTTTTGATTTTGTCTAGGAATTTTTGAGGAATATCATTAATCCCTTCATTAACTAATTTTTCGAAGTTTTCTAATTTCATATTATGGTTCCCAGTATTTTCCGCTTCTTAATATTTTTCCTACATTTATCTTACCATCAAAGATGATAATTTCCACTCCAGCTTCACGGAGCATATTAAAAGCAAATTCTATGTCCTCTTGCCAATGCCCGGATTTTTCAAGTGCCTGCTTATGGGTCACTAGTCTTTTAACTCCGGACTGGATTATGGCTTGGGCGCAATCACTGCAAGTCGCCCAAGGGCAGACCATAGTGAACCCTTCTGTTTTTATTCCTTTCTTTGTTGCAAGATAGATGACGTTTCTTTCTGCGTGGACGCTATATTTATATCTTATTGATTTATCGTTTTGCCTTTCTGTATTTTCTTTCACTCCATCAGGAAAACTATTTACGGCAGATAGGATAATATTTTGATTGTCGTCAACCAAAAGAGCGCTATTCTGAGTAGAGATATTTGTACTCTTTTGTGCTTCAAGGTATGCAGTTTTAAGCAGTTCTTGCCACATATTGTTTTAGTTGAGTGTCGGTAATATGTTTTTCTCTGTAGTCTTTAGTGTACATTTATATAAATTTAGTTACTTTTTATGATAATTATACACTATTTAACATTTCGTTGAGCTCAACGAAATGTTATTGACATAGATTTAATATCATGTCTTTTTAAATTTTTTAATAGATTTAACTATTTTTTTGTTTTCAGAAACAACTCTTCTTTCTATTTTTTAAACATCTTTTTCTTGTTTTAATTTTTCTAAGTTTTCATGCAACCTAAAGATAATTTCTTTTTCCATTTTTTATTGCATTTTTAAATTATTAGCTTTTTAGTATTTTACCATAAACAAAAAATACTGGAAAGCCAGTATTTCATGTATGCATTCCAGTCACCTGATTTAGCATAAGACGGCTGTGATGGTCAGTCTGGAACCCCTGTCCTTCAAGCAGCGTAAGGGTTCTTTGACGACTTAATATTGATTAATTTAATGCGTCTCGGTCGGGATAAAATGAGACAAATGAGACACTATAAAAGGATATGTACCCTGTTGTGGACACTGTCTCGTTTCTTTTCTGCTATTTAATTATACGCATATTTTGGGGCAATTCAAGGGTTTCATAAACCAAGCCCTATATTTGCAATAAAAAAAACAACAAGGACAATTCCTTGTTGTTCTACCAATCAGCAGTGATCCGTAAAGCAATTAGTGAGGGGTTTGAATGTATTATATTCTGGAGAGAGATTAGAATATATCCAATACCTCTCCTGCCTTACGGATCACTACCGATTCTTTCTCAATTCTGAATCCACTTTTATTAAAATGGACTCGGAAAAAAGAAGGAGATTTTAGATGTTTATTATACATCTTAACGAAGCTCTCCTTATAACTCCGAACCTATACCATTCCTAACCCTTTTAACGTAGCGATTACTGGGTCACAAGTACTTTTATTCCCGTACTTGCGGTTGCTGATCCAGATGGTGATACCATCCGGAGGTAGCCTGCGTAGGTTATCCCTTCTGGAGTAACCCGAGACACCAAATCTTTGGTGTCACAGGCCCAGCCCTTCGTTCCGGACAAGACCTCATCTAAGGCCTTCGCCCTTTGGAATAAATAATTTTCCTCCCTTGGGACAACTGGAGGCCACAGCAGCCATCCAAATGTGTCAGCGCCTTCCTGCTGGCACATAGGGACCCACAGATGGGCACTTGTATAGCCCATTTCCTTGAGGCGGGGAATTTCTCGCCTCAGGGTCGACCCTCCATTTTGCCAGAAGGAAGAATGCCGAGAAGTCGGCTTTGGGACCCTTGGGTCCTCTTCAGCCTTTTTAATCTCTTCTCTCATTCTTGCACGGAATTCCCTTCGTGCCTTCCTTATTTCCGGCATCATCTGGGCGGCAATTTTGCAGGCCTCAGCGATACCCTCTTCATTCAGACTTCGGTTCGCTTGCATGATGTACCCTTCCTCGTTGAAGAGTACACCATTTACATCGAGTGCCATCATGTCGAGGCTCTCAATATTTTTTTTCATTTTTTTCACAATCCCCCCTTCTTTATACGGCGAAAGGATACCGATGAAAATTGAAATTTTCATGCCCTTCTACTATCGGGCGGAAATAAAACCCTTCTCGTAACGGGTAAACGTAATGTGTGCTTGGCTTTTTAGTTCCAGGCAGCAATCTATAGACTCATATCCACAGGTTGCTACCTAGAACTTTCAAATTTAACTCTATAACTCTGACGCTCCCGTACGTAATTCGCGAACGTATAATCGCTACAGAAATTAATTTGACTATTCAGTTTTCAAAGAACACCTTAGAATTTCTTAAGCTTCAACTCTCTCGAATAAAGATTAAGAAGATAATAAGGAGGTTCCTGGAAACGAAGAGGGTTAGACCTCATTTCCAGTCGATCTCCTTACTAGAAGAACGATAAACGATTTTTTAACCTTAGGTAATAATCTCTCTCACATTTATACTCTCTCCAGTATAGATGACGTAATAACGTGATCGCCTAAAGCTAATTTATCGGACAGGCATTAATTGGTTTTTAATGCTTTAGGATCGCCGACAGTCACCATAACTGTCTTTGTTCCTTTGAATATGTCTTTCGGCATATCCCTATAAATAATGAACTGTTCTCCCTTCTTGCGAAAGAAGGTGATGGAGATGAGGCTTATATTGTTTTAGCTCATTTCCATAACTTTCCTTCGTAATATATTGTAAAAAAGGGGGGAGATTCAGAGTCCTAGGTGTAAACCCAAGGTTTAGGACGCTGTTCGGCAAGTCTCCCCGCTGCCGCTTCCGAATGGGTCTTCGGAAGAAAGTGGTAAAGATGAATGCTTGTTCATCTCCACAACTTTCTTTCAAAAGAAAAAGGGGTAACAAATGTTGGGATACTGCATGAAAAGAGTACCGCAACACTTATTACCCCATAACGGAATTAAAAGTATTTATGGCAATGCCTCTCTCCTTGCATTGACGTGACTTATTTAATTTTTAATAACTTCATCCTAACAACTATACTATACAATACTATTCATTTTCTGTCAAGCTCTAGTTATCCACACCCTACTTTCTCTATGAATAACAAGGCTTTTCTTCTTTTCTGACTTATCTATCCTTATCCTTACACTTATACCATAGCATAGTGGTATAATTATGTCAACCCCCAGTTATCCACACCATGTTTAGCCCATATATTAAAGGATTTCAGTCTCCACTTTGTCTACATATGGGGTCTGGACTCCCTAGAGTCATTGCGTCATCCTTGTCCATAAGATAATAAGTAAAGCAATGTGGAGAATATGGAACAATCCCCTATTGTAGACAACCAAATCAAGTATTGCCTCTACGCTAGGAAATCAACTGAGGCTGAGGACAAGCAAGCTCTTTCAATAGAGTCTCAGATAAAGGAAATGTTGACTTTAGCTCAAAGGGACAATTTAGATATAGTTGAAATCAAAAGAGAGTCTCATTCATCTAAAGAAGTTGGTCAACGAGAAGTCTTTAATCAGATGATTAAAGAAATAAGAGAAGGAAAATATAATGGCATATTAACATGGGCTCCGGATAGATTAAGTAGAAATGCAGGAGACTTAGGTTCAATTGTAGACTTAATGGATCAAAAATTATTAATTGAAATAAGAACTTACGGGCAGAAATTCACTAACAATCCTAATGAGAAGTTTCTTTTAATGATTCTTGGTTCTCAAGCAAAATTAGAGAATGATAATAAGGCCGTCAATGTGAAGCGAGGACTAAGGACTAGATGTGAAATGGGATTAAGACCAGGAGTAGCACCTACTGGATATTTAAACGAAAAGCATGTTGATAAGAAATGCCAATGCAGAGTAGATCCAAAACGAGCTCCAATAATCAAACAAATGTTTGAAAAAGTAGCTAATGAACAATGGAGTGGCAGGAAAATATTTAGATGGCTGATAGACATAGGATTCAAAACTAAAACTGGCAAACCATTAGTTCTTGGGAATATTTACCTCATTTTAAGAAATCATTTTTACTACGGAGAATTTGAATATCCAGTTAAAAGCGGTAATTGGTATATTGGCAAACATACTCCAATTATAACCAAGGAGCTATTTGATAAAGTGCAGATGACTATAAATGAAAACTTCATACCCAAGACAGAATCAAAAGAATTTGCTTTTACCAAATTAATCAAATGCGGATACTGTGGATCAGGAATATCGGCTGATGAGAAATTCAGAAAGTTAAAAGATGGCGGTACTAATCGCCATGTTTATTACTTCTGCACTAAGGCGAGGAATATTGATTGTAAGAATCAGCCGATAAATGAAATAAACTTAATAAACGAATTGACGGAACTTGTAGACAGGATTGATTTAGATGAGTTAGGAATAAAAGATAAGATTGAAAAAGAACTAATAAGATTCAATAAATTCAGAATCGGAGTGCTTGGACACAAAAAAGAAGTTAGCAATTTAGATATTGATATCCGTAATTATGCTAAGTATTTATTAAAGGAAGGAACAATTATCGAGAAACGAGAACTTCTATCTTTATTAAAAAGCAAGCTGGTATTAAAAGACAAAAAGATTATCCTTGAATAAGATTATTAACTAAAAATCACTGGGTAGAACCAGTGATTTTTGTGTGTGCATCTCAGTCACCTGACTTAGCATAAGACG
>Ga0172381_10002727_pt1 | contig 19182 bp, 27 predicted proteins | sample Leawel6488metaG_FD_119754 | JGI IMG/M metagenome (GOLD analysis project Ga0172381, IMG submission 119754) | Leachate microbial communities from a municipal landfill in Southern Ontario, Canada - Leachate well 64-88 metaG | ecosystem: Engineered > Solid waste > Landfill > Unclassified | place...
AAGCTCAAATATTAAATTACATTCAAGAGGCAGTAGAAAAGAAATGTCTTTTAGTTTTTTATGGTCACTCATATACTGGAATAAATGCGCCAAATAGTGGGATAAAAAAAGTTGATTTGGATTACATTAAAACGGTTGCAGATCAGTTAAATGTTGCTATTATAAATCATGCTGATTTGGAAGCATTGTATTTGTAATCAGTGCTTCCTGTTAAATTTAACAAAATGAAGATATTCAGAAAAGGAAGGAATTAACATGTAATACCGAACGAACCATGAACACAGAAAAACCAAAAGGAATGTTTGTCCCAAATTGGCTTCTACCAATAATCCTGTCAGTGACTATGGCAGCATTTACTTCATGGGGGTTAATCAGTGCAAGCAAGGCAGAGACGGAGCAAAGGCTGAAGTCTGTGGAGAAGGACGTTGATAAGAAGGTTGATAAGGAGGTATTTCAGATGGTCGTTGACAAACTCAATAGCATTGAGACGAAGGTTGACAAGCTCAGGGAGGAGAAATGAAGATAGTAATTATCATAAAGAGCAAGGTTAAGGCAGCCGTGACCAATGTTGTGGAGACGTGTATAAGGTACTTGTACGACAGTACGATACTTAGTGATAGTTCAAATTTATGCGACTAAGACTATGGCAAGAATTGTAATAGGGGAAGGACTCTGGGCAAATATCCGAGGTTATCTGAACTCGATGTTTGAGGAGCTGTATGCTGCTATCGGGACCGGGACATTAAAGCTATATACCAAGTTTGACAGCCTTACTGGCGGACCCCTTCCAACAAGGATAACAACAACCCTTGATGTGAAGCCTCGTAACATTATGATATTTGATAGCGAGGGTAATGAGATCACCAGCACACTTTTAATTAAAAGACTTTGGGCAAACAATTATTGGGTTTTTGATATATGGTCCTCAGAAGACTATACTAATGTCGAAATAAATATTTCATACTAAGATGAGAAAACTGTTAATAATAATATTACTACTTGGATCCCTTCCGGTTTTTGCACAGATCGGCCCGGGATGGAAGCCACAAAACTTTAAAGCAAACAACCGGGATAGTTCCTATTTCCACAAGGACGTAAGGTTTAATTCCACTCTCCGGATCAATGAGAATGCACTCAGGATCGGGGCTGTATTAGTTGGAACCAATGGACCAGAGTTCAATATTCTTGACGGGGCCCTGGTTAGTACTCCGGAGCTCAACCGGCTTGTAGGTGTAACAAGCGGGGTACAATCACAATTAAACCTCAAAGCACCACTGAATTCTCCTGCATTTACCGGTAGCGTACCAACAACCGGAGGAATACCGATGTCAAGGGTTTATTCCGATACCATGTCAGTCAGTGCAGGCGTTCTCCGCACCAAAATAACTTCTCTTACAACAGAACCATATTCTGTTCAGCTATTCAGTTCGGGAGGGGACGATATTACGAGTTCACTTAATTATTCTTATGCCTTGGATGGTGGAGTATATAAGTTGTACTTCTATTCATCCGATGCGCTTTCAAGTGTTAAACTTAGAATACTTTACTAATGAAAAAAATACTAACAATTCTATTATTACTGATAAGTCTTGCTGCAAGGGCGACCAACTACTATGTCAAAAATGGAGGTAATGATCTTGCTTCCGGACTGGATGATGCTAATGCATGGGCAACACTTACTAAGATTAATAGTACAAATTTTTCTCAGGGAGATAGAATAGCTTTTAAACGAGGAGGGGAATGGATAGGCCAACTATCTCCAATGGGCGGCTCGGTAGAATCAGGAACCAAGGCATCTCCGATAATATTTACAGCATACGGAACTGGAGCAAAGCCCATTATTAATGTGTGCGATGTACTGCCGGGATGGACAGTCGCTGGAAATTGGAGACTTCAGGCAGCCAATGTTTACGCTATTCATTTTGTCCCATCGGTAAGCCGGTTTTTAGTTAATGGTGCTGAGGTAAGAAAGGCTTCAAGCATTGCTGCGATTAATGCAACAAATAGATATTATAACAAGGCAAGTGTTGACTCACTATATTTTTATTCTACCGGCAATCCGGCTACAACATATACAACTATGATTGCCACATATCCAGACATAGCAATTTCATCAGCACTAAGTTTATATGATGATAATTGGGTTACGTTTAGTTATCTTGATTTTCGAGGAGGGTATTCCAGTGTGTCTACAGTAAGGGGAGAGGGCGTTGTATTGGATAGTTGTAGGATAGGTTGGTATTCAGCATATTTTGGAGTAACAATTGATGGAGCAACTGGAAATTATTCAAACTATATTACAGTACAAAATTGTGAGATAGATTCAAATTGTGAATTTGAAGAAATATTTTCTGCGGATTATACTGAAGATGGGGTTAGTATCCTTGGTGGGGCTGATAATGTTATTATTGAAAATTGTACTGTAAAAAACTGGTGGCATTCAAATATTTATTTAAAAAATCTCTCCGCTTCATATTTCAATGACAGCATTACGATACGATACAACGACATATCCTGTCCAGATATAAGTGATGGAAGGGGGTTGAATATTGATACATATGGGACTAATTCGACCAATGTATTTGTCTATGGAAACTATGTGCATGATACCCCTGTGATGAATCAGGTTAATTGTGATGGGATATTCTTCAGCTACAACATAATAACTAATGTCACGGGATGTACTTACGAAGCAGGTGTTGGAATGGGATTAAATGTCAATGGGTACAATACCAGCACCAGCCCGAAAAACGGTAAATTCTATAATAACATAATCGCCAACTGTGTCGATGATGGACTCGTAATGAACCATTACAATGGGCGACCCCATAAAAGTAATAATCAATTCATCAATAATATTGTTTTTAATTGCGGAGGTCATGAATTGGATATACTTAATAATGCAACAGATACAGGGTTATATGATAATGTTTTTCGTAACAACATATTTTTCGATTCCGGAACTACTGATGTTATATCCTATTGGAATGTAGCAATGACAGTTGCAGAGTTTGAGGCACTGGACGGGCATGAGGGCGATGATATGGGTGGAAATTTGGATGATGCTCCAATGTTTACAGGGAGTACATTTTATCCCTCTGTATCCAGTCCGGCGATTAATGCAGGATTAGACTTGCAGTTAACTACTGATAATGTTGAAAATGCACTTGTCGGTATGCCAGACATAGGAGCTATTGAATACCAATTTCTTGCCCTTCCGTCAACCGGACTTGGCTGGAAGCCGAAATACTATAAAGAGAATATCAAGGATACTCTAAATATTGAGAAGGGTTGGAGGATTAAGGGCGTGCCAATAATAATATCCGCTCCAGACCTCAATCATATTAGTGGGGTTACCAGCAATATTCAAGGACAACTCAATTTAAAGCTCAATGCAGCCCAAGCCGGACAACAGATAGGTGATACAATTACCGATAGATTAATAGCTGCTCCCATAGCTATTTCAAGACCAGATTCAGGATTAATTACTTCAGGTGGTTATGTTAGTGGATTTGATTGGAAAAACGGAATAGAAAATAATTTCATAAAAGCCGCTAAAAAATATACTACTGTTTCTCCTGTTGTAGCTGTTCCGGTTAATGCTACGGGTTCAATTTTAACAGGTCAGACATTAATGGTAGACGGAAGAGCATATTATCAATTATTTTATATCCCTGAAGCTATTACGGTGACCGGAGTACGATTTGTTTTACAGGCTGCAGGTGATTATACAGCAGACGGTTATAATGGAGTAAAACTATATAGAGTTACAAGTGCGGCAGCATTTCAAAGGTTAGATTCTACGGCAAATGACGGAAATTTTTGGAAGGGTTCACCTGTTACAAAAAATGATTATGCTTTTGTTGGTGGTCCAAGATTGTTAGAAGCTGGTTTGTATATAGTTGGGCATATTTGGAATGCGTCTGCTACTGTTACTGCACCCACTATGTATACAGGATTCGCAAATAGTAGTGCGGCTAATGTTATGTATTTTGGAAATGGCGGGGTAAATCAAATAAAACTTGGCGGTTATCTTTCAGCACAACCAGATTTAGCGGTGAATGAGGTTTTTAATGACCTGTCATCTGATACAGGGTCATGGGGTGTGTATTTATACTAAATGATATGAAGTTAAAAATATTTTTAGCATGTATGTTCATAACACTTAATCTGAGTGCGAATGATTATTATCTGTCTCCATCAGGAAGTGATGGTACTGGTGCAGGGACTCTTGCAAGCCCTTGGTTTACTCTTGACAAAGCATGGACTGTGATTGCTGCCGGAGATACTGTTTATATGCGGGGCGGGGCTTATACATATGTCGACACCCAAGAGTTAAATGGTAAGAATGGAACAGCGGGTAATTTGATAAAAGTATGGGCGTATCAGAATGAAAAACCTAAAATAGTAAAAGCTGCCTCATTTACTTATGACAGCTTTATGGCCGGACTTCACTTGACAGGAAATTATATCCATTTTAAGGGAATCGAGATGTCGGGTTTTACACAACAAGCTAATCAGGTATATCACACATTTTTAGCAAGGAATTGTAGCTATTGCATATTCGAAGAATTAAACTGTCATCATGGAGCCTTTGGATTTTACCTGATGGAAAATGCAGGTGGGACGGCAACTGGTAATTTGATATTGAATTGTGACTTTCACCATAATTACGATCCATTAACAGTATCACCACAGCCCTATGGAAATGCTGATGGAATGGCAATAGGATATGTGGTAAATAAAACTTCAAGGAATACTGTAAGGGGATGCCGTTTTTACTGCAATTCTGACGATGGTATTGATTTATGGGCAAACGAAGGTTTTGTTCATATTGATAGTTGTTGGAGTTATCACAATGGTTATAGGGAAGATCTTGTTACTCATGGTGGAGATGGTAACGGCTTTAAGCTTGGTGACGTTCAGACAAGCGAGGATAGAATCAGAAAGAAAGTAACAAATTGTTTTGCCATTGATAATTATGATATGGGATTTACTCAAAATTCATGGTCAGGTACAAGAATGAATAGTTGTGAGTTATATAATAATGTTGCTTATCGTAACGGTAAGGAGACCGGAAAAGGCCCAGGCTTCCAGTTCGGAAGTGCAAAGGTGGGTACGACAGTAAATATATTTAAGAATAACATATCGTATCTGAATTGGAACAATGACAATATTGCTAAAGAAACAGTAGATGTTTCAGTTCGGAATTCCTGGGATGGTGTTGTGACAGTTACAGCCGATGATTTTATCAGCCTTGACTCAACCGGTATATCAGGGGCAAGACTAAATGGCAGGAAGCCCAACACAGACTTCTTAAAGCTGGCTCCGGGAAGTGATTTGATCAATGCGGGTACAGAAGTAGGGATAAATTTTTATGGAATAAAACCCGACTTAGGGGCATTTGAACATTACACTCCGGGTGTTTTCGCTAAAACAATCAAAAGATAGGTATGAAAATAAAATGAATGACCAAGCTATCATATCAGCAATTCGCAACGGCAGCACCCTTGGGTATGAATATCTATATGATAAGTACCAGGGCAACATTTTATATTTCATCTTTTTGATGGTTAAGAACTATACCGATGCGGAAGACCTGACTATGGAGACGTTTGCCAAAGTATTTAACAAGCTGGATTCTTACTCTCCCACTTGTGAATTTAGCACTTGGTTATATACGATTGCCAAGAACACAACTATTGACTATATAAGGACCAAAGACAGAAGACCCAGCGATATAGTTGAGATTGAAAACTTACCTCTGGTTTCTGATTATCGCACTCCGGAAGAAGAATTGATCAGCAGCGAAGGGGTTGGGATCCTCGAGGAGAGAATAGAGCAGCTGCCTCCAAAAGCCAGGAAGGTCGTTAAGCTGCATGTTGACGGGTATTCTGACGAAGAGATCTCGGAGGAAACAGGGATAATGCACGGGGCAGTAAGATCATTACTCTGTCGTGCCAGGAAACAATTAAATGAATCGCTATGATAATCTGGATACTACTAAGGGAATACTTGAAAACTGACTATACAATAGGGCATCTATACCTTACAGGGAAGAAGGTTTGTGATATTCTTGAGGATCCTGTCCGGGACCATAACCAGGATGGAGACCTGGATGATCCCGGAGAGGGGAAGATTTATGGCAATACCGCCATCCCTTATGGAATGTATGAGGTGATATTGACATACAGCCCGAAGTTTAAAAGAGTTCTTCCACTACTGGTAAATGTAAATCACTTTGAAGGGATCCGGATTCATGGGACAAAAAGCAAGGTGGCAACAAATAAGAATACGCATGGTTGCCAGATCCCGGGAGAGAACAAGGTTCGGGGAGGAGTGATAAAGTCCGCGGAGTATGAAGAAAAGATAACTGAGCTCATTAAGGCCCAGATTAAAGAAGGAAATAAAGTCTATATAAATATTGCTTGATATGAAAAAACTACTGTTACTATGTTCAATCGTTCTGCTTGGGAGCTGCTCATGCCTCCTTTCGCAGATACCTCCGCAGTATCTTTATATTTCGGATTCTACTTGCATGGCTCCCCTTCCGGATTACCGGACCAAGGTGCCTGCAAGTGATAATTGCGGACCGGTTACAATAACACAGGATCCGGAGCCTGGATTCATTCTTGGCTATCCGGGAGCCAGGATCGAAGTGAAGATCCGGGCAACTGATAACTCGAAAAACTTTAAGCAGATCAAGTTCTATGTTACCCTTCTTGACACCATCCCTCCCACTATCGACAGTACCTTACTTCTTGTTGATACGGAAATGGATCGTATTGAGGAACTGTATAACAAGGCTGATCTTGCTATACTTACCAAGATGGAAGAGTTTGATGCCACCTTCCCTTATGAAAAGTTTGGGATTGTAAAGAATGACGTGGATAGTACCTTCTATAAAAAAATGATGTTCATATCTGTCCCTACTGCTCATGCTGTAACGGGATTGGGAAACCGGTTCTGGCAATGGCAGAACCCAGGGGACACGATAATAATTTATAACCATTACTAAATGGTCTATTAACAATTAGTATTAACTAAAAACAATAAAAGATGAAAAAGTCAATGTTTATTTTATTTTTTGCACTGGTCACTCCAGTGGCTTTGTTAGCTCAGACAGAATTCCCTGTACCTACTGACATTGCTGATGTATTTGTCAACTTTGGGGTATGGGTAGGTACATTTACCGGAATTGCCGGGCTTACCGTATTTCTTACAGCTCTGGTCCTGAAGATTTTTAAAGTTACAGGATCCGGTCTTCGGCAGTTAATAAGCTGGGCTATGGGAGCTGTGCTTGTAGTAATAATGTATGTGGCTCATGTCGGATTTGCAGCAGATCTACTTTGGTATGGGGTAATAGCCTATGCTATTGGAGTATCTCTGGCAGCTAACAGGCTCTTCGATATAGGACTGCTTAAAAGTTTACTGGAAGCATTTAAACTAACTAAACCAGCTGTCTAATGCTGTACTTAGCTGTATGTACGGGAGCGGTAATTAACCTTTTGTTTGGGCTTAATGAGGCGCTGGAAAAGCCTGATTACCGCTTCTCAATATTCTTTAAACAGAATATTGTTGCAACCTTGCTTAATATAATCATTGGATTTTCGATTGTATTTGGCAGGGAAGATCCATTGGTAGGTCAACTGATAGGGGAAATTACATTCCTGACGGCAGTGTATATTGGTTCATCAGGTCAATACTTCTGGAAAAAGATATCAAATATTTTCAATCCTGAAAAACCGACGCTGGTTGGAAGTAATGCAAAAGCAGCTTAGTTATATTATTTTGGTCGTTCTGTCGGCTCTGGTGGGATCTTCTTGCGCTACACAGCGCAGATGTTCACGGAAGTTTCCACCTCATGCAGACACGATTAAAATAGTCCATGTGAGGGATTCAATTATTCTCCGGGATACAACTGTTTATATAAAGGTACCGGGAGAAGCAGATGCCGATTCTATTGTAATCCCCTGCCCGGAGATAATAAACTATATTGCCGATACTGCCAGAGCAGAAACCTCCCTGGCAAAAGCAAAGGCCTGGTGGCAATACCCAAGGGTGAGAATAGAACTCACTCAAAAGGATACAACCATTGAGATCAGGCTAAAGAATGCTTTAAAAGAAGCACACCACTGGAGGTCAGAGTACGAGAAAATAACTAAGGTCCCAGATCCGGTAAAGTACATACCGAAAATGTATAAATATGCTATGGTGTTCAGCCTGGTCATTATATTTACTGTGATACTGAGGATTGTATCTAAATTCATAAAACCCGGGAAAGCATGAAATTTATAAATAGCTGGGTAAGTAAGAATAAGCAATGGGATAAGATTGCTATTAAGGTCAGGTTTGGTAGATTGACCGTGTTTGATATTTATGTTGACCGAACACGTAAGCAAGCCGGACTGATTCTATTCAACTTTGGAATAAAGACAAACAAATGAAAACAATAAGTTTATCAGTTTTGGAACGATTACAACTTCCTGTGATGTATCCACGAAGCGGGGGATTAATCGAAATGACTATTGTCAGATCCATGCAGGAAAAAATCAAGTTTACTCCTGCAGAGGTTGAGGAGTATGAATTAAAGGACCTGTCTGATGGCAGGGTTGCTTATAACAAAGCTAAGACGAAGGACAAAGACAGGATTTTCCCATTAGAGGATGCGGAGATAAAAGCCCTACTGAGAGGTATTGACATACTTGACAAGGAACAACAGATACCTCTTGAAATTGTAGATCTCGTTAAGAGAATTCAGGATATTAACAAAAAGGAGGAATAAGCCATGCTGTATTTATACGATAACACCACAGACACGTTCTCCCCATTATACCGGACAGCGTTTGAGAACCTGGATGAAATGATAAATCCTCCGGCAGTCATAGATACTACGGTTTATGACCTGGTATTCTTTGCAAGCCTGACGGACATTTTTACCATGGCAAAGCGAAGATCTGCTATCCGGGCCCGTTTTGCCAAAGACGAGGCAGGAAATCCCCTGGTTGAGAAAATTGCAATGACGGATGATGAAAGGGACTGGTTTGATGATATCCTCCCCCAGGGAGCAGGGGAAGTCTTTAAAAAGATCTCTGCCTTTGCCAAGGACGTGGCTAATGCTTATAAGTATGGCGTAACATTTGGGGCAAAAGCCACATCCGGGACCGTTGAAACTGTCGTTAGCAACGTTATAACCGACAGTTCCCTGTCCCTCACTCCTTCTGCACTCAAAGGATATAAGCTTGTAATTACCTCGGACGAGTTAAAGGACCAGCAAAAAACAATTGCTGATAATACTGCCAATACCATCATCCTTGAAGAAGCCTGGGACCAGGATATAACAGGATTGAGCTTTAATGTGTATGCACCAACCGATGACTATGTGATGTATGGTGTGAAGATGGATAATAATTGGGATCCCAACATGCTTCAACTATGTGACAAAGCCATTCTGGAAGCCCTTGTTTCCTTTGCTCTTAAAGAATGGTATCTCGCTAACCGGTATGGGGATGAGTATGCTATCGAGGAAGCCAAGTATCAAAAACAGTTATTGGAGGTTAAATCAAGCCTGAACCGGGGCAAGATACCCTACCGCCGTCCGGCTGATTTCTTTGGCGTGTAAAAGTAAACCCGGTCGAACAGGACCGGGCTACAAGACACACAAAAATAGAACGGAAGAAATTAACATCACACATACAAAAATAATCCTTATATTCGAGCTGCCAAAAGATATTTGTCAACACTCCAAAAATCGCAAATTACACGCCACGACAAATTAAAAAACACTGTATCTAAATGATAATGAGCTTACAGTGATTTTTCGTCATCATGACTCGCAGTCACAAGACAAGGGTTCGAATCCCTTAATCTCCACCCAAGAGCCAGGATAAAAGCCTGGCTTTTTTATTTATGATAATCAAACAGTTACAGGACTTGTAGCACCAATGCAGCGGGTACTTTTCTTACGAGTTATTTCTACTTCGATCTACTTTGTTGATCGAAATAACGTATATTTACACGCTGCAAGGCACGCCAATTTTTAAACTTATGCCAACCTTTAAAATAGCCATCCGGAAGAAACAACTGACCAAAGACGGCAAAGTGAATATTAAGATCCGTATTTGTCATCAAAAAAAGACCAGGTATGTCAGCACGGACTACTATGTATATCCTAAATATTTTGACAGCAAAGCCGAGCTTGTAAAGGTAGGTGGACCTTATGATAGGGATGAGGCTGATCGGATTAACAACAAGCTTATAATCCAGAAGGGTGTTATGGCAGATAAGGCCCTGAAGCAAAAAGATCTCCGGTTCATGGATATTGGCAATTTATTAAAGATCCTCCGGGACAAGCATCGGGAGTATGATTTTTATGCTCTGATTGATGAAAGAATAAACGGATGCCGGAAGCTTGGGAATCTCAATTATATGGATTCATTCAAACTAACAAAGAGTATTCTGGAGAAATTCACTGGATCCTCCCTCCTTCCTCTGGAATCCATAGATTACAACTTCCTCCTTCGCCTGGAAAACAAACTCAAATATCGCGGTGTGAAAACCAATAGCATCGGTATTTTCATGCGAAATATCCGTACCATCTATAACCAGGCTATCACAATGGGATTAGTGGAACTTTCTTTTTACCCGTTTCGCAGATACCGTATTCCCAAAGAGGCGACCAGGCACAGGACACTGACAGCCACGGAACTTGCAACAATAGCAAAAAAAGAGATCAGTGAGCCGCTTATGGCATGGGCAAGGGATATTTTTTTACTTTCGTTCTGCCTGATAGGGATGAATATTAAGGATATCATGTATGTTGAAAAAATTGAGGAAGGCAGGATAAACTACAAAAGAAGTAAAGGGAAAAGGAATTACTCCATTAAGGTCCCTCCACAGGCCTTACATATAATAAAAAGGTATCCCGGGAAAAAGTATCTTCTTAATACCTTAGATCACTATTCGGATTACAGGTCAGCCACCAGTAGAATAAACAAGAAGTTAAAGGATATTGCAGCCCTTTGTAAGATTGACAAAGATGTAAGTACCTATTGGGTTCGCCATACCTGGGGTACTCTGGCTCAACAGTTCGCAAGTCTTGACACAATTTCAAGAGCTCTCGGGCATCGCCCTGTATCAGATATGACTATGATTTATGTGGAAGAAGATCAGAAATCCATAGATAAGTTAAACCACAAGTTAATCCGGCTTATTCTCAGAACGCCTCCCTCCGAATAACACCTTTTATTATATAGAGCTTCTCTATATCTTTTTTCAGCATGGGATTATCTTCAAGCCTGGGGCTTTCCGCTCCTACCTTCAAGGTCTCCCCGTCAATTTCACCTTTTATGTAACGTATATAGGGTATTTTCCGGGCAATAATGAGATATGCCTCACCAAACTGAATATTAGATATGTCATGCTCTTTGCATAAAACTATATCACCTGCCCTGTACCTTGGGGCCATGATGTCACCGTAAACATCAACAGCATAATCGCAATCATCGTAGCCATTTACCCTCATCAGATCCACCAGGTCCTGATCGGTCCCCTTATAATATTTTATGTAGTGAAGGGTGGGATCCGGGAACTTGCTTTTGTAGGTTATCTCCCCCTCTTCTAATATTAGGTATTTTAGATTAAGATCAGGAAAGGCCTTGGCAATTCTTTGAATCAGTTCAAGTGTCATACCTCGATTGGGCTCCTTGATAATTTTACTGATAAGAGAGTTATCAGACAATCCTATCATTTTAGCGAATGTGTTTTTGTTGATTTTGTAGTGGTCAATAATCGCAGCGAGCCTATCCCCTACAGGTCTAATTTCTGATGTTCTATTAGTCATATTTTCAGCATTTTACTGAATATAATCAAAAATATATGTAATTATTACGTAAATTATTAGGATTTGCTGAATCTTGTACGTATCTTTGTTGGGTCTGACGTAAATGTATGACAAAAATATGGAAACAACCAAATTTTCAACAAGCAACTTATCAACACTAAACGCCTCACTTCCATACGGTAGCCGCAAAATCATTGCCGAAAGGACAGGGACTTCACAGCAATATGTTACTCGGGTCCTTCTGGGCATATACGTCCCCGATCAGCGAGTAATCAAGGCCGCTCTCGAATACTACATCGAGTACCAGGCAGACAAGAAAAGGCTGGATAAGGATATTGAAACGGCTTTGCAAAATGGATAAGGAAGTAAGTGTTAATAAACCATTGACAATGGGGGAATTCCTCTCCTATATGGAAGCTTTTGAGGAAAGACTCAGGGGCAAGAGGACAAATCTTATTACCCGTCAGGATATCATAAAGGAGATCGGGTTAGCTGTGTATAACAAAGGGGTTGAGAAAGGATATCTCACTCCTATTAAGAACGATGCCAGAAACTCAAGGATCTGGATTGATCGCAGAGAATACAAGGCATACCTCGAATATCTGAAACGATGATGGATTTAACCCTTCATAAAAACAAATACGCCAGAGGGTATTACTGGCACAAATCCCCACATGGGCTGAATGTTAATAAGGCAAAGCAAACAGCTCTTAAAGATATTAGCGGCTCTGAGAAGATATGCTATCTCTCCAAAGAATCTTCGATCCTGAAATACCTCAGATTATATAACGAACCAGAACAGGAGTCCATAGTTTTAAGCCAATTTGACATAGAGGGCTTGCGCAGGGGAAAAATAAATATTGATTCATACTTCCCACCCGAAAACCCCACAAAAGATTATGATCTGTTTATACGAGAAATTCAATTAAGGAAAGAGGAAAAGGCCAGAAAGCATGAAGAAACAAAAAAGCATATTGAGGACCGGCATCAACAAATAACAAAAGAGGAGAAGCTTGAAAGACTCAGAAGCAAAAGGGCTGTAAAAAAAGAGATCAAGACCAGAATAAAAAGAGCGGAAGATAAAAGTCTTTTAGAGTCTTGGAGAGAGGAAGATCAAAGAGAGGCATCAATAGCAAAGGATAAATTTAGAATTGAATACTCCATAGCAAATAGATATTCATGGCTTTATGCTGATTGTGTTGTTAATCACAGGGGTAAAACATATGACCTTTACTATGTTACAGCGGATTATGACCTGGGAAGCCAGAATGTAGATATCATCTTTTATTTCTACCGTGATAATCTGTTACTAAGCGGGAATAGAATAAGGAATCTCATTAAACAGTATGCCAATGGGGATAAGAGCGCCATGAATCTGGTTGATAAAAATGCATGGGGCTATACTGTTTATAGATTACCTGTGGACGAAGCCCTCAAGTGTCCTGATTTATCCAAGGATTTTATGATTAAACCAAACCTCGAAATCTGAAACGATGAACAGCGACAAGAGCATATTAAGCCTTTTTGATTACTCCGGAAATTGGAGCGAACCTTTTTATAAGGATGGCTGGGACGTTGTTCCCTGGGATATTAAGATTGACGAGTTCATGGACATAATGAACCTCGATTCACCCGAAACACTTTTTGATTTATTTGTGAATGAGTTTAGCGGGATCCTTGCTGCAATCCCATGTACTGACTTTGCGGTATCGGGAGCGCAGTATTGGAAGGTAAAAGATTTAGATGGCCGGACCGCACAATCTATGAACCTTGTTTATCAGGTTGAAAAACTTGTTGACTGGTACTTCCCCACCGATCCGGAATATTTTGAAGACGGTGGAACATTCTTTTGGGCAGTAGAAAATCCGGTAGGTCGCATTGGCAAACTGCATCCAGAACTCGAGAAGCCATTCTATTGGAATCCCTGTGACTATGCTGGATATCTTAATCTTTCAGAATCAGACCACAATGAACTTGATCGCATCAGGCGCAAGGATGGTATAAATGTAACCAGGGATGAAGTTGAATTCGTGATCAGGTGCGAAGCATATACCAAGAAAACCGGACTATGGGGAGACTTCAACCGCAATCTCATTAAGAAACCTGTTGAGCCTGTAAGAGTATGCAAGCAGGGTTCACCAATGCAGACCTATGGTGGCAAATCAGACAAGACCAAAGAAGCCAGATCATTCACCCCTCACGGATTCTCCCAGGCATTCTTCGAAGCTAACAAAGAATATCAACCTGAATACTCATACATATAAAATCAGTAATGGAAATGGAAGATCGGTTACACAACTTGAAAATAGGAGACAGGTTCTTCTTCGGTAAAGGAAGGCGGGTAGTATATGAGGTTGTCAGGCACATTGACGAAGGGACCCATTACCACCTGGTAGAATATAAAAGGATCAATAACGGAAAGCATTACACAACGGACGTGAATGCTTATGTCACACTAATAAAAACCACTTAATCAATTAACACACAAGACACATGAAACCATTACCAACAATTCAGCAAAAAATTGAAAAGAAGGCTGAGCAAAAGCTTAATGCTTGGCTTGAGAAACTTAAAGATGATTATCGCGCTTTGTTAAGAAAGTATAATGTCGGTGATTATGACTTTCAGATAGTAATGCGGGCAACTGATGATGATAAACTTCATTATCCTTTTGTCGGACAATTCTTTCACGATGATTCGGTAATAAAGCAGAAGATGAGGGATACATATCTCCCCAGCTTTATCAATGCCGAGATTGACGCTTTATTGACAGATAAATCCTCTGAAGAATAACTGTCATGGATGCAGCAGAAAACTATTTCAGCATTGTACGTGATGCCATTAACAAGGCCACCACAGTACGGGAGATCATATCAATTTATGTCAGTGACAAGCCTACCCATAAGCAGAAAGAATGGATCCGTCAGTTGACCAAGTACATGAACTTCCTCTATAAAGGTAAGCTGGATAAGGTCAGGGATCATTTTATCAAGCAAGTCAATAAGGATGAGTACACCTATTCCCAAGCATTAATTGCATTAATCTAAAATCAATATCATGAAGCACATTATTATCAAATCTATCCGTATGGTCAATTTCCAGGCATTTAAGGATAAGACCATAGAATTTAATGATTCAGAGAACTCGATCCGGGGCATGAATGCGACCGGTAAGACAACCGTAATGAGAGCGGTTAATTACCTCTTATTTGGAAAGGACCAGTTTGGCAGAACTGATTTTGAAATCAAGCCTCTTACAAAAACCGGAGAGCCGGAACATAATGTTGACAGCGAAGTAACGGCAGAACTTATTTCCGGTAATGAGACTATCACCCTAAAGAAGGTCTATCATGAGAAATGGGTAAAACCCCGGGGACAGGCTGAGGTTGTATTCAATGGTCACGAAGCACTCTACTTTTTTAACGGAGTCCCGGTCACGATGCGGGAATATAACTCAAAGGTGGAATCCATCTGTCCGGAGCAGCTATTCAAACTACTGACCAACCCGTTGTATTTCCCATCCCTCCCCTGGCAGGAACAGCGAAAACTTCTTTTTGAGATATGCGGCAATGTCAGTGATGAAGAGATCGCATCCCAGCATAAAGCATGGATCAGTCTTCTTAATACCATCAATGGACACAAGACGATGGATGAATATAAAAGAGAGATTGCATCCGAGAAAAGGAAGATAAAGGATGAATTGGAAAAAATTCCAGCAAGAATAGACGAGGCACAGAGAGCATTACCGCAGGAAGAGGACTGGCAGAACCTCAATAATGTCATTGCCAGCCTGAGAGACCAGACGCAATCTATTGACAAGGAAATATCTGATCTGTCAGCAGGAATTGAAAAGGAGAATGAGAAATGTCTCCACAACCAGAACCTATTAAACACTAAGAAAAGAGAGCTGCAGAACCTTGAGTATGATATTCAGGCCAAAGCTGGTCAGAAGTATATTGAATTAACCCATTCCCGGGCAATGGATTCAGAAAAGCTCAAATCACTTAAAGAGATAAAAGAGAGACTTGAGAGATCCTCTAAAAACCTCGAGCAGGACAAACAGCAATTACTTAATGAAAGAGAAGAGCTATTAAAGGAATGGCATGATCTGAGCAAGCAGAAAGAAGTATTCTTCCTGGAGGAAGAGTTTGTCTGCCCAACCTGTAAACGTCCACTGGATGATACAGACATTGAGGAAAAGAAAAAAGAGCTTACTGCCAAGTGGAATGAGGAACGGGCAAAGAAGCTTGAGAAAAACGTCAACAAGGGGAAAGAAGTTGCTATCCTGATCCAGCAGATCACCCATAATATCACTGCCGCAAATCAAAAGCAAACCGATCTCTCGATAGAAATAAAGGTTATTGAGGATAAACTTAAAACAGGTGAAGAGGAACTGGCAAAGGCAAAGGAAGAATCTGAGAACTGGAAACAATTAACCACTGAGGACGAGAAGCACAAAACTCTCACCCATGCAATCAGTCAATTAACCTTATCTATTGGAGAACCCAAGAAGGTAGATATTTCCGAACAAGTAGCAAAGAAGGAGTCAATACAGGGAAAACTCGAAGACTGTCTCCAAAGGCTCAATAACAAGACATTCATTGACCAGGGAAATAAGCGGATCGCTGAACTCAAAAAGGGACAGAAGGATCTCGCCCAGAAATTAGCTGACCTGGAACGTGTAGAGTATCATATCCAGGGATTTATCAAAGCTAAAATAGAAGCCATTGAGGGTATTATTAATTCCAAATTCTCTGATGTTCACTTTAAATTATTTGATAAGCAAGTCAACGGAGAAGAAGTTGAAACATGCCAGATAACATACCAGGGCATTCCGTGGGGCGACTTGAATAATGCTGCAAGAATCACTACCGGAATTGATGTGATAAAAACCTTCATGGATCATTATGGTATTTATCCTCCTGTATTTTCTGATAACTGCGAGGCTCTCAACAAAATGCCGGAGATAAAATCTCAAACCATAAGACTTTACGTGACAAACGACCCACAATTAATAATCAATTAAAAAAACAGACAGATGGAAGAAAAAGCACCTTACGGAGCAAAAGGGACCACTCCCGCTCCACAGACAGAAAAAAGAATTGCAACTCACAGAGTATTTGATGAGGAGATTGTATTAAAAGTCACTGCATATATCAAAGAGAAGGAAGAGCAGGGACTTGTAATCCCACCGGACTACAGTGTAACGAATGCCCTGGCCATGGCCAAACTTCACTTGCTTAATCTCAAGGATGACAGCGGGAAGCTTATTGTAGAACAGTGTACCATGCCCTCGGTGGTCAATGCACTTACTGACATGGTGCTTTCGGGATACAATATCTCAAAGAAGCATTGTGCCTTTATAAAGTATGGAGACAGGCTTGAGTGCCAGGCTGAATACTTCGGAAACCTTATGACTGCCAAACGGGATGCCGGAGTAAAAGAGGTCAATGGTCAGTGTGTTTTCCAGGGAGACGAGTTTGTTTACGAAGTGGACACAAGCACTGGCAGAAAGAAACTTGTAAAGCATATCCCAAAGCTGGAAAATCAGGACATAAACAAAATCAAGGGAGCTTATGCTGTGGTTGTTTACAATGACAATACCACTAAGCTGGAGATAATGACCCTTGACCAGATAAGAAAATCCTGGGAGATGGGAGCTGCAAAGGGCAAATCTAAGGCTCATACAAACTTCACAGATCAGCAATGCCTTAAAACAGTTATGAACAGGGCTGTGAAGATTGACATTAACTCCTCTGATGATTCTGAGGTATTGGGCGAACAGGATGATCTTCCAAAGCAAACCCGGGACAAGAAGATCCAGGAAAAGGTAGGGAAAAAGGAAATCAAGACCGAAGATATTACCTATGAAGAGGTGGGTGATGATAAACCCAAGGAGGTCCATCCGGAACCAGCCCCGGCGCAGAATAACGAATTACCCCTGGAAGGCCCGGGATACTAACTGTAAAGTCCTGATAATTAAAACTACTCGTACTAAGTACGAGGCTTGTTAATAATAAGTGGAAGCAATGTTGTATAGGAAAAATAAAATGTCTATTTTTGAATTGCTCAATTCAAATACCGGGGCGGCCATTCGCCCTAAAAACGGGCGTTTTTTGCGTCCTATACATAATGGCAGTGGTGTACTTCTGAGTGTTGGGGAAAGCCCACACAGTCCCGGTAAAGGATTGAGCAGCAGGAAAGGCACCACTGCTTTTTATTTGGTGCCTACACTTAAAATACTTGCTATGCTCAGCAATTTACCATGCGGCAAAACCGCACCAACGGCTATTTCAGCCGAAGCAATCATTAAAGATTTAGTAACCTCTAACGAAATCTCCAATCTGAGATCTGATCTCAGGGAGATGCTGCACTGTTACCTGCTCCAAGAGGATGATTCTCATTCCAGGCGCAGGGTCTATTCATCGTATCTGACTCTCGATATGATGCTTCATAATGTCGAAACTAATCAAGAAAGGAGGATCGCATGAACTCACTACGACTTTTTAACAATCCACAATTCGGAGACATCCGTGCCATTGAAATAAACAACCAACCATTTTTTGTAGGAAAAGATATTGCAGATATTCTCGGCTATGCTGATTCTGATCAAGCAATCAGGGATCATGTTGAATCTGATGATAAATTACTTGTGCAACTATCTGATATTCAAGACCCCGTTAAATCAATAGCGCCTCACATGAAAGGATCTAAGGTAATGATTATCAGTGAAAGCGGTGTATATTCATTAGTTTTTAGATCCCATCTTAAAAATGCAAAGGTATTTAGTAAATGGGTAACTTCCGAAGTTCTTCCGGCAATCCGTAAGCATGGAGGATATCTTACTCCTGAAAAAATCGAAGAAGCATTATCTAACCCAGATTTCATTATCAAGTTGGCTACTGCTTTAAAGACAGAACGTGCCAATAATGAGAGGCTGCAATTTACAAACCAACAGCAGTCTATTGAGCTAAAAGAAGCTGCCCCCAAAGTCGAATATTACAATGAAGTATTGTCCAGTAAGAGTGATTTTACTACAACTACAATAGCGAAAGAACTTGGTATGACAGCTCAGGCTCTTAACAAGATACTTCTAAGGGAAAAGATAATATTCTGGATGGATGATCATTATGTCCTTTATGCTGATTATGACAATAAGGGATATACATCAACTCGGACTGGCAGTTATGTGGATCTTAATGGAAATACCAAAACTGCTATCAATACAACATGGACCGAAAAGGGGCGCAAGTTCATCCATGATTTGATAAAATCAATTGAAACAAGACAAGAAAGAAGAATAGCATGAGACTGATAGTATTGGCATCCGGTAGTACAGGT
>Ga0172381_10002728_pt1 | contig 19181 bp, 28 predicted proteins | sample Leawel6488metaG_FD_119754 | JGI IMG/M metagenome (GOLD analysis project Ga0172381, IMG submission 119754) | Leachate microbial communities from a municipal landfill in Southern Ontario, Canada - Leachate well 64-88 metaG | ecosystem: Engineered > Solid waste > Landfill > Unclassified | place...
CTACAGGATTTGGAACAGCTCCGACAAGTGTATATGATGACGGGAATGGATCAAGTCTTGATTGATTTAACCAATGAACTTTTAAAGGGAGAATTGGATTATAGCCGTCTAATGCGGCTTCCCCTTCGAACACTCAAAGAAATCGAAGTAAATAAGAAGTTTATAAAGCGATTAATAGAGCATAGTGAAGAGTTAGGTAATGTTTTACCAAAGGATATTATTTCCTTTATGTTTCGAATCTATGAACGCGTGAATAGGGATAATATCCAATTTATGATTTATAAACATGAAGGGTTTATTAATCTCGCGTATTTTAATGAGTATCCGCTGGATTTAGGTGTGAAGATTATCGGTTTGGATGGCACGGCAAGTAAAATTGTCTGGGATCAAATGCTACATGATGATCTTATAGAAGGGGATACTTTATATCGTATTGATAATTCCTATACATTCGATCCGGAAAATGGTTGTTATGCTATGAGTTATCAACTCATGGGTGCTCGGTATCCTATCTCATCGTGGAAAATAAAGGGAGATGCGGTGCCAAAAAAACTAAGTGAACAGTTTGATATTATCGCTAAGCAAACGGAGAGTAATGTACTTATTGTCGGCACCAAGGAAGTGTATCGGAAAGCACATAAGTATATGAAAACAAAGAACCATGAGTTTGCGAACTATTATAATCTACGCTCGTTTAATCGGTATTATAAAACATGTGATACGGTTATTCTAGCCTGTGAACCCAATCCACCACATGAGAAGGTTCAATCCAGTGTATCTTTAAGTGGATGGAGTGAAACGGTATGGCGTTTAATTTATACAGAAGAAGAAATGTTACAAGCTATAGGGCGATTACGAGCAAACGTTCCTATCACGCCTCAAGGACGTGAACGGGTTATACCATTACATGTATATATCTTTCCTTCTACCGGAGTCTTAGCTTTTTGTACAGTATGTGGAAAAGAGTATAATATAAAGATGAAACGTTGCGTCTGTGGTAACGTCTTGGTATTAAAACCAACGCTTTTAAAGGAAGCACGACTTATAAAGTTGGGGAAAATTAATGAAACAGAAAAATTTGGGAATAGATACGTCGATGACGATGATATTTTGCGACGAGAAATACTTAAGGCTTGTCCAACTAGCCCGGCGAAATTCTTTGTCAATGGAATTTCTCGAACCATTATTCGTTCTCGATTTAGATACCTCTTAGAAGAAGGACTGATAGAATATGAAAAACTCGGAACATACAAACTCACTCAACAAGGATTTGACCAACTATCTCAAAATGAGAAGGAAGATCGACGCACAAGCAATCCGCCAAGTGGGTAGTTATAAAGGTCAGGCGCAGTTATTCAGTAACTGGCTTGGTGATTATATTACTTATAATGGTATTCAACCGGATAGTAACGGTGTATTCTTTTTTACGATTCCATTACAACGGTATATTACACTTACGGAGTTAAAGGGATGGAATAGAACCTTTAATAAGTATTTAAGTGGTTACGGTTACGTCCTTAAGAAGACTAAGAATGTAATTGAAGTTACTAAACAGTTGTAATTTTTTTATGGGTAAATTTACAACCATATTACAGTCCCTTGAACACTTTCTTGATGTAAAGAATGAACGTTATGGGAATAGCGCTTTAGAACCGTTACATATCTTTACTAAAGAAGGAGAAGAAACGGGAATTGAACAACGAATCGACGATAAATTATCGCGTGTGAAAAATAGCACAGAACTACGAAAGAATGATGTAGCGGATCTTATGGGATACTTAGTTCTATTAAGTGTCCGTGAAGGATGGGATAACTTTAGCGATTTATTAGACTAAACTTTTTTTCATCAACTTTAAATACCTATATGACCTTTATAAAGGTATATGCGAATTCTTAGTTATAATGTATTACTCGAATCGAATTTGTCGTATGCACATACAATGCGTCAAACTATAGATCAACTCCAAGATATTTATGGCGAGAAGATTGAATGGTATTATGGAGCATATGAAACGAATTTACCGATGGTTGTGCCACGGGCAAATTTCTCCTACATTCCATCCCGCTTTGACGCAAGTATGACACCGACGAATTTTAACGATATAAAGAACTTGGTCAAACCCAATGTACTCTTTATGCATGATGATCCGCAACGATGTTTATGGATGGGTGATGTAGATGTCCCCAGTATCTATTGGTTACCATGGGATAATGAAGATCCCCGTATCACACAACTTCCCCTACTTGATAAGGTAGACCGAACAGTAATGGTCGCGAAGTTTGCACAGAAAATAGCACAGAATCTTGGCTACGAGTGCGGTCAGATTTATAATCCTATAAACACAGACGTCTATCATCCAGATTCGGAAGCAGGGAAACGGTTAAAGCAACGGATTGGAATTCCCGAAGACGATCAAATCTTATTATGGGTAGGACGTCCCGGATGGCGAAAACGTTTAATGCACACGATTGAAGTAGCGGCACGAGTTATGAAAAAGAATCCGAAGGTGCATTTGATGCTTCATATGGACCAGCATGATCCGGGCTTGGGTTATAATATTGCCGAGTTTTTGCACGCAAGAGAAGTTTTAGGAAATAAAAAGGTAATTATTCCCGGCGACTTAAACTTCGGACAAGGGTATCCCCAAGAGGTTATGAATGAGATCTATAACGCTGCTGATATCTATATCGCTACAAACGGGGGCGAGGGTATGAATCTCTGTGCTGCTGAAGCCATGAGTTGTGGTAAACCTATTATTATGACAGATGTTACCACTACACAAGAGTTTGCGGGCTATGAACAACGTGGTGGAGAAATGATTGGACCACGGGGAATTGGTGTGAAACAAGCGCTTAACTTTGAAGATAAAGGTATTGTCCGTCCATATGTGGATATCAATGATTTTGTCGCAAAGACAGAAATGTTATTATCTGATAAGGATTTACAACAGAGAATGGGTAAAGCGGGACGGTTATTTGTACAAAAAGAAGTGGATTATCGCGTTGTGGGCGCAAAATGGAAAGAAGAATTGGATAAATTTCGATTAAATATGGTGAGTATCTAATGACAACAGGCTGGGTTTTAGAAGATACCGATCTCGATACTGTTTTCGGTGATAATAAAGTTTGTAAGAAATGCGCTAAGCAGAATAATTTTCTCAATGCATCCGGAATATGTCCGGAATGTGCCAAAAATAATTTTTACGAGATGAAATTTAAATGATAGAATACTATTTAAAAGGTCGGGATCATAAGAGTATTATTTATCGGGAAGGGGAAGTTGAGCATATATGCGATATACCGAACCTTTCTGATAATCAGACGGAATGGGCAACACTTATTAATGCGATGCGTTTAGTTAGTGGCTCGGAAGATTTGCGATATAGTGGTGTTGCGTTATGCACGGATTCACTTTTGCTTTATAAACAACTTACGAATCAATGCCGGGTAAAAGCACCCACGTTAAAGCCACTATTTCTTGAGTACAATCAACTCCATAACCAACTCAGCGGCGTTTCTATTGCGATTAAATATACGTATCATAATAAGGCGAGGGAATTCCTATGAGAATTTTGCTTTTAAAGGAACAAAATGAGCCGAATAAAGCGGATTACCTTTTTTTAACGAAAGGTAGCGCGGAATACTTTCTTACACAAGGGATTAGCGGTGATTATCATACTTTTGACTGGGATCTTGCTAAAGTCACTATTCGATATAAATTGGGTAATAAAACGGAAAGCCGTGTCTTGTATTATGAATGGAGGGAAGCCGCATGAAAGGTTTTAAAATATGGCACTCCAAAATTGAGTTTAAAAAGGAAGATTGTTGGGTAGGTATATTTTGGCGGCAAGATCATTTATGGATTTGTCTGCTTCCAATGCTTCCCCTTCATATCTGGCGAGATAGGATGGAAATACTTGCAAAACAAACACAAAGAGAATTTAGCGATAATCCTATTATCAGAAATAGTCAACTGAGTCAAGTTCGAATTGATCCGAATGATAAGGAAAGTATCAAAAAACTTATGAAAATGAAAGAAGAAACTATTAAAGAAATGGAGAAGATTACTCATGTCTAAAACAGTAAATTGGAAAGGATTCTTTGATGGCGATACCGGTTATATCCATGCAACACAACGGTACCCTTTAGCAACACAACTAGCAGGATTTCCTACGGCAATTACACCATTAGGTAATATGAATCCAGCTAATCCATTGGCGAAGATGCTTTATAAAGGTGAACCGGCGTTAACTATATTACATCAAATCCCCACTGTTTCCCCTAAAGAAGAAGCATACTTTACGGTGACAGAATTTGATGTTGCGCCTCATGAATGGTGGAACTCACTGCGAAAAGCAAAGGTAATCTTGACACAAAGTAAATTTTGTCGGGATATTTTCACTAAGATAGATGGTGTGGATAAACAAAAGATTAAGATCGTGTATTATCCCCAAGCGGAATGCTACACACCGAATGGACCTAATATGCGCAATTTAGTAGTAAATGGAAAGCCATTAAGCGAATATGATTTTGTATTCGGTTCCTGTTTTGAATGGGTTGCGCGGAAAAAACCGGAACTCATGTGGCAAGCATTTACCGAGGAGTTTGATAAAAATGAAAATGTTATATTCATCAACAAGCTTAGTATACCAAATGGTTTTAAAAGATGGGCGAGAATTCTCCACGAATTCCAATTTAAAGATAGTCGAATCGTGCCTATTCAAGGATATATCAAGGATATGCAGTCTTATTACCGAACCCTTGACGCATTCGTGGGATGCTCGGCAGGTGAAGGTTGGGGCGCGGGATTAAGTGAAAGTATGGGTTGTGGTACACCTACAATAGGTTCACGACATTCAGGCAATTTAGAATTTATGAACGATAAAAACTCATGGTTGGTAGATTGTGAACCTTGGAGTCCTATAGGGAACGATAAAACAAATGCTCTATGGATGGTCCATGATTATCAACAATGGCGGCTTCCAAAGATTTCTGCAATTCGAAAGGCAATGCGAGAAATCTATAACTTAAAAATGTCCGGTGCTTTAAATACTCGCGCTTTGGAAGGCACAAAGATTACGGAATTATGTTCGCTAAAGAACATTGCCGGTCAAATGAATCGTGCGTTGGTGGATTATCTATGATTGAAATAATTTGTGTATCATTTCTAACTCTTTTTTCTGTTTACTGGCTTATTTGGCTTAGTAGACAAAAAATACCAGAAGTTGGATATGTGAGACAATGTGCTAATAATATAAAAATAAGTTGTCAAATAACATTATTACTTTGTGGAATTGAATGGTTGATGATTTTATTATGAGTCTCTGGGATAATGTGCAAAAAGATGATACCTTAGCCGGTATTCAAATTGCCTTAAATGTGATGGCAAATACACTAAGTGAGTTTATGAACGCTACTGATGAACGTTTAGAACGTATTGAACAGAAAGTAGGGGAAGTATGGAGCAAAATTAATATCGTTCAACCTGCATTAAATTGTCCACCTCCACCACCGCTTTTAATTAAGCCACCTCCACCACCTAAACCAAAACCATATAATCTTCGTGAAACGATTGTTGATGAGTTAGCCGAATTATTTAAAAAGAAAGGAAAGAGTGAATAAGAATGATGAAATATATTTATGCGTCTATCTTACTACATTTATGTGGTAAGAAAGTTGATGTAGAGGGAATCAAAAAGATTCTGGATGCCGCCGGAGCAACATATGATGAACTTACCATTCATAGTGTTGTTAAAATGTATGAAGGAAAAGATATTGGAAAGATTATAGAGAAGTATACTATAAAGACTCTTCCAATTGCTAAGTCTGAACCGATTAAAGTAGAACCGATTAAAGTTGAATCGGATATGGGTATTATGGCATTATTTGGGGATAATTTATAATGAAACTAAATAAAATAGATTTAGCTGATGGAAAAGTAGGTTATTATATAACTATGGAAACATCGAAAGGTCTTATTAAACAATGGTTGCCCCCTAATACTGAAATTGGAGAACCTAAAACTAAATTAGTTGAATGTATGGCTATTGAAGCCATTCTCCGTCGTGTTTTACTTGAAGGTTTAAAAGATATGCCGGAATTAAACCTAACAATGGAAGATTTTATAATAACTAATAAAACATAAATACCTTTTTTACTTATATTTTTTTATGTCTAAATTATGCAAAGTTTGTAGTAAACGTGTTGCAAGTATTAGTAAGGTATGTCCTGCGTGTGCACTAAAGATTTCTATAGATTACGGCGAAATAGTCTCTAAAATTAAACAAACTATTGAGATAACCTATGGAATCACGAAAATAGAACATCCACCCTATCTTGTTTGTGGCTGTAAAGCTAAAGAAGGATTTATTGTACCATTTGATTATTATACCGTGAACGATGAGTTTAGTAAATCAGCTAAGTATGATCTCGTAGTATGTGGTGTATGTCGGTATTGTGGTAATTATAACGAGATTCGTATGCCGTTAAGTTTTGATATGCCGATTAAAGATTCGCCATATAAAGGCTTGATGATTCAAATGGAACAAGAGAAACAGAAGTATAATGAGATGATTATATGATTTGGACAACTTTTATGCCCGTTTTAAATGAAGGGAAAATTATCGAGAGTAAAATCTTGCATAGTCTTTCCTTTTCGCGACATGTAGTCGTAGTAGAAGGTTCTATACCACAAACATACGACGTAGCACCTAATGGATTGAGTAGTGATGAAACAACCGAAATTCTCAAACAGTACGCTGACCGGATCACTTATCTCCCAGTCGGACGTCAGGCAGATAGAGCAACGTTACAAAACCATGCTCTCAATTATATTCATAAACACTTTCCCGATACAGAGATCTTGCATCGGACGGACGCCGATGAGTTTATTAGCGATAAATCTCTAAAGTATATAGATAACTACTTTGATGATAGTAAAAATCACGATTGGATGATCTACACCAATCTTGTGAATCTAATAGACGGAACATGCTACCGAGCGAATGATGCACCCAAAGGTGCCAACTTCCCCTTTAGAAAAGGACTTGTTTTGAGTTCCGGTATGTATCATGAACGCTTTTATCGGTATCGACCTGATATGCTTTATAGAGGTACAGCACATGCACTATCCGATTGGGCACAACGGCACTTCTATAATCATCCGGATTACTACTTCAATCGCAATTTATTGGATTTCGCCTTTACTCCGTATGAAAATGGGTTCCCTATTCGTATTCTGCACTACAAATACATTGACGGTTTTAAGCGCCTTTTAAAGGCGGAAATGTCTTATCTGGTAGAAGATGAACATATGATTCCTAATAGTGAAGATAATTTTACCCGTGCTAAAGAACGGTTAAAGAAGATTCTCGACGGTAAATCCGAAGTAATAGAACGTTCCGAACATTGTACCGAAGTATTAGCATCGAAATGGTTTAAATATGAAAAGTTGAATTACGATTGGAATATTACCCTTGACGAGGTGCTTTCATGAACGTTTCCCTTTTTATCTCTATTCATACTACCCCTTCGATTGAACGGAAAGCGATGTTCCATAATTGTATTCAGAGCGTGAAAGGTTCAAAGGTTCCCGTAACGCTCGTCTATGACGCAGAAACGGAACAAGACAATATCGACTACTATTTAAATGTCTTTCCCAAAGGTATCCTTTTAAAGGCACCTAATATCAAAGATACCGGACGGAGTAAATTGCTTTATGCTATTAAGTATTGCGATACGAAATACATGGCATTCCTTCAAGATGATGATTACTATTATCCGGGACGGTTAGAAGTTCTTTCTAAGATCTGTGACGCACAAGAGTTTGCTATGCTTTTTACACCTACTGTCTTCTGTAATAATGGTATTCCTACCGGTTCCCAAGGTCTCCTTGTGCAGGTAGGGGAAGTATATATAACGCCCCCATCTAAATGGGTCTTAAATACAGCGTTAGCCAAAACTATTGTAGACTCACCCGACGTTCCCGTTGGTTGGGATCATGCTTTTGCTCATGCTCTTTTATCAAAGGGGAAGTTGGCATATTTCGATAATTGCCCGATAGTCTATAATTTCTCGCAACATAATGCTACATCCGCTTTGGATGATGCCAAAAATGCGGAGTATTTAAAGCAAGTAAAAACGTATGAAGACGGAATTAAATATGAACTCCAGTTCATGGAAGTGCAACTCAAATGAAAATCCTTTTTCTCTTTGCCGATGAGAACCATTGTGATTACGCGTGCGATGGCGTGTATATCGGCTTAAAAAACTTAAAACATATTGTTCACGCAGTTCCTATTCCTATGGCGCTTTATAAAGCCAAGCCGGAACATTTCTATAGCCGCGTCAATGGTTTTTATAAGAACTACTTTGTGGATAATGAACCTATTACGCACAATATTTTAGATAATGATTATGACGCGATCTTTATGGAATCCGCTGGCGTACCATATAAACTCTTTCCGTTCTATAGGAAGTCTTCACCACATCTTGATCGCCTTTTAAATAGTAGTATTCCTAAATGCTGTCTCTTGGGCAACGATACCTTTACCTATCAACCGCTACCGAATGTGCGCTACGATTATAAATGCAAAATGGCAATTCGCGAAAAACAACTCCAGACGCCTATTGTCAATGTGCCTTATATAAACGATTTTCCACTCCACTTTACCGTTCCCGAAGCATGGATTAAATATGTACCGGAAAAGGAACGTTCTAAAGATATGTTTCTGTCCATGTCACCATCAAATGCTGCACGCAAAGATATTTGCACCCACTTCCCCCTTCAGCATTACAATGAACTCTCAACCTATATAGGTAAGATACGGGAACATCGGTACGGAATTTCAGTTTACGGCGACGGCTTTACATGTCAACGCGATGCGGAAATCGGTGGTAATAGTTTATTGTGTATTCAATCCCATCCTAAATGGGAAGGGGAAAGCGGCTACTACGGAAATTGTGAGGCAATATACTTTAATGACTACAATGATCTGGTTAAGCGAATTGCAGAACTCGAAAAAAATGGCGAGTATGAAGCACAATTAAAACGGTGTTATCAATTTACTAAAGAGAATCTTACGTGTGAAGCGCAGGCGGAGAAGTTGTTGCGGTGGACTTTATCTTAGGTAACGCTTCTTCGTTCCAATACTTCTCTTGTGCTTCGGTAAGTGCATAGGTATAATTCGGATAATTCTTCAGACTCGTTGTCTGCATTTTTTTATATTCCGGTAAAAGTTGTTTATAAACAAACTCGTTCCGGATAATCAATTCCTGTTTTTGGTAGCTTCTCGGATGATCTATATGGATTAGCATTAGCGTGGAACAGAAGAAGATTTTACGTCCACTTAAAAGCCAGCGATAATTATAATCCATATCGTGCCGCCCTAAACCTTTATCGTATATCTCATTGTAGTATAAAAATGTTTCCTTATTCATTAGCGGCAATCCAGTAGGAAGAAATTCTGAGTCATGGAGTTCTACTCTATAACCAATTGGAATAAATTTACTTATAAATGAGTTTCGTTCCTTTACGTTAATCTCGAATGGGATATTAAGTTCTTCCTTATTCGCAAGTTGTATTTGACCGCCTATATAATCTAAAGTTAATTGGCGTCCGGCATCCCAATAAATAAACCAATCCGTTTTGCACACATCTACCCCTACATTCGCTAAATGCGCCATATGCATAGTATGTGATAAAGGAATTACCCGTACAATCCCACTACTTTTTGGAACTGGGTCACTTCCGTCATCAACAATAATAACTTCAGTAGGGAGTAAAAAACTGGGCAATTTAAGCCAATCGTTAATAGAGTCTTGGAGTTTAATACCTTGGTTATAGTTTAAATAGATAACGGTATAATCTATTTTCTGAACCATTTTACATCACCTTTTGAATATTCTAACGTAAATCCTTTTTTGCGCATACAAGAAACAATATCATTCCATCCCATTTCCAATACATGCGCATTATTCTTTCCCGTCCAATCATTGAGACTATTCTTTAACGGTGATTCGAAATATACATACTTTACCGAACTTGGAATTGTCTTTATAAACCTTTCCAGTTCTTCGGTTGATATATGTTCAATGGCGTGCACTGTATAAAGCGTATTATAATCCTTCTCTTGGTAACCTTCAATCCATGTATAATCGTTGGGAATAATAATATGGTATTTTTCATGATGGCAAATCGCTTTCTCAATACACGATGGACACAACTCATAATTATCCCATGTTTCTATATTATATAAAGGGAGAATATTGTGCGCGGTGTCTCCTTTCCAACCACCAAATTCCATTAAGCGAATAGGTTCCTCAATTGATTTAAAGAATGCATTAGTCTCTTCTTTGTTCCAATGACTTTGATTCGGAAAGAGTAATTCTTGGTCAATATAAAATTGTTGCTTTTCCTTAAAACTCATCGTAGGATACTTTTTTCTATAGGGTTCAAAATCGAATTGCATAATCTTTTTAAGTGAAATTAACTATATAAAGTTAGTGTTTTTTTATGCGTAATGTGCTTATGATTGCTATAGCCGGCACCGATACGAATTTTCTATTATCTATGCCGACACTTAAAGCCTATATGTATCAGTTTGAAGATGTACGCTGCCGTTATGACCTTATTATATACGACTATAAAGAATCTACACTACTGTGTGATATTCTTCAAGATATCCAGAATACGGAATATGATATCCTTTGTCTTTCGTCTTATATCTGGAATAAGGAACGAATAGAAGGTATCCTTCAATATGAAACAACAACGCCTATTATTATTGGTGGACCGGATATACCATCTAAACTAAATCCAAACGTTACTAAAGTAGATGGATTTGGTGAAGAAGCCTTCTATAAACTTTTAATGAAGAAAGATCCACCGAAACAATCTTATGCAGAATATCCATCGGTATATCTCACCGGCGCTGTAAATCAAAGAACGCTTAATAACGAGTCTCTCTATGTAACGCTCGAAACATCGCGTGGGTGTAATAATCGGTGTGCATACTGTATGTACTATAAAACGCTCAATAAGATCATTTATCGCGATCCGCTTGAAGTTATTGATGAATTGGATTATCTCTACAGTATTGTCGGCAAAAAGACCAGTAATATTTTAGACAGCAACTTTTTCGCTAATGAGCAACATGCTTTAACTATTTTGAATGGTATTACGGAACGCCATATTAAAATGAAGATTTGTATTGGCGTCATTTCTAGTTTTATTACCCTTAAACTTATACAAGCATGTAAAAATTATCTTGCCCAAGGCGGCGATCTATTAATATGTATCGGTATTCAATCCACCAATAATACCGTGTTAAAGGAAATCCAACGCCCATTACTCGTTAAACCATTATTCGAAGCACAAATTAAACAGTTACAAGATGCCGGAGTAATGATGGGATTGGATTTAATTATCGCATTACCAAAGGATACGAAGGAAAGTTATTATGCATCCGTTGAATATCTCTGTACTTTTATGCGGTATAACCGTGCATATCCAAATTGTAATATCCTACATATAATTGATAATACTACTATTGCCGAACGGGTGGAACAATACCATTATGTGTTGGATGAATTTAACCGAGTTATCTCTTCCCCTACCATGACACACGATGAAATAGTGGATTGTATGTTGGTGAGTTTGGTGATCAGACGGTTATTTGATCCATCCGATATTGATGCGAAACGATATGAAGTCAGACATGCCTTTTTTAGCGCATTAGAAAGGCAACAATGCACTTCAATTACTTTGATCGAACAAATACTCACCAAAATAAAAGTTGATTTATTTGGGCAGAAGTTCGGTTCTAACATGCCCGATCAAAGACTATTACAAACCCAAATGCGTACCGATATTCCTTATAAATGGTTATTGGAAAATCTTTAAATACTTTTGGAGGCTTTAAATACTCATGTCAAAAATCTTTGAAAGTCGAAGTTTATTACAATCGAATGATAAAAAGCTTTTGCCATATTATCGGCAAATAATGGAACGTAAAGGACCGGTTCATATTCAAATTCTCCCTACCAATGATTGCAATCTCCACTGTGAATTTTGTGGAATTAAGAATCATGGAAATGGTGAACATCTTAGTATGGACCGTATTAAAGAAGTAGTAGAAGCGTGTCCACACTTACTATCCGCTGAAATAAGCGGTGGTGGGGAACCTACTCTCTACGCACATCTTCCGGAACTTATTAACTACCTTTCTAAACGTAATTTAAAGATCGGTATGGTTTCTGATGGTGTGAATCTACATAAGTTGAAGAATGATTTGCCGCTTCTTACATGGCTTCGTGTGAGCGTGAATGGTCATATTGATCATGGAATGGAAATAGACTTTGAATCAGTGCCTGCTCAACTTAAGTTTGGTATCTCATACGTCGTGCATAGTCAAAGTGTTCCTGATTGGAAGGGGAAGTTGGCGGCATTAATGTTGAAATACCGTAATATTCGCTACTGTCGTGTCACCGATAACGTCTATGACATTTCCGCTACAGAAAAGTTCGAGGATCTGGGCAATGGTATCTTCTATATCAATAAACCATGGGGAGAGTCTACGCCGCAATGTTATCAAGGGTCCATGAAGTTCCTTTTGGCGCCTAATGGCGGTATCTTTAGTTGTTGCGTTGTTTCTATTAACGAAGGTTTCTATGATCCGAAATACCAAATGAAACTCAAAGATCTTAAAAACTTTATACCAATGAAATGTCCGTATAGTACATGTATCTTTTCTGAACGGAATAAACTTATCGAACAGGCTTTACGCCATTGTGACGATAACGTGGAGTTCATTTAAATGCCGGAAAATTACGATACTCCGTACGCGAACCATCTTATGGAGATTAAGATTAAGGCGATGTATCCGTATATCAACAACAAAGAAGTTCTCAATATCGGTTGCGGTAATCCCGATATCTTATACGGTTTTATACGCAAACAGGTCAAATACTATCACGGCTCAGATATAGTATATGAAGGAACTGTTGGAACACATACTAATACTGATATAAAGGATTTTAACTCCAAAAGCTACGATGTGGTTATCGCCATGCTTCTTTTAGAAGAGATAGATGACCCGCAAAAACTTCTCAAGGAAATGAAACGTATTGCTAAAGAACGTGTAATAGTCGTTGTTCCTAACGCGAATAGTTTAAACCGTGTAGTCGGTTCAATGAATGGTATGCTCAATGAAACTACCGATTTGGGTATCTTTGATATTAAAGAAGGACACAAGCGGATGTACACTCTCGACACACTTCAAACGGAAATTCTTACGTCCGGACTCTTTATAAAGGAAATCCTTCGTTTTGGTTTAAAGCCCGTGCATATGGGTCTTATGGAATCGCTTAAAACCTATTGGAATCAATATGATAATGTTGTGAACCATCCACTATTACGTAATGTTTGTGCGGAATTTATGGTGATCTGTGATGTCGAAGATTCTACTCATTCAACCACCGAGTAATATTATGTATAATCGACGGGAAAGCAAACCATGTTTTCCACCACTCGGTTTAGCATATATTGCAGGATATCTACGCGCTCAAGGTCATACCGTCCAAATCTACGATATGATTGCCGAACACTATGATAAAGAACAATTTTTTTCCTATAATGATGACGTTAAACGGGAAGAAAATGAACGTTGTTTAGTAGACGATTACCAATATCCATTAAGTAATGTCTTTATTGAGTATGGTATGGATAGTATGGAATTACAGCGCAGATTATTAGCCTTTACACCGGACTTTGTCGGTATTTCCTGTATTACCAGTTCCCGACATTTCCAAGCCGTTGAAGTCGTGAAATTATGCAAGACTATTCTTCCTACTTGTATTACGCTCATGGGTGGTAATCATCCATCATCTATGCCGGAACTCGTTCTCAAAGATTGCGGTGGTGCCTTGGATTACTGTGTTGTTGGTGAAGGGGAAGTAGTATTCGGTGAAATATGCGCCAACTTCCCCTACCCGAAAGGAATCGTTATAGCCAAACAACATCTCTGTATTGACGAATTACCATTACCAGCGCATGATCTTCTGCCATTAGATAAGTACATGAATATCTGGAATCGCAGTAAATATCACTATTATCCCGCTCAGAAGTTTGTGATTATGAATACGTCACGTGGGTGTGCACACGGATGTGAACACTGTCCCCACGAAGTTGTCTTTGGTGCTGGATGGCGGAAACGTTCATTAGAGTCCATTGAGAAAGAACTACAGTTTGTTATCTCGTTAGGCGTTAAAGAAGTGCAATTTCATGAGTATAACGGCTTCATGAGCCGCCAATATATGTGGGATATTGCGCTATTAATGAAGAAGTATAATCTTGTCTGGAACGTGCCAATAGGTGTATGGATAAAGGTATTAGATGAACCCTTTATAAAGCATCTTAAGGAGTGTGGTATGAACTGCATCGACTTAGCAATTGAGTCGCCCAATAAAGACATTCTCTGCACTATGCCCGGTAAAAATGTAGATATTGATCACGCGTTAAAGGTTATACAATGGTGTAAAGACGCGAAACTTTATATCAACGGCTTCTTCATGATCGGTTTCCCAGAGCAAACTCTTAAGGATATGTGGAATACCGTTATTTGGGCACGCTCATTAGATTTGGATAGTGTCTCAATTTTCATTGCGCAACCATTACCAAAAACAAAGTTATGGAATAAGGCGACCTTTATTGACGGCTTTCATCCATTTATGTTGCGGTACGGCAAATGCAATACATCTTCCCCTTTATGGAAACCGGAACAAGTAGAGAATATTCGCTATCAAGGACGTTTAATGTGCCAAGAAAGTTCCGATAAAATTCAATGGGGCGTTCATACTAAAGTTTAAATATCTTTTGAGCCTACTATACAGTAGGTATTTTTTTATGCGACCTTCTAAAGAAGAATTTGACGCATTATGGAATGAAGCTGTTGGAAAATCCAATGAGCAGAAATTCCAATCTATCGCGGAAAAGAAAGGTGGAATTGAATCTCGCACCGTTCGTAACTGGTATGAATTTTACCACGGTAATTTACGAGTAGATGAAACGATAAAGAAATCCAAATCGTTTAAGGATTGGATTACTGAATATCGTGATGAAGAACCAAAGACGAAAGCCAAAGAAGCTTTTATGAGTATCGGTAAACGTTGTTTAATTGTTTGTATGGCTGATGCTCATATTGGAGCTAAAGCATGTCTTCGTGAACGTTTGGCTAAGGATATTGAAGAAATTAAAGATTTGGATGGCGTATATGCTATATACGATGGTGATATTATCGACTATGGACCGGATGCGCCAAAGGGATTACTCCAAGACCAACAAATTCAATATCAGACACAAATTGCCGGCGCTAATATTATGTTCGATGACATTGGGCATAAGGTAATTGCAACCGTTAGTGGTTGTCATTCTCATTTTAGCGCGAATCTTACCGGAAAAACCCTTGAAGAAGATCTGGCTGAAAAGACCCTTACAAAAATCTTCCTTAATGATGGGGGACTCTTGAATTTAACGGTAGGGGAAGTTGGCTATAAAATATTTATTACCCATCGGACTAAAGGTTCCAGTCGTATGAATCCATCGCGTGCTCTTATGCAGTTGAATGAAATGGATCTTGACTTTGATGTTGGCATTGAAGCCCATCGTCATACACCGAATATTAATGTTTCCTTGCGCCGACAGAAAAGTATTGTAGCCATCAATTGTGGTGCTTATAAAGGATTGGATACGTTCGCGAACCGTTTTGCATATATTGAACAACCATGTAATGTGCCGGGATTTATTCTTGACGGGAAAAAGCGCCAGATTATTCCGTTCTTAGACTGGCATGAAGGCTTGGGAATGATATGAAACAAATAATATATAATCGTGGAGTATTTATAAGTAGTTTAGATGCACCTAATAATATAATGGAAAACTATGAGACTATTCCCGTTGGTGCCACTTACAACCTATTATTTCACCATAACTTCAATGTAGATAACCTACCGATTGATATTAGGAAAATGGTGTAGGAAATGTTCCGTTTCGATACACTTATTGAAGGTAAAAAAGTTGAAGTTATTAATATTGGGACACGAGTTATCGGCGAGAAAGGAATTTACGAACCAGTTATACGACGGACACGCAGCTTTAGACGAAACCACGTCCACTATAGATTCTCTAACGGACGCGATTCAATCTATTGCGAAGGAACTATGTTAGTGAAAGTTAACGGTTGCTTTATAAAGGTTTGCCGTTTAAAAGCCTATGATGAATGGGATATTACGCCCGTGAGTGATTCTTTTTTGTATATCGGATTACACACACCGAGTCGGAGTATCAAAGTAAACGGAGTAGTGTTTTTCTACCAATGAAAGATTTCTTTGATTTACTGGATATACTGGATCTGAGAGAAGTGGTCGATCATCCACTATACCATTCAGCAATGAGAATATTTGTTCGACCATTTCAAATAGGAGTTGAAGATATTACTTATGAAGATTAGAAACGATGTAATTAACAATGTGGACTTTGTAGTTACTAATAGTATAAAAGTTAGCAAAGAAGTAGAAGTGCAGTTATTATTACCGCACAACTTCCCCTTTCATGAAATTAAACGGAGTGGATTCAATGAAATTGATTAGTAAACTATTAGATGATAATGTAGTTAGGCAGGAAATGGAAGTCGAACCGGATATAGAATTTCTTTCTGCATGGGTATCAAAAATTGTGCCTATATTATCCATACCATTACCTTATGTGAGGAATGCGTTTAAATGAGTGATGCAATTTGTCGTGGCTGTAATAAGCCTATTGAAACCGGTCAATTGGTAATTTGTGCCTGCCAAACTGAATTTAAGTATTGGAAGGGTATGGATACCTTTGATATAAACGAATACTTTAGTAATTTCTTTTTCTACCATAAGGAGTGTTATAAGTTATGAGCGAAGACGAAGACGAAATAGAAGGTATTGAAGACTTTCAACCTTCTGAATGGGCAATTATAATGGATAAGAAAATTGAGCAGATGAAAGAATTGTATGAAGAACTTCCATCTACTTACAAAGCACCGTTGATAAAACTCTTGGAAAAGATGGGTGAGATAATATCCGATAACACTTATATAGCGTTAGATAATGAGCGTAAACTCAAATCCTTTATCGAGAGTAACTATAAACTTGATACCTTAAATGAACTCTTCAAACCGAAGGAACAGAAAGAAGATAAACCTTCGGGTGATATGTTCACTTAAAATTTTTTTATTTTTCAAAACATTTTTAAAGTAAATAAATCATAATCTCTTTACTCAATTTAGAGATGGATATTTATGGTAAACACGTTTGAAACTGATATGTCGCTCCATCTTACGGAACGTAATAGTAAACTTCTTGGATTTGATAAATTGAATCCTGTACAAACACTTGAAGCATACTTCTCAAAGCCTTTAACAGTAAATAGTGTAAATCCGAATGCTAACGTAGGTGGTATCTCGCCTAATAACTGTTCTACGGAAGTGGCTAACCCTTTTATGCGCTACTTCTTTTTTAAGAAATTATTTGAATTCGGTTCGAAAAAGAACCCCAATTTTTCCTTAGATTATGTATGGGATGGAATGGTTTATGTCCACAACAGCACAAAGTTACAACCTTACTGTTTCGGGACTTCTGCCACCGAAATCGCAACTGAAGGACGACCTTATGGTAAAGTTCGCGCTGAACCCCCTAAACGCCTTGAATCCTTTATGGGACAATATACGGAATTCATTATGGACAACTCCCAAGAGTTCGCCGGAGCAGTTGCATCTACTGACCTTGTACCATGGATGGCGTGGTTCGTAGAAAAAGGAAAGGATAATAAATTAAGCGCAAAGACAGATTGTGAAGACGATTATTGTATATCTTACTCTGATAAAGAAATCGAGAATTGCTTTCAATCCTTTGTGCATGTCTTGAATAACAACTTTCGCGTTGGCGGCGATTCGCCATTTACGAATGTATCTGTGAACAGTGAACAAGTCTATATGGATATCTTCTCCCATTACACTTTTCCGGATGGGAAAACAATCGAACAACTTTTACCTACCATTTGGCGGGTGCAAAAAATTATCGTGGAGTTTATGATTAAAGGACAATCCAATGGACTTCCCTATCCATTTCCGATTCTCACTGCCAATTTTAAGAAAGGGGAAGGGGAAAGCAGTTGGTTTAGATATATTGCCGAGAAAAATTGTACCGGTATTATGAACGTCAATTATTCCGAGCGCTTCAGTATGTGCTGCAGATTAAATTTAGAGTTTGACTTTAAACAGAACTCCTTTGGAGGTGGCGGTGTGAAGATCGGTTCCATGTGCGTTATTAATCTGAACCTTCCACGCATTGCCTATAAAACCTTAGCAGCGAAACCTACCGGCAAAGGAAACGTTTATAAAATGGAATACTTTAAACGGCTCGACGAAACAACGATGCGAACTATGGAATACCTTGCCGCGTATCGGGATATGTTCCAATGGGAGATTGACTGCGGCTTTCTTAAGTTCTTTAAGGACCCGGCGCAATGGTATAATATCAATATGTTCTTCGCTACCGTGGGGTTCTGTGGTATCTATGACGCGGCAGAGATTATGTTTCCAGATAATACACCCACAGCGTTTAGTGAACGCGTTATCTTCATGCAAGAGATTGTCCAACATCTTGTGGATAAAACAAAGGGGAAATCTAACGGTATAAAATTTAACGTGGAAGAAGTCCCATCAGAAGCCGCTGCAGGGCGTATGGCTGCAATTAACGCTGATTTCGGTGAGAAGAAATTATACTATAGTAATCAGTTTGTACCGCTTGCAGCACAACTTCCCCTTTGGAAACGCTTAGAAATTGAAAGCAAACTCCAGAGCGCTTTAACTGGTGGGGGTATGACCTTTATAAACTTTGAGAGTAAACTTACGCCCGAACAATCCTTTGAGTTACATTCCCGTATCAGTAAGATGGGATTTACCGGGCAATTCTGTATTAATTACGGTTACTCATGCTGTGGTGAACATACCACGTTCGGTAAAGTGCCTATATGCCCTAAATGCAGTGAGTCAACCAGTTTCTATACGCGCGTAGTTGGCTATCTCGCCAAAGATGTAAATATGGCGCGAACGAAGTTAGCCGAAGTCAATGACCGTAAATATTATACGGCA
>Ga0172381_10002729_pt1 | contig 19164 bp, 24 predicted proteins | sample Leawel6488metaG_FD_119754 | JGI IMG/M metagenome (GOLD analysis project Ga0172381, IMG submission 119754) | Leachate microbial communities from a municipal landfill in Southern Ontario, Canada - Leachate well 64-88 metaG | ecosystem: Engineered > Solid waste > Landfill > Unclassified | place...
ACACTTTTGGGGATGACGATAGAATCGTGGATCGGCCTCGGCACGGCCGTTATCCGGATTTTCTGTACTGAGGATCCTGAACCGCTGATCAGCCGTATGGGGACGATGGGGTTCGGGACAACGCGGATCAACGGGTCGGGCCAGTTCGTACCGGCAGTTGCGGTCCTGATCAGTATTGTACCCCGTACTGAACTGAAACGGTTGTTGGAGATGCTCAAGAGGGAACACCCGAAGGTCCATTTCACTATCGAAGAGGTATCTACCATGAGTGAGCGGGATATCTATTTTGGCGGCCGCACAAGCCGGAGTATCCGCGGGTTCCTGGGATGCGGATGAGTATAAAAGCCGTTGGGGAAATGACAAAAAAACACCCGATGAAAACAATCTCACCCGTCTGCCCATCAGATAACGTTGCATCCCTCCTGTCCGGTATGGCCCGGACCGGCTTCCAGGGGCGCAAACTGGGGGAATCGGTGGAGGTATGGCGCCGTATGCTTGCCGATCCTGAGTGTACGATCTTCTTCGGGCTCTCGGGTGCGATGATACCAGCAGGTATGCAGCGGTGTCTTGTCGAGATGGTACAACGGCATTTTGTTGATGTGATTGTATCAACGGGTGCGAACATATTTCACGATTCCTGCGAGCATCTCGGGATCCGCCATTACCGTGGCCACCATACCGCTGACGACCGCGAGCTCTACCGGAAAGGCATCGACCGCATCTACGATGTCTTTGCGTTCGAGGAGGAGTTCCGGACCGTTGACCGCGCGATAGCCGCATGGTCTGAATCGATCGCGCCGTTCCGGGGTTCTTCGCGGGAGTTCACCCGGTTATGGGGAGAATGGCTGGGGAGGAAAAGGCCGGAGTATGAATCGCTCACTTCGGTCTGCGCGAAGGAGAAGGTACCGATCTTTATCCCGGCACTGGCCGATTCGTCGATCGGTATCGGGCTTCTTATTGCACGACGCCGGGGATTTGATATCGATATCGACCAGATCGCCGATGCTGACGAGATCACGGCGCGGGTAGAGGAAGCAAAGAAATCCGGTGTCATCTATGTGGGTGGCGGGGTGCCCAAGAACTTCATTCAGCAGACGCAGGTGATTGGATCGATCCACGAGAAGGACCTTGGCGGGCATGCATATGCTATCCAGTACACAACGGATTCCCCCCAGTGGGGCGGGCTTTCCGGCTGTACTTTTGAAGAAGCGATCAGCTGGGGTAAGGAATCGGCAACGAGCCTGCAGGTACAGGTACATGTCGATGCAACCATTGCCCTGCCCATCGTCATCTCCGCGCTGATATCCAGCGGAGTGGAACGGGTGAAACAGCGGCGGGGAAAAAAGGAGAAGATATACCGGCAGGGGATCGATTAGGCACATCTCCCGATGATCAATCCGTCAGATGATGTACGGTATGGTTTTTCATGAGGTGCTGGGCGGATCTTCAAAAATCCGTTAAAAAAGAATCCCGTCAACCAGATCGATTCCGGAAAAAGGATTGGATTGTTTTACTCCGCGGTTATCCGGTCATAGAAAAATGCAGCACAGACTGCCCCGATAATCGGCCCCACAATATAGATCGGGAAGAATATCCAGAGGTTCGAACCACCGAGCAGGAAGTCCATCACGTACGGCCCAAACGTGCGGGCCGGGTTGAGCGATGCGCCGGAGAGGTTACCGGCCATCGTGATCATACCGGCCACGGTCAGACCGATGATGAGCCCGGCAAATCCCTGCGGGGCACGTTCGTCCACGGCGACTCCCATGATGACAAGCATCAGCACGAAGGTTGCTATTGCCTCGACAAGGATCGCCTGGCTGTACCCGATCCCGGGAAACGGTGCCGTTGCCCCGAGCCCGCCAATCGTAACTGCATCCATTCCCACGGTCAGGAAGAAGAACAGGCTCCCGATCGCGGCACCAATGCACTGGGCAACAATATACGCAACCGCATCTCCGGCCGGGAACCGTTTCGTTGCGCAGAGCGCAATGGTCACGGCCGGGTTGATGTGGGCCCCCGAGACCCGGCCGAGCGAGTAGATGACGGCAGCGATAACAATACCAAAGGTGATACCGATCGCAAACCAGTCACCGAGCCCGCCGAGCTGGCCGATCCCGATGTTGAATGGTGTTGCCGGTTTTGTCCCGGCCGCAATCATCAGCGTGATAGCTGCTGCCCCGGCACCGAAGTACACGAGGAGTGCCGTCCCTACACCTTCAGCAATGCTCCGGCTGGAAAGTGATGCCATCACTTTCCCTCCCCGTATGCTGCATTGCAGTCCGGGCAGAGCATCCGTGGCATCTTCTTTGGCAGTTTCCGGGAGGGAAGCGGGTATCCGCCTTCCCAGACATCGACCTCTTTCCGGATCGTATGTTTCATACAGGTCCCCATGCCGCAGGCGACGCAGACAGCAACGGCATCACTGTCTTTTCCTTCCTTTGCACAGACGTAACATTTCATGATTGCTCACTTCCCTGTCCCGCTATTAGACCGCTTCCTTCCACTGGCAGGAGCAGTGCCGGAAATCCATCAGGGCAGCCGATGCACAGTCCTTGCAGATCCGTGCCGGGGCTGCTGCAACCTCTTTGTGGAGTGCGATGATGTTGGTCATCAGGGTTGCCGTGACCGGCTCGCTCGTCAGCAGGCACGGGTAGTCGGAGAGGCGCATCATCGCCGAGAACCGGACGGTCATAGCACAGGCCGGGTAGGCGTACCGTTGCGGGTTTGCGAGCACCTCGTTCTTCAGGATGGGCGAGAGATCGACATTGAACCCGGCTACTTTTGGCGTCACCAGGCCGGGTTCGCTGCTCTGCATTCTCCGGGCCTTGTCCACCATCTTCCAGCCCCGGTAGATCATGTCCATGAAATCGCAGTTGTGGAGTTCGATGGCTGCACTCCGCTTCGGGTACAGCTGGACATAATTGTGGTAGCGTTTCGTCAGCATATCCACGACCATGATCGCGTTGAATCCGTCAAGTTCGAGAATATATTCCGCAGCCGCGGCCGAGGACCCGGTCGCTACCGAGAGCACCTCGTTCTCGGTCTTCATCTTCGGGGCTGCCGCGTGCAGAGTCTTGTCCATAACTTCGGTAACGGCCTCGATGACGGCCATGATCACGTCGTCCTTGCACATGTTGTACGTGGACTGGGAGATGTGGTGGGCGATGTCCCCGACGCAATAGGCTGGCACGGTCACGATGTTCCCATAATGGACCCCTTCATCAAGCGAGGCACTGACGGCTCCCTTCATCTTCGTGCGGTACTCTTTCATGTACTTCCGGCAGTCAAACGAATTCTGGCCTACACTGTCCATGAGTTTTGCCTGGGCATCGACCGGCGTGTCGTAGATGGACTGGACCATGGCAACCTCTTTCTTAACTGCATCCGCCAGGGTTGCTCCCCCTTCAACCGCGTGGGCAAAGACATCCCCGATACCGTACGAGGTGTTCATGGCCCAGGACTTTGCGGCGAGGATTGTCTGCTTGTGAGGAACCGGGATATCCGTGGATTTCAGGATCTGGTTGACGATATTGCTGCTGCTGCCCGGGATAAGGGCAAAGTCCACGACACAGGTTGGGCCGTAGAAACCCGCGTACCGGCGGGCAGACTCTTTGCCAATCAGGGCTTCGGCTTTCCCAACAGCCTTGATGAATACATCCACGCTCTTCCGGAACTTTGGATCGGCGTCGTAGAGCATCTCCATGATGACCGGGGTCTGGTAGTGCTCGACAAAGGGGTCGTCCTCAGGACGGATCGTGTTCGTCAGGCCCTTCAGAATGGTGTAATGGGCATTGACCGAGTCGGTGTGCAGGCCAAAGACCGCTTTGCTCTGGCCCCCGGCGGGTTTCATAACCTTGACCGCATCGACATACGCTTTCGTATCGTCAATGACAAATTTCTCCCCGCGTTTCTTTTTTACCTGGTTCACATCGGCGTGCTGGGCAGCCATCGCTTCCGTGATCATCTTTTTGATTACTTCCTGCATGGTATTGCAACTCCAGAAAAATTCAATGGTGGCCGCAGCCACCATTCTTTGCAGATTGTTCTCCATGGCTGTCCCCGCTCGTGACATTCACGTACAGGTGATGGGAATAGACAACCCAGCCGATGAACGCTTCTATGTATTCCCGGCCGGCAGCCACATCGTTCACGTCATATTTTTTCTTTGTCATGACGTGATGGAAGCGATGGGTGAGATCGTCTTCGACCGTCTTGAGGATAAACCCGATCGATTCTTTGGGATCCTCAGTCTCGATAGCTTTCTCCGCTCTTGGTACAACCGGACCTTCACTGAGGCCGGCGGGTTTCATACCCGTATAAGCGGCGCCCTCACCGGCGCGGTGGAGCCGGATGGTATTTTCGAAGAACCAATCATCAGCAACTTCCTGCGCATCCTTTCCGGCTTTTCTTGCACGCAGGGTGCGTGCAAACACATCTTTCAGTTCCTTTTCAGATTCTTTTGGAATCCAGATCAGTACGTAATTGAGATTCCCGGTCTCCAGTGCTTTTTTCGCTGCTTTGACAACCGGGCCGTCCCTGGTATCACAATGTGGCGGCATACTTCATCCTCACTTTCTGGTATCTTTACCTTTGCGTTCAGCATCAGGGTCAGGAAACGTATCATCTGGCGATAGTCGTTCCATCATCCCTCTTTTCTCTCCACAAGTTTCCGGTACGTCTCCTTACCGACACACTACCCCGCGTACTTGTACCACTGGACACACGAAAGGAAATTGTTGTAGACAATAAAGCCACAGTGATCACAGGCTACTTTCACATCGTTTGAGAATACCTCCACCCCGTTGCCATACGGGAGGCACTTCATTATCGAGAGGGTCGGGGTCCTGATGTTCGCAGCACCCGGACGATGGTCAAGCACCGGATTCACTCCCTGTTTTTTTATATTCCAGGAGCAGCGCCTCGCCATACTCCTTTTCCTTTCGGGTGGGAACGTAGTTGAGCGCCTTCGTCCGTTTCAGCAGTTCCTCCGTGATAACGGAGTCATCGGAAAGGTTCAGTTTCCGTACCTCTGCAACGATCCAGTCCAGCTTGTCAATTCCGGTCGCTTTGCCGTCAACGGGAATCTGCCTGATGTTTATTTTGTCGGGAGGGATACCTCCGCAGATGGTGCAATAATATCCGTCCTGATCATTCCCGCCCATGCAGTTACCCCCGGATCATGGTCAGCGTCATCTTGAATTTCGTGATGGCGCTGAGTGCGTGGGGAGCGTTTGCCGGAAAGATAATAGTCTGGCCCGCTTTCATCTGGAGGGTCGTACCGGCAATCCACACCTCACACTCCCCTTCAAGGATCGTAACCACAGCGTCATACGGGGCTGTGTGCTCGGAGAGCCCTTCATTCTCATCAAAGGAAAAGATGGTGATACTCCCGGCTTTGTTGTTGATGATCATCCGGCTTGCGACCGTCCCGTCAGCATAGCCCACAAGCTCCGGAAGATTGATGACCTTTCCTTTCAGTTCTTCCCGCTTCTTATCAAGCTTATCCGGATTTTCTAATTTGAATTCTACCATACTATCCTCCATTCAAGTGTGTTTTTGATCCTGTACGCATTTATTCCCATCAGCATTCCGACGTTTATAGATCAAAGCCCCGGTAGTCGGGCAGGCATCCACGCACCGCCCGCAGAGATAACACTCAGCTTTCCCGTCATCACGTTTTGCTTCATCGGTCGGGCACGCCTTCTCACATTTTTTACATTTGATACAGGCATCGGTTCTCTGTAACCGGAGAATGCTCTTCCATGCACCGAGCGACAACAGTACCCCGTACGGGCAGACAAGGCGGCAGAACGGGCGGTACAAGGTCATGGATAGCAGTACCACGATGATGAACACAAACGACCCGCTCGTCAGGGTAAGGTAAAAGAAATCCCTGATGCCAAACCAGGCAAGCAACGAGGCTGACAGCAAGAATGCCAGGAGAAGAAACACGACAAAGACGACTGCTCTTACTGCCATGAATGCAGTCTTTTGGCGGGGATTGGTTTTCGGGATGGGGGCGTGATAGGCAATTTCCTGTACAGCGCCAACCGGGCAAAGATATCCGCAAAAGAATCGCCCTAAAACCAGCGTCAGGACAAATACAATGGTGAGCCCGATGACGCCGACAATGAGCGGAGCTCCCAGACCTTGTACATCCCGCAGCACAAGCTGCTGGAATTGCCAGGGTGCTACCGGAGCGAAAATGAGAAAACCCAGTGCCGCAGAAACAACGAGGACCAGCCAGCCAAGCTTCTGTTGCCATCGCCCGGAATACCAGAGATATGCTATAACAAAGATCATCACGAGCGCGTAGATAAAGCCTGCAGCTTTTGGAATCTGATCAAAGACCATGACAGTATTCCTCCTTTATTGCGCCTTGATTATGCCGGGGCCGGCAAAATGCCGAGCTGCTGCATCAGCCCCATCAGGTTTACCTCACCCCACAGCTCAACGATTTTTCCGTCCTTTATACGGAAAATTTCTATGCCGGTCATCGTGATCGCTTTTCCGGTGGGTGGGAGGCCCATGAATTCTCCCTTATGGATTCCCCGGGCCGTGAAGCGGGCAGTTACCCTGTCCTCCACCGCCATGATATCATCGACCGTCACATTCAGATCGTGGAACGCAGCACGGCAGGTCACGATGACATTCTTCATTGCCTCAACCCCGGGCCCAGGTGTTGGCAATGGCGTGTGCAGGGAAAATCCGGGATGGAGCAATGCGCCGGCTGCCGCAAGGTCTCCTTTTGACGGTCCCACTTCGAAAAATTTCCGGACGATGGCGATATTTGTTTTCTCTGCCGGTGTCTGAGTCATGCAGTACGCTTGGCAGATAACTATTTAATTTTGTTGTCCCTAACAAAGTAACAAATGGATTCAGCAATTGAAAATCTTGCCCGACTGGGACTCAAAGAATATGAAGCCAAGATCTATGTCGCCCTTGTCGGACTGGGTGAAACCAATGTCCGCAGGATCCATGAAGCCAGTGGAGTCCCGCGCCCACGGGTATATGATGTTCTCCATGCACTCGATGAAAAAGGATTCATTGAGATACGGCAGGGGAGCCCGCTCATGTACCGTGCCGTCCGCCCGGATATCGTCGTCTCCTTCCTGAAAAAAGATCTTGATACCGCTGCCTCGGAAAGTGTGAAGACCCTGGAGGCGCTGTCAGTGGACGCCCAGCAGGATTATTCACCGATCTGGTATGTCCATTCCGACTGGACCATCCAGCGGAATCTTGAGATGCTGGTTGAAGACGTTACCAGCGAGCTGATTGTTCTCTGTTTTAACCCGGAGACTCTGGCCAAATTCCAGGAGCCGGTCACGTTCATCGCGAAGGATCGGGCGGTAAAAATCCTGTTCCCCGAAGGGGGTGCGGATGGGATCGTTCCACGGGAGGGTATCAGGTACTTTGAAGCCGGGACCCATCGCGATTTTTTCGGAGTGGCTGTTTTTGAGAAAATATTCTCAGCTCCTATTCACCGGGAGGGTGCACTCTTCAAACTCGAGTGCATTCTTATTGCTGATGACCGGGAATCAATGCTTATCTACTCACAGAACGGGAAACGAATGGCGGTTATCATCACGCTCCCCTTCATCACCTGCGTTCAGAACCGATTGTTCTCCCAGATGATTGAAGAAGCGCGTGAAATTACCGGCAGTGCGGAGAAAACAGGGGAAAACACAAACAAGATCGGAAGAAAATCCCATCAAAAACGCTCAACCAAATAGTCGTGAGGAGTATGACAAAATCCACAGAAGGAGCAATTCTCCAGCGGGACGGCAAAACCTATGCGGTCACTACCCGGATACCTGCTGGTATTATTACACCCGATCAACTGGAAACTATTGCCAGAGTCGGAAGAAAGTACAATGTACCGGTTCTGAAGATTACCTCGGGACAGCGAATTCTGTTCGCGGGCCTTGAGCCGGAATCTGTGCAGAACATCATCAATGATTTGGGCCCGCTTGCAAAACCCGAGAGTGCACCCTGCGTCAAGTTTGTCCAGGCATGCCTTGGCACTGACTGGTGCAAGTACGGGAAACAGGACTCGATCGGGCTTGCCCGCGCAATAGATGAAAAGTTCAAGGATCGGACGTTTCCGGCAAAGATTAAGATCGGTGTATCCGGATGCCCGCGCTGTTGCAGTGAAAGCCATACGCGGGATATCGGGATCGTGGGAACCCCGACCGGCTGGACCGTCTTTTTCGGGGGAAACGCCGGTACCCGGCCCCGGTTCGGCGATCTCATTGCGCGGGATCTCACCGCTGGCGAAGTGGTGGATTGTGCGGAGCGGCTTTCCCGGTATTACCTGAGTCATGCAAAACCGCACGAGCGGACAGCCTGGTTCATGGAACGCATTGGTATCGATTTGTTGAAATCGGAATTACTTTCTTTGATTCCATACATTCCTCTTGAAAAGGTGAAATAAGAATGAAGATTACTGAAGTTGCAAAAATAGCATCGATCAAGAATCCGCACAACGTTGATGTTCGCAAGATTTTCGAATCCCCGGATACCGCTGCGGTTGTCATTACCCTCAAACCCGGTGAATCACTCAAGAAACATATCACGCCCGTTAATGTTTTCTTCTATGTACTCGAAGGAACCGGAATTGTCGAAATCGGTGACGAACGGCAAAGTGTCAGTAAGGATTCCATTGTTGAGAGTCCCGCCATGATTGCACATACTTGGATAAATGAGAGCAACGCGGTGTTCCGGGTGATGGTTGTCAAGATGTTAACGACCGGCAAAGGAAAAGATTCCAAGCTGCTCTGAATTGTAACACAAGCCGGTCCGCGAAGCACATGCGAGTGCGCCGCAGGTGCACGAAACGTGCTGAGTGGGGCGGCGATCCTCCCCTATTGGTTTACGGGACATGAAGACGCTCGGTCATGTTCACTCGTCCTCGCTGATGCTCCGGCTCGCTTCACATCACCTCGCTGTTTCTTTCGGTTGATTGCTGGGATGAGGACGCCCCTGGCTTGTCGCGCTGCTCCGGCGCCAGCGGCTGCCCCGGCCCGCTCCTCACACCATGCTCCGCATCGTGTTCGTCGCTGTTGATGCGAAAACGCAGACGCTCAGTGACTCGCTCGCACGACGCACAGGGGGCTCGGACTCGCCGCTGATGCGGCTCCTTACCTTCGCGCCCCTGTCGCGGTGCTCGCTCGGGCCGCTGGGCCCCGGACCTTTCTCCCGCTTCGCTCCTCCCTCCCTTGAAAAGGAGGGCAGTCATTGCGATAGGAACGGAGGAGGTTTCAGGGCCGGGCGGGAGGACAAAGCGACGGTTACCGGACGCATCAGCGGACGGTCGCTCGCTTTGTCGGGCGGGTCCAACCGAAGCGATCGCGTACCAACAGGAAACTAAAGAGGGCGGGTCATGGCCACACGGCGCGGTTACGGGACGCATCAGCGGCCTGTCGCGCTGTGTGCCTGGGCGGGCCTTGCGAAAAATAAAAATTTAATTCTGCGCAATTGCCTTATTTCGCAAATCGGACAACGCACCGCTTTTACTTTCACCCTGCGCACGCCGATGTACTATATGCTCTAACGTCGATAGATGTATGGTGAAAAACACCATGAGGCCAACAACAAAAACAGATGTGAAGTTCGAGCACATAGGGGCAGCCCGCCTCTATCAGAGCTCGGTCCGTATCGATGTCAAGACAATGCAGGCAGTCATTCCCACCAGTGAAGTACACAAACTTGAACAGCACTGGCCTGCGGCAGTCTATGACATATCCGATGTTATGAAGAACGCGGACGCGGCCCCGGTCGGGAAGGCATGGATCACCCGGTCCGGTAAAGCCGTGATGATCTCCATCAACGATGTGCAGTATGTCTCCCCTCTCGCACAGGTAAAGGGGATGCTCAAGGGCGAGCGGAAATATGCAAACGTCTCAACCATGTGCACCGTGCAGCCCATGACCACAAACCAGCCGGCAGGGGCGACAGCATGAAGGCCGCTGACGTAAAGGCGCAAATAAACGAGAGGATCATAAAATCTCTCGCGGAAGGAAAGATCCCCTGGCTGAAGCCGTGGACCGAGAACGGGCCGCGCAACCTCTTCAGCGGCAGGGCATATACCGGGCTGAACCGGCTGATCCTCGGGCTCAGTCCCTATCCTCTCCCCTTTTGGGCAACCTACCGCCAGTATCTCGCAGCAGGGCTACAGGTCCAGTTTGGTGAGCACGGCACCGGGATTATCTACGCAGGCCGGACCGTGAAGACCGACACGGAAAGGGACGAGAACGGCGAGGAGACCGAGCGCAGGAAACAGATCCGTTTCCTGAAAGCCTTCGTTGTTTTCAACATCGCCCAAACCGATTACAAGGAGAAGGGCTACAAGATCCCGGACCAGAAAGAGAACCCGCACCTTCTCGGATGCGATACAATCATTCAGGACTACACGGGCCGGGAGTCGATAAGGATCGCAGGAGGAAGCCGAGCCGCATACTCCCCGCAGATGGATATCATCACCTGCCCGGAGATCGGCCAGTTCAGGACTTCCGAGCACTATTATGCGACGATGTTTCATGAGTGCGTTCACTCCACCGGGCCCCGGCTCGACCGGTTCAAGCGGACCGATCCGGTCTGCTTCGGGTCCGACACCTACGGGCGCGAGGAACTGGTAGCCGAGATCGGGAGTGCATACCTGGCCGCACTCACCGGGATTGATTCAACGGCGATCATTCAGAATCAGGCCGCCTACCTCCAGAACTGGGCGACGGCGATTAAGGCCGATGCGGATCTTGTGATGTATGCCGCAGGCAGGGCAGAGAAGGCAGCGGACTTTATGATCGGGGCTTCGGCCCCGGACCCTGCCAGCGCTGCAGGAACAGAAATGGCGGGAGGGGTGGCAGCATGACCCCGACCATTTACGACGCCATGCCGATCAAAGTGCTTGAAGAACTCGAACGCATCGAGATTGCGATCCCTGCAATGGAGCGCCGGGCATTCATGCTGCAAGCCGATGCGCAGGACCTCCGCTTGAGACATGATGAGATCATCAAGTCATGGACAGACAAGGCTGCATGGGAGGGGCTCGACAACCTGATCGCAGAACGGCACCGGCTTGATATGATCGCGTGGCACTGCGATCCGCTGCCGAGCGGGATCCGGACGGAGTAGATCCTGTGCTCAGCTTGCGGGAACTCCGGGAGTACCGGAAAAAACGATCAACCATTTTTGGGATGTGGAAAAGTCTGATCTGGTGGCTGCACAGGACAAAGAAAAGAATTCTTTTGCTCCGGTAAAAACGGTGGCCCGGACAGGGACACCATGAGGCCAATCACGAGCCCTGCCTGGGTTGGTACAATATCGACTCCTGGCATTATCTTTCTTGGCAAAGGTTGGCCCACCCCGAAGGCTCACGCGACGGGCCCGCCCGGCGGTCCCGTATCCGGCTCGCCTTCTTCCCGCCCGGACCGCTACCCGGTGGCTGTCCTGTTGAGATATCCTGATCTTCCTGGGCCCGCCCGATGCTCACGCGACACGGCGATGGTCGCCGTGTTCCGGCTCGCATCCTCCCACCCCCACCCGGAAACCTTATCCCGTGGTTATCCTAATGACTGCCCGTCCCTTTCAAGGGCGGGAGGAGCGAAGCGGGAGGCGGGTCGTGGCCGCAGTGGCCCGAACGAGCACCGCTTCAGGGTGCGAAGGTAACGAGACGCATCAGTGTCGAGTCCGAGCCCCTGATGCGTCGTGCGAGTGAGTCACTGAACGTCTTCGTTTTCGCATCAGCAGCAACGAACATTCCGCGGGAGCGGTATGTGAGGAGCGGGCCGGACAGCAAGCCCCGCCGCGAGCCTGCGAGCAAGGGGGTGCGTCTTCATCTGCCCGATCAACTGAAGAAAAGCAGCGAGGTGATGTGAAGCGAGCCGGAGCATCAGCGAGGACGAGTGAACATGACCGAGCGTCTTCATATCCCGTGAACCGCTGGGGGAGAATCGCCGCCCCGCTCCGCACGCTTCGTGCACCTGCGGCGCACTCGCACATGCTCCGCGGACCGGCTCGCGTTGTTCTGTACAGCTCAGGGGAAGTCCACACAGAAGGAAGTCTGGGTGATATTGATCGAAAGATCTGGAAAAATTTTTAGTAAATTTTCTGCGCGATCAGTGTTTCTCATCATTTTTTTGATGAATGGGATTCAGGAAAATATTTATTTATGCTGCGTGACAAATAATTTCAAATCACTTTTCGTTTGAAAATCTAGAAAAAAATTGAGCGTTTTAGCATCGAACTTCCGGTCACGACTCCTGCTTCTCGCATACGGTTTTGATAAAAAGTTTGTATCCCTGCATTATCTGACAAGAGGTTTCAATGCCTGTCAGGGGAATCATCTCGTCTGAAAAGTTACAGGGATTTGATGATGATCTCGTACCGGTTGATCACCAGTTTTTTTACCATATTCGCGGGGAAGTAGTAATTTCCTGATCCCTCCGACATTCCCAATGTAACGAAATAATTGTCCCATGCCGTTGAATAATCGGCATTGGTGTTGGGTATATATTTTATATGGATAACATCACCCGATGGAATAACATACGAAGTCGAGTTGGTCTTTGTCTGATCCAGGTTCATCTTCACGGTTCCGATACCCGTTCGGGATATTATATCGGTCGAGTTAAACCCGATCAGGTAAATCACAGCTGTATTTGTCTCGCTGTCATAGAACCACCGTGGTTCTGCGAGCATGGTAGATCCCTCTTGTGCGAGCATCCGTTTAACCACAGCACCGTTTTCAAGCGAGATCCCGCTCTGGGAACTTGTCGAGTCATACCGAAGATCTCCTGGATAGAACTGAATCTGACTTCCGGCAGTCCCGATAATACCGCTGTCATCATAAATCTGAAATTGTGCACTGTTTGTCGTATCGCTCATGTTGTATACGGTAAGCGATCCCCCGCCCACCTTCAGCGATGTTTCCTTGTAGGGCACCATTTTATACGCAAGACTCTTGAGATCGTTCTGTAGCACGATCATATTTTTTTCCATAATCTGCTCGTCGGCATTCGTCTGCTGCTGGAGCAGCATGGGGTATCCGTACAGCGTCACGAGTCCTATCCCTGCGATAATGATGGTAAAGATCAACATAAACCCGATCGATTCGGAAACCCCGGCATCTCGACTCTCTGCAACCCCTCTTTTTCTCATCAGAACCCCTTCGAATCGTAACTCAGTTTGTTTATCCCTGCACCCGTTGTGTTACCCATAGCCTTTCCTTGTGCCGTCGATGCTATACCTGCAAGCGACACATCGGTGACAATGGACCCCCTCGATATGGTAACGGTTTGGGTCGACACTTCCCCGGTGGATCCGATCTCTACGAAATAGTCGCGGCCAACGATATCGTCCGGAAGGTCATACATTGTGGAAATATTTCCGTTATCCGGCCTAATGGTATAAATATCAACCATCCGCGTGGATACGCCGTTCCCGATATCAGTGAATGCCGAATAAGTCAGGGTATCCTCCGGCCCCTCCATGAAATTTGCATTCACCAGGAGCAGCATGATAACAAAAAGGATCATCATAATCGTGGTGATCATGACGTATTCGATCATCTCTGCAACGCCGCTGTCCCCGGCCCGGCCGGCTTTATGGTGATCGCCATGTCTCATTGTACGCAGTCACCCCGTTGTTGTAGTGAATATCGATATAGGTATACCCTCCGATCATCGTAGGGGATGGCAGAGGCAGATTCACAATAGCATTTTGCCTGCTCATGGATAATACGCGAATATCGTTTTGTACCAGTTTACGATCCGCATCTGGCAGATTCATCATTTGCGATTCAATGGTGACTTCCCTGATCCCCCGGATATCGTCTTTTGGGAATTCGGATACTGCTTCAGCAGTCGTCTGTCCGACAACGACGGATTGGTTAAGGATCATTGCCAGGAAAAAAAGACTGAAGCTTACAACAAATCCCATAAGTACGATCCACTGTGCCTCATCGTTCAATCCCGCCATAGGAGCACCTCCACTAAAGCGGCCCTGTATGGGGTGGGAGAATAAGGTCCCGGGGGCAGATTTTTCTTCACAATTATCCATTCAGTCACCCGGACCGGATGATCCCCCGCGGTCATATTACGGTTAGACGCAAGGCGATAACTCCAGATCGTGTCACCATCACTTATATTCCGATAGGCAATATCTGCAGTATAGTGCAGGTTATCCATTCCTGATCCCGTCCTGTTATTCACAAAATTCAGGAATGTCGTATTAAAGGTTGAGGCATCATCGTTCTCGACAATTTTCTGAAGCGGACTTTCCGATGACCCATTCACCGGTGTATTCATCACCTGCAGTGCATCGCTCCCGAGCACTTCAAGCTGCATGTCGTTTATGTGAGTGTCCCCCGGAGTATAAATCGATGTTGCGTTGACAACCAGATATGCTGAAATCAGCATGATCAGCGCTGCTGATATACCCTCAATGGTATAAAGTTGGCCGGAGGTATCTACCATACGGCCACCTCAAGAACGCCGCTGCGTAACTGTGGCTGGGTCACGTTGGACGGGTTATAATCGTATTCAAACGGCCCGCTCGCTGAACTGTTAATGTACCAGTTGCCATACGTGTTATTTATCGTCAGCACTGTATTGGTATTCTTGAAGACTAAAGTGAGGTAGATCTGCGGGTTGGCAAGCAAGGTACTTTCAGAAATAACTGCTCCCGGCGGGATAACTAATGAGATGTTGCTTGTAACATTTGCCGGAAGAGTTCCTACCGGCGTGGAATTTCCATCGATATAAGTAAAGGTATTTTTATCATTAAACAGCCTCCCGGTCGATGCAGTTGGGCTGGTGGCAAGGAAAATTCCTGTTAAATTAGAGGTGGTCAGGGATGAGGGAGAATCATAATACAATGTATCAAGCCCGGTGATATTGATGACCACGGTGTCCAGACTTGGATCGATTTGGTAATTACGGTAATTTATCTCGTGGGGGAAGGATGTACTGTTTTTTAATAATTGTGTACCGTTGAAGTGGATCGTAAATCTGTCCTCGGAATAATTTCCCTGCATTACGGTATCGTTTGACCAGTATTTTTCCCAAATGAGATTTTCATCGATCGTGGCCTTGCTTGGGACCTTGACCATTACCACCCGGCGAATATACCCGTAATCTGTCTCTGGGATTTCCTCTCCGACATAACGTGTCTTATTTTCGCCATCAATTCTTAAGGAGATATTGAACCGGTAGGGATAATCGCCGAATATCGCCCTCTTTCGGTAATCGTCAGGATATGACAAATTAGTCTTATCATTTGGATCGGCAGATGCATTCCCGCTGAAAAACCGGTTTACTTTATTCTCATCAAGGACATTGGGGGTATCCTTGGAAACCGCAAGGCCGAAGCGGGCGATATCGCACTTTGTGGGTGCAGTGACTGTCGACTCCCAGACCGATCCACTGGCACTACTGATGCCAAAACAGGGGGCCCCACTCACTGGACCGGCAGCCCCGGGATCTTCTGCAAGGATCACGCCTGTCCGGTATGCCACGGCATTATAATCGATCGAATGGGCGTTGAGTCCGACAAGCAAGGAGGGGATCATCGTTGCCACCCAGATAAATGCAAGGATAAAGATGGTAAATCCTGCAAGAAAATCCACAGAAAGATTACCCTTGTCGTTATGTATCATAGGACGCAATCAACACCCCATTTGTTGCATTGAATACCTGGGTCCGGGACTTCTCTGTACCCGAACGTGTGAGAGAGTAATTGCCGTGTTCCATGATTACTTCCCACGACCTTGTTGAATCTGATGCCTGTCCCCCAGAAAGGACGGCAGAATTCTGATCGAAAAGATTGGTCACCGGCAGGATTTTGTCATCCGGAACAATCGTCCCGTTAAAACCCGCGGACCAGCCAGCAATACTTCTCCCATTACGTGTGTAGGTAACAAAAGAAGTCTCGTTTCCATCGCGCACAACAAACAGCCACGAACTTGCGTTACCCGTGGCATCTACATTATTGCCACGGATATACAGGATCCCTTTTTCAAATGTTCCATTGGATGTTTCATTTTGCATACCACCATATTCGATCTGGACGAGATCGGCAAGGGCATCGGCAAAATTGGTATACTCCGGGATATATGAGGTTACGTTTCCGGAAGAAATGCCGTTAGTATTCCGGGCTGGTTCCTGCTGCGGCTTGTCTGTAAACGGAAGAGAACTACACCCCATGAGCAGGCATTCACAGAAGAGCAGGATCAATAAAAAAACAATAACCCCGGTAACACGCATTCCCATTCTTATGAGTATACGCGAGAACACAGATATAAATCTTGGTTTATTAATCTTTGCCGGTGAACAACTCATGTACCACTCATTTCCCTGCAAATATCATCCTCCCCTCATCTCAACAGGAAATGTGTATATTATGCCAAATCCACATCGGTCTTGATCGGAATTACTGGGTACAATCCCCGTTGCTGATGAATGAATCAGGTTTTAATCGCGAAAAGTGGATTTTCCCTGAGATGCGGCCAAGGGAAAAAAGATCTTTTCCCGTGGATTGAAGTGGTATCCACCTTACTAAAGGACATGCCAAATCTATTAGATCGCATAATTAAATTAATTATATATCCAGAGACAATCCATCATACCCTGAATAAAGGGTGATGTTTCCATGAGGCGTGCGGTACTGGTTATAATCGGTCTGATTTTATTGACAGGGGTGGTTGTGGCAGATACCGTGGATTTGAGCTCTTCAACAATAACCTCCAGTACGGCCGGTGGCTGGCTCGTCGCAAATGGTGTAGATCACGCCACGATAAATGTAACTGTGATATCCTCATCCATGGGGAAGATTAACGGCGCCCAGGTGAATTTTTCCGTGTCCGATCCTGCTCTGGGAACGATGACCCCGACAACACCCGTCACCACAGGTTCTGATGGGATTGCCACAGTACAGTTTACTACCGGATTAAAAAGTGGAATTGCAGTAATCACCGGACACATTGTGGCAAATGTCGGGGGAACAGTCTCTACCTGGAACTGCACCCTCACTCAGAATATCGATCACGACACTCTTGAAAAAGCCGTATTCACAGATGCCGATCAGGTGCCGGTTGGATCGGTTACCCCTCTTGTTATCACATTCACCGACAGGTGGGGCAACCGTATCGATAATAAGAATTCCGCGGAGACTCATACAGTAACGCTCCAGATGAACGGCGATGGTGGTTCCGGCTTGTGGGACGGTTCGGCGTACGTGACTTCAGTCCCATTATCTACGGATGTTGAAGGAAATGTCTCGGTGAATGCCCGGGTTTCAACAAATCCCGGTGCAAACCCCATCACACTGGAGCCCGTTGGCCTGATAACCTCCCCTGTTCCCGAGTCAATTGAAGGTATTGCCACCACGCCCTCGTACATGTCGCAGACCGTAACGCCTGTATCCCCCTCCTCCTGCAGTTCCCTTACTTCATGCCCTGCGGACGGCGAGCATCCGTTCAACCTCTATTATACCGTTCTGGACCAGTACCACAATCCCGTGAAAGGTGCGGTTGTCTGGATCAATACCACTCAGGGGGGAGCAGTAATTGGGACACCATATTCAACGACCACGGATTCTTCCGGTGTCGCTTTTGCCCTGTTTAACCAGGAAGTGATGGGGACATATACACTTATTGCCCGTTCTGCGGGAAATTCCTCGATTGTCTGTACCGATCCCGGTTCGACCGGCTATTGCAGTCAGGATGTGGAATATTATGCTACCGACCCGGTGGATATGCAGTTTATAATAAGTCCCGAGGTAGTGGTGAGCCGTGACGTAAACACATCGAGCCAGGCAAACCTGATGGCCCGGGTAATGGATGCCAAGGGAAATGCGGTGAAGACGTATCACGGTATACCTATGAACGTCTCGTTTGTCATTAACGGTCCAGATACATTCCCGGATGCCCCTTCCGGGAGCCCTTATGTTGAAACTACCGTCTCCTCACTCTCTGCTGCAAAAGCGAATATGGGAGACGATGGTTTTGCAACTGTTCAGTTCTACCCGGGCGCGTTTGCGAAATCCGGACAGACCGGGTATAATGCCACGGCGACAGGGCAGGTAACGGTAACGGCAAGCTGGACAGATCTCAAGGGAAATGTTGTCAACAGGACCGGTACCGTAGTCTGGAAAAATTACCCCTACCTGAGCCTTACATCGAGTGCGCTCCCCCCAAACCCCAAAGTGGGGGAAAATCTTACCGTTACCATCAGGATTGTGGGGGACGGTGCAGCACTTCACCCCAAACCGATCGATGTCGTACTCGTCATGGATCGATCCGGGAGTATGGGGTATGACTCCCCCACAAGAATTTCAAGTGCACAGGATGCAGCAAAAACCTTTGTCAGCAAGATGGATTCGAGCAAGGACAGGATCGGTGTGGTATCGTTTGCCGGGTATACTACGGGAACCGAGACACGGCCCGATGTAACACTGACGTACGATTATTCCACCGTTGATGATAAGATTAATACCTTATCTCCCAATGGTGCAACAGAGACGCGGGACGGACTGAAACAGGCTATCGATATGTTCGTTGCGCATCCCAATCCGAATTCGAATACCGTCAGTGCAATCATCCTTATGACAGACGGTGATTACAACTGGCTGGGCAATCCGTTGGGGAGAGGAACCGGGTATTCATCAGAATACACCGCCTACTATTATCCATATCATAATGATTATCCCTATAACCTCCCATATTGGACGAATAATCTTGAACCGAATAAATACCAGTACTATGATGGTTTAGGAGACGGTCTTCTTGGGACTATCCATTATCCCGATCATCATTCATTTTATTATACATACCCTGATGGTCAGGCAACAAACCAGAACATGGCCGTATATGCAAAAAACCATAATGTCCGGCTTTACATGATAGCATTTGCTGCCTCGGAAAGTGCACTGGGTTCGCAAGCGAAAGAAGATATGAAAACTCTGGCAAGTTCTACGGGTGGTTTTTATGAATATGCCCCGGATGGCGACGCACTCACCGCGATATATACCAAAATTGCCGGAGAACTCAACGAGCAGGCCGGGGGAAGTACCGTTGTCGCCATGAATTTCGGGACGATCAAGGTTGTTAATGTTTCCGACTATGCCGATATCGGGGATTACCTGGATTACCGGTATTCCGATCCG
>Ga0172381_10002730_pt1 | contig 19162 bp, 17 predicted proteins | sample Leawel6488metaG_FD_119754 | JGI IMG/M metagenome (GOLD analysis project Ga0172381, IMG submission 119754) | Leachate microbial communities from a municipal landfill in Southern Ontario, Canada - Leachate well 64-88 metaG | ecosystem: Engineered > Solid waste > Landfill > Unclassified | place...
GACATTTTCATTTTCATCTTTACCAACAGGAACGTCGTCTGCTGGAATATTGGGGATTTCTTCTAGAATAGAATTTTGTTTATCTTCTACTTCTTTTAATTTAATTTCTAAATCTTTTAATTCATCTTTGAAAACAGAAGCTTCTTTTATTTGTTCTTCGGTTGGTTTACCTTTGAAAGTTCGACTTAAAGCATTTTGCTTTGAACGAAGGTCTTCAACTTGAAGAAGGATTTCTCGGCGGTTTTTATCGAAAGTTAAAACTTGATCAGCAAGGGAAGGATCTTTCTGGCGATTTATAAGCGCAGTCTTAATTAATTCTGGCTGTTGTCTTAATAAATTAACATCGATCATTTGATGCTTTTATTGTAGCAAAAAGAAAAGAAAATAAATCCCGTAATTTCATCGCAAATAAAAAACCCACCTCTAACTCATCCCTTGACAAGGAGGGGATTATTAAATTTTCTTGTACATTAAAATTGAGTCGGAAAATTTTCCTCGGCATTTTAGTCCATCAGGTAAATGATCGTACTCTACAAAACCAAGTTTTCGATAAAGATTGTTAGCAGCAATATTTATGGCAAAACATTCAAGAGTAATTATTTTTAATTCCCTGATTTTTTTAACGGCTTCGACTAGAACCAAACCCATTAAAAGTTTACCAATTTCCTCACCTCGATATTTTTTAGCAACAGTAATGCCTAAATCACCAACATGACTTTTGGCCATTGGCTGAAGTTCTACATCTGATAATCCTGCTAACTTTCCATTTATGAAAGCTAATATGAACACCGCTTTATTTTCACTGATGGCTTTTATTTTTTCTTTTAACCCTTTCTTTTCTTGTTCTAACGTTTTTTGTTGACCTTGAAATAAGATAAAAGTTTTTTCAACAGAAAGCTCTTTAATATAATCTTTTAGAATTTCGACATCGGCAATAGTTGGATAACGAAAAGAAATTGTTTTACCGGTTTTAGTTGTAGCGGTGTGGATTATTTTATTGTCCATTTGGATTAATTATAATCCAAAATTATTCTTCTTTCCTCATTGAAGGGAATAAGATGACGTCTTTGATGGTGGCGGAGTCGGTGACAAGTTGAACAAAACGATCAACACCCATCCCCCAACCAGCTGTTGGTGGCATGCCATACTCAAGGGCACGGATATAGTCTGAATCAAATTGAGAGGCAATTTTAGAACCTTGATCGGCTAATTTTTGTTCTGCTAACCAACGATTACTTTGATCTTCTGGGTCATTTAATTCATTATAAGCTTTTAAAAATTCGGTGCCACAGACGAGTAATTGGAAAGAAGCAATTTTAGTTGGATCATTTTCTTTTCTCTTAGCCAAGGCAATCATTTCGGCTGGATAATCCATGATAAAAGTTGGTTCAATAATTTCTGGACGAACATATTCTTTGTAAAGAGCATCGAAATAAGCACCAAGACCGAAGACCCCTTTGAGGTCTAATTTCAAATTTCTAATCTTCAATGCCTCTTTAAATTCTTCTTCAGTTTTAATTTTATCAATATCAATTTTGGTTTTTTCTAAAACAGCATCTTTAAAAGTGAGTTTTTTAATTGGTTTAGAAAAATCTAATTCAGTTCCTTGAAAGGAAATTTTAAGAGTATTTCTAGTTTTCATTAATAAATGTTTAATTAAATCTTGGGTAAAATTCATTAAAACTTCGTAATCTACATAAGCCCAATAAAATTCGATTTGGGTGAACTCTGGGTTATGAAAACGAGAAACACTTTCGTTTCTAAAATCACGACTGACTTCATAAACTTTTTCAAAACCACCAACAATAAGGCGTTTTAAATATAATTCATCAGAGATTCTAAGATACATATCCATTTCTAATTCATTGTGATGAGTGACAAAAGGCTTAGCAGAAGCACCACCATAAACTGGTTGAAGTATTGGGGTTTCTACTTCCATAAAACCATGATCATCGAGAAAATGTCTCATTTCGGATAAAACTTTTGTCCTGGTTTCAAAAACTTGTCGAGATTTTGGATTAACAATTAAATCAACATAACGTTGGCGATAGCAATCTTCTTGATCTTTTAAACAATGAAATTTTTCTGGAAGTGGACGAATATTTTTGGATAAAATTTGAAATTCTTGGACATCGATAGTAATTTCACCAGCAATAGTTTTAAATATTTTTCCAGAGATAGAAACGATATCACCTAAATCTAAAAGTTTAGTGTTGGCCATTTTGTCGGCTAGGGTTTTTTCTTGAAAGAAAAGTTGAATTTTCCCGGTTTGATCTTGAAGATCAGCAAACATAATTTTGCCGTGACCACGAAGAGACATAATGCGACCAGCAGTAATAACCTGTTGATCTATTTTTTCCTTAGCTTGTGAAGTATTTAATTTGTTCTCAAGATTTGGTTGAGGATAAATATTTGGAGTAAGATTTTTTAATTTGGCAAGTTTATCTTGTCTTTGTCTTTGAAGTTCGTTTAATTTTAGATCGACCATAGTCAATTTTACTACATTAACCAATCGAAACAATTTTATAGATTATTTTTCCAGCAGGAGCATTAACTTCAACTTGTTCACCAATTTTTTTACCTAAAAGAGCTAATCCGAGTGGTGATTGATCTGAAATTTTATTTTCTTTAGGATCAGCCTCGAGATGATTAACTATGTCAAATTCTTTTATTAATTTACTGGAGATCTTTACCTTGACTTTGCAACCAACCTTAATAAAATCGTCCTTGGCACAGTCACCGCTAATTATTTCAACATTTTCCAAAACAAGTTCTAAAGAGTCTATTTTTTCATTGACAACTTCTAACTCATCTTTTAATTGACTAGCAAGACTATCTTCACCTGATTCATCTGGCTGAGCAACATCTTCAATTTGAGTAATCAAATGCTCTTGCCTTTTTTTAAGATCAACCAATTGCTTAGATAAATTATCATAACTTTCTTGTGTCAATAAATTTTTTTGGCTCATTATTTTTTTTAATAAAATAAATCCCCTGTTTTATTCCAGGGGTTTTTTGATTAATGAGGTATATGTTAGAGCAAATACTTTTCTTTGTCAAATGTTTATGAGTACAATAGAGTATGTTAGATTTTTTTAGATTAGTACCCAAAAAAAGAACTGTTAAGATTAAGACTAAAAATGGGATTATTTTTCATAATCCATCTGGAAACAAAAAATATTTTTTCTACATCGGTACTTTTATTTTTTTGATAGCAATTGGGTATTCTTGTTATTTATATTGGCCATTAACAAAATCCATTATCAGTTATAACAATCATAAAAGTTTAACAACAGTTGGAATAGTCGAAACAGTAAATAAGGTACAAGTTCCAATAGGGGAATTTTCAATAACAATTCCTAAGATCAATGCTTTTGCAAAAATAGAAAGAAATGTCTCTCCTTTTGATAAAAAAGAATATTTGCCGATTTTAGAAAAAGAGATAGTAGCTCATGCTAAAAATACTTCTCTTCCAGGACAAAAGAATAATGCTGTTTATCTTTTTGCTCACTCGACAAACCAAGGAATTCAGATGGTAAGAAAAAATTCAATTTTTTATTTACTAGGAGAATTGAAAAATAGTGATCAAATTTTAATTAATTACAATGGAGAGGTTTATAAATATAGGGTATACAACCAAAAAGTAGTTAATGCTAGTGAAGTTGAATATTTAAATTACAAAGAAGAAGGAAAAGAAATACTAATCTTACAAACATGTTGGCCTCTTGGAACTGATTGGAAAAGATTATTAGTATTTGCCGAAAGAATCTAATTTTTTGTTATAATTAGTATCAGATGCCGATAGAATTATCATTAAATCAAATTTCTTGGACTGATTTAGAAAAACACGTTGATGAAGGAGGTTTTAACAAAGAACTGATTAAAAAATGTTACGATTTTGCTGAAAAAGCCCACTTTGGACAAAAAAGAGATTCTGGGCAACCTTACATTACTCACCCTGCTTGGATTGCCAAAGTTGCCATGCAATTACACATTGGAGAAGAGGCTGTTTTAGCGGCTCTACTTCATGATTGTGTTGAAGATACTGATGTAACCATAGATAATATAGCTAATGAATTTGGAGACGAAGTGGCTTTGTTGGTTTCAGGTTTGACTGAGGTAGCAAAAAAGACTAAAGGAATTGAAATGAACCAAGACAATATAGAGCTTTTTAGAAGATTTTTATTTTCTTCGGTTAACGATGTTAGAGTTTTAATTTTGAGATTGATAGATAAACTTCATAATGGTTTGACATTAAAGTATATTTCGCCTGAAAGACAATTAAAATATGCTAAAAATATTCTAAGAGTTTACGGCCCAGTGGCAGAATATGTAGGATTACATTTCTTTAAAAAAATGGTCGAAGATATTGCCTTTCAAGTCGTTTATCCAAAAGAAGCTGAAAATTTAAAAAAAATAATTGAATCTAACCGTAAAAATGAAATAAAAGCCTTAGCTTTGGTTAACAATGATTTGGTTCAATTATTAAAAATAAATAATATAAATGAAGCGATTGTTGAAGGTAGAATAAAAAGTCTTTACAGTACTTTTTTGAAAGCACAAAAAAAGGGAATAGACAGGATTAAAGACAGAGTGGCTTTGAGAATTTTAACCGAGAATGTGGCTGATTGTTATAATATTTTGGGACTATTACACGCTAAATATAAATATTTAGAAGATGAATTTGTGGATTATATTGCTAATCCAAAACCAAATGGTTATAGAACAATTCAAACTGCTATTATTTGGAAAGATAAATTGACAGTAGAAATTCAAATTAAGACAAAAGAAATGCATGAATTTAATGAATTTGGGCCAGCTTCTCATATAGCCTATAAATTAGGAACAGAAACTACTGGTGGTGGTCGAGGAATGGGTTGGATAAGAGATTTAGTTAAATGGCAAAAAAATGATAAAGATATAACTAATTATCGATTAAATGTATTAACTGATTGTGTTTATGTTTTTACTCCTAAAGGTGACACTATTCAATTAGATTCTAAAAGTACTGGTTTAGATTTTGCTTATAGAATACATACTGAAGTAGGTGATCATTGTAATGGAATTAAAATAAATGGAAAAATGGCAAAATTAGATACTGAGCTTAAAACTGGAGATGTAGTGGAGGTTTTGATGAATAAAAAATTAAACGTCAACAAAAACTGGTTGGAGATAGCCAAGAATCAATGGGTTAAAGGACATATCAGAAAAATAACTAATATTGACGAAGAAGAAGAAAATTGATATAATTATATTATAGGTTTAAAATAAAAAAATGACAAAAACTGAATATCCAACTCAAATATCCATATCAGATTGTATTAATCATCCATTAAGTAGTCATCAAAATAGTATAGAGACTGGAAACGATGATGTTATTTTAATAATGCCAAATGGAGAAAAGGGATATAGAACTGATGATCCTGGCGAGGCTTATAAGCCTAAACCGGAAACATTTAATTATTTATTAGAACAAACACCAGAAAAATTAAGAAAAGTATTGACTAAAGGAACGTTAGTTCAAAAAATTAATGATTTGGGTCGTTTTAGACGTGGTTTTATTCAAAATGAAGGATCAATAGTAAAAAGAATATCAAATAAAGGAGAAATACCCGTAATAGATAAAAAATTGACACAATATATGGCCTTAATAGAAATTAAATATGGATATAGAGATAAGAAAAGTGGAGAATGGATATCGTATTTAATTAAACCAGGTGAAATTTTTGAATCACCAAGAAATGGTGAAATCAAAAAATAAATTAATTAAAAAAAGTTGATTTTTTAATTAATCTTTTACGATAATGGTTGGCAAAACGATGGGATTCATCTCGAAGTTGCTGAAGAAGATGGAGAGAAGGGGAGTTTTTTGATAATTTAATTTCTTGCCACGAATCCCCTGTTTTAATAACTATTATTTCCTCTTTTTTAGCTAAACCAATAATAGGAATATTACAAATTGAGGTAGCAGCGGAAACTTGAGGCTTACCTCCATCAACTAAAATAAAATCTGGAAATTTCCATTCTTTATGTTTTAAACGACGGTAAATAATTTCCTTAATCATAAACTGATCATCTGGAGTAACTTTGGAATTTATTTTGAATTGACGATATTCATTTTTATCAATTTTTCCATTTTGAAAAACAGTCATAGAGCCAACGAAATATTTATTGCCAAGATTAGAAATATCATAAGCTTCAAAACGATTTATACTTTTTAGTTTTGGAAAATAAGGAGACAAAATAGTTTTTAAATCACGAAGAGATTTACTAATTTGATCTTCTTGGAGATCAACTTTTTGATATAAGTTATTTAAATTTCGCCAACCAGAAATGACATAATTTAGAGCAGTAATTTGATTTCTTCTGGTTTTAGCCATCTCAAAATTTTCTGATTTAGAAAAAGAAAGCATTTCTTTGTTTAATTTAGAAATTAATCTGGAAAAATTACCATTCAAAATATTTTTAATTCTAATAATATTTTTTTTGTATTCTTTAAGATCTGGATTGGGGCCCGGACATAAATTTAAGTGGCAATATAGACACTTTTTAGAACCGTGATGAGATGAATAAAAGGGAAAAATAATTCTAATTGTTTTTAATAGATTTTTAACAGCAGAGCTATCGGGAAATGGACCAAAAAAAGTAGAATCTGAATTTAAATTGGACCTAAAAGCCGATTTGATTAAAGGAATTTTATCTTTGGAAATAGTGATGTAGATATAGCTTTTATCATCTTTTAGCTGAGAATTATATTTGGGCCTGTATTGTTTTATTAGACTGGATTCTAATACTAAAGCTTCTATTTCTGAACCAACAACTTGAAAGTTAATTTTATTAATCTGAGAGACTAATTGTTTAGTTTTATAACCTAAGGCCTCGTCACTTTTAAAATATTGAGTGACTCTTTTTTTTAAATTTATGGCTTTACCAACATAGATTATTTTATTGTCAGAATTTTTGTAGATATAGACACCTGGAGATGATGGAATTGATTTTAAATCGAACATTTTTTAAGATATTGACCAGTGTAACTTCTAGGACAATTAATTATGTCTTCAACCGTACCAACAGCCAAGACTTCCCCTCCTTTTTCTCCGCCTTCTGGACCAAGATCAATAATCCAATCTGAATTTTTTATGACATCTAGATTATGCTCAATCAAAACAACAGTATTACCTTTGTCAACCAACTGACGAAGAACTTTAATTAATTTATCAACGTCATAGAAATGGAGACCGGTGGTTGGTTCATCGAGAATATAGAGCATCTTGCCTTCAAATTTTTTAACCAATTCACGGCTTACTTTTAAACGTTGAGACTCCCCTCCCGAAAGAGTATTTGAAGGTTGACCAAGTTCAAGATAACCGAGACCAACTTCTTGAATGGTGGTTAATTTTCTTTTAAGACTGTTAATATTTTTAAAGAATTCTAAAGCTTCGTCGACAGTCATTTTTAAAATTTCAGAAATATTTTTACCTTTATAATCAACCTCAAGAGTTTCTTCTTTAAATCTACTGCCATGACATTCGTCACAAGTGACATATATATCTGATAAAAATTGCATTTCAATCTTAATTTGTCCTTGACCTTCGCAAACTGGACAACGACCATCTTTAACATTAAAAGAAAAACGACTTTGACTGTAACCTCTCAATTTAGCCTCCATGGTTTGAGCCATTAAAGCTCGGATATCATCAAAAACTTTAGTGTAAGTGGCAGGATTACTGCGAGGAGTACGACCTATTGGAGATTGATCGACCAATAAAACATCAGAAATATTTTCACAGCCAGTAATTTTATCAAATTGACCCATTGTTCCATAATAAGCACCAAGAGTAGCTTTGCGAACGCCACCATAAAGAGTGTCATGAATTAAAGTTGATTTACCAGAACCAGAAACTCCAGTGACACAAATTAATTTATTTAAAGGAAAATCAACATTAATATTTTTTAGATTCCATTGTTTGGCTCCAATTATAGATAATTTGTTATTTTTTTCAATTATTACTTGGTTATTATTTGATTCAATTTTTAGTTTACCTGATAAATATTTACCAGTTAGAGATTTTTTATTATTTTTTATATCTTCTAATGAACCTTGAACAATGACTTCTCCGCCATTTTTGCCTGCATATAGGCCAAAATCAACTATGTGGTCAGCGTTTTTAATAACATCTTCATCGTGTTCAACTACAACTACAGTATTACCTAATTCTTTTAATTTTTTAAGAGTACCAATGAGACGATCATTGTCGCGAGAATGAAGGCCAATTGTTGGTTCATCGAGAATATATAAAACTCCGGTTAAGCCTGTGCCAATTTGGCTGGCAAGACGAATACGTTGAGATTCTCCGCTGGAGAGAGTCCCCGCTTCACGATCAAGACTTAAATAGTCAAGACCAACTGCTAATAAAAATTCAAGCCTAGCAGAGAGTTCTTTTTTTATTGGAATAACTATTTCTTTTTCTTTGTTTTGCAAAAGTTCTGAATCTAGATTATTAATCCATGTTTCAAGTTTTTCAATTGAAAGTTGAGAAATTTCGTAAATGTTTTTATCTAAAACTGTGATTGATAAAGCTTCAGAATTGAGACGAGAACCGTGACAAACTGAGCATTCTTCTTTAATCATAAATTTTTCTAATTCTTCTCGAACCACATCACTTTGGGAAGTAATATAACGACCTTCAAGCATTTTGGCTTTCCATTCAGGAAATTTAGACCTATCAATTTGAAATTTAGAGCCTAAACCTTTACATTCTAGACAAGCACCCTCTGGAGAATTAAAAGAAAAAAGACGAGGTTCAATTTCAGGAAGTGAAATATTACAGATAGGACAGGCATAATTTTCAGAATAAAGGGTGTCTGACATTTCTTTAGGACTGTCTGGAAAAGAAAAACCTGGATCTTTAACTTCTGAAACAATTACTAAACCGTTGGATAGCTTCATAGCTTGGTCTATGTCATCGATTAAACGATCATAAACAGCTTTTTCATCTTTTAAAGTGTCTTTGTTAATAGAAAGACGATCGATAACAGCATCGATGTTGTGTTTATTGGTTTTAGCAATACCAAAATCTGAATAAAGATCGATAATATGGTTATCGACTCGAATCCATTTATATCCCTGTTTTCTTAAGTTTTCGATTAAACCATGAAAATCTCCTGTTTTATCCCTAACAATAGGAGCTAAAACTAGAATTCGATAAATATTTAAACCATGAGTATTGGGACGAGCAATATTTAAAATTTGAGTAACTATTTGTTTACTGGTTTGAGGGGCAACTTCACGACCACAATTTGGACAATGAGGATGACCAACCCTGGCAAAAAGCAAACGGAGATAATCATAAATTTCAGTGACAGTGCCAACAGTGGAACGAGGATTGTGAGAAATGGCTTTTTGATTGATAGCAATCGACGGAGAAAGACCTTCAATTAAATCAACATCAGGACGCTTCATATTACCTAGAAATTGGCGAGCATAGGAAGAAAGGCTTTCAACGTATCTTCTCTGGCCTTCGGCAAAAAGAGTGTCAAAAGCCATAGAAGATTTACCAGAACCAGAAACCCCAGTAAACACAGTTAGTTTATTTTTAGGAAACTCAAAGGAAACATTTTTTAGATTGTTTTCTCTGGCTCCTTTAACAATTATTTTATCGATCATAATTTTTCTAGCTCCATGATTTTATCTCTAATTTTAATGGCTTCTTCAAAATCTAAAGTGAAAGCTAAATTGCGCATTTGTTTTCTTAAATCTTTGATGTGTTTTATTTTTTGAGGTGGAGTTAGAGATGAAACATCAATTTTAAACCATTCTGGTTTAGTTTCAGTTTTAATTATCTCAATAATTTGAGGACGAATAGATTTTACCACTGATTTGGGAGTAATGTTATTATCTTGATTAAATTTTATTTGAATAAGACGACGACGATTAACTTCTTTTATAGCTTCATCCATAGCATCAGAAACTGAATCGGCATACAAAATTACTTGACCATCAAGATGACGAGAAGCTCGACCCATAATTTGAATTAGAGAAGATTTGGAACGCAAAAATCCCTGTTGATCTGCATCTAAAATAGCAACCAAACTGACTTCGGGTAAATCAAGACCTTCGCGCAAAAGATTAATACCAACTAAAACGTCAAATTTTCCAGAACGCAAATTGTCTAAGATATTGGATCTTTCTAGGGTAACTATATCTGAATGAAGATAAGCAACTTTTAAATCGGTGCCTGTTTTTTCTGGATCGGACAAATAATTAGATAGGTCTTCAGCCATTCTTTTAGTTAAAGTAACCACCAAAACTCTTTCTTTTTTAATAACTCTTTTTTTAATTTCTTCAATTAAATCTGGAATTTGATTTTTACTTGGCTTGATTGTGATTGAAGGATCAACTAAACCAGTTGGACGAATGATTTGTTCAATAATATTATTTTTAGAATCTTCAATTTCATATTTTGAAGGAGTAGCAGAAACGTAAATAACTTTAGAAATCCTAGAATTAAACTCCTCAAATTTTAAAGGCCGATTGTCGAGAGCAGATGGAAGTCTAAAACCAAAATCAACTAAATTAGTTTTGCGGGCAAAATCACCGGCATACATACCACCAATTTGAGGAATAGTAACGTGAGATTCGTCGATAACTGTTAAAAAATTATCGCCCCAAAGATGGCGAAAATAATCGACTAAACTGTAAGGAGGATCGCCTGGTTTTCGGTTTTTGTCAAAATAAATAGAATAATTTTCAATACCATTTATATAACCAGTTTCTTGAAGCATTTCTAAATCATATTCAACTCGCTGCTCAATTCGATGAGCTTCTAAAATTTTCCCTTGTTTTTTAAACATCGCGACTTGTTTGGTACAGTCTGTTCGGATCTTGTCAAAAATTTCGGGTAAATTTTTACTACCACTAACGTATTGCTTGGCAGGAAAAAGTTTATAATCGTCAAAAATTTTCTCTTGGGCGGTTAATGGATGATGTTGGGTTATTTTAATCAATGTTTCATTATTAAATTCGAGAGATAAAAAAGAATCTGTATAAGATGGCCATATTTCGATATTTTCACCTCTGACTCTAAAAGTGGAACGTTTAAATTCTAATTCAGATCTGGTGTAAAAAAGAGAAATAAAAGATTCAAAAAGCTGGCGACGAGGATAATTTTGACCAACTTTTAAGTCTAAAGCCAAATTGGCAAATTCAGTTGGATCGCCAATATTATAAATACAACTAACTGAGGCAATAATAATATTGTCATTACCAGATAATAAATTTGAAGAGGCTTCAAGGCGAAGACGATCGATTAAGTCGTTAATCTGAACTTCTTTGGCAATGTAAGTGTCGGAAGCTGGAATATAAGCCTCGGGCTGATAATAATCGTAATAAGAAACAAAATAAGAAACTTTATTATTAGGAAAAAGTTCTTTAAATTCCTGATAAAGTTGACCGGCTAAAGTTTTGTTGTGAGAAATTACCAAAGTTGGTAATTGAGTTTTTTGGATAACATTGGCAATAGTGAAAGTCTTACCAGATCCAGTGACACCTAAAAGAGTTTGTCGATTTTTCCCAGATGCCAAATTTGAGACCAATTTATTTATGGCCTGAGGTTGATCTCCTGATGGTTTAAATGGTGAATTAATTTGAAATGTCACAGTTTATATTTTATCAAAGTTTCGGCTTTTATTCGTCTGTTGTTTTTAAATTATTGTTATCTATCTTACATCTTAATTGTATTTTTGATAAATTTTTATATGCTTACAAAAATATTGTCGATGGCGAATGTGGGATTAAAAACTGAAAATGTGGAAGTTGAAGTTAATGTGGCGGAAAAAGGTTTTCCTGGTTTTGGAATTGTGGGCTTAGCTGGCAAATCGATAGAAGAAACCCGAGAAAGAGTTAAAACAGCCATAATTAATTCTGATATTGAATTTCCAACCGCTAAAATTACAGTAAATTTGGCTCCAGCTGATATAAATAAAGATGGTTCGGCTTATGATTTGCCAATAGCAATCGGAATTATTGCAACTATTGGTGAAGTAACTTTGCCAAAAGAAAAAGCCTATTATTATGGAGAATTATCACTTGATGGTAGTCTGCATCATACTAAAGGAGTGTTTTTATTAGCACTTTTGGCCAAAGAAGAAGGAATTAAAAATATTTTCGTACCAAGAATGAGCGCCAATGAAGCGAGTGTAATTGAAGATATTAGTGTTTACCCTGTTGATAGTTTAAAAAGTTTGATTAGACATTTAAAAGGAGAAAAATTAATTGAAGCGTTGAAACCGGTGAATATAGAGGAAATATTAAATGATATAACTCCTGAATTTGATTTCAGTGAAGTTTTAGGACAACAACAAGCAAAGAGAGCCTTGGAAATTGCAGCAGCTGGTGGACATAATATTTTTATGATGGGGCCTCCTGGCTCGGGAAAAACAATGTTGGCCAGAGCAATGGCAGGAATTTTGCCAAATTTAACTGAAAAAGAAAGTCTTGAGGTAACAAAAATTTATTCAATAACTGGCAATATTCCACCTGGTGGATCTTTGGTTCGACAAAGACCTTTTAGAGGGCCACATCATACGACTTCACAGATTGGATTAATTGGTGGCAGTAGTAATCCAAAACCTGGAGAAATTTCTTTAGCTCACCGAGGAGTTTTATTTTTAGATGAATTTCCAGAATTTGGAAGAAATTCAATTGAAGCTTTAAGACAACCTTTAGACAACAACTAGTCGTAGTCTATAGCCTGTGCGATTTACTTGACTTTACAATACTAATTAAATCATCTTCACTTTCGTATCCTTTCAATTTTCCATACAAAATACCTAATTTTCCGCCAATTCCATCGCTCATCAATCTCCAATTTGTGTCTTCCAGAGCCTTAGTTAATCCCCTTTTTAAATCACGACAGGCATCATATTCCTTTCTTTCTAACCTCATTTCCTGAACATTAAACGAAATTATCACTTGCCTGTCTATTTCAGGTACACCGAAATTTAATTGGTTAAAACCGTTAGTATTAATTACTTCTTGAACAATTTTCTGTAATTCTATGACCTTTAATTTATTTAAGTTTTTGGCTTTCTGATATCTTGGATCAGCTTCTTTATTTTTTCTTTCCTCATCATGTTTCATAAAATATTGTGTCTGTGTTTGATCAGCAATATATCTATTACCATCCTCTTTGCTCATACAAAACTCATTTCGGAAGGTTTTTAATAAATATTCCTGTCGTTCTTTTCTTTTTTTCTGTTGCTCATCCCAAGCTTTAAAATCAGTCTTGTCTACTATTTTATAATCGCAATTCTTACATTTTTCAATAAATGTTGATACTTCGTTTTTCTTTTTGTATTTTATGTCAAGTTCACTACTGCATTTTGGACATAATCTAACTTTACTTTCATATTCCTTACCATCGTTAAAAATTCCTCTCCTTTTATGGCAATTGGGACATTCAAAGAAAAACAATACTCTTAATGGCTCCTCAGTAAAATCATAAAGGTCTTTTGTAGTTGATTCCATCGCCCAATTACAACTTTTACAATAAATTCCAGTAGGCTCTTTGGCGTTGTTATATTTATCTTGTTTTTCTTTATCTTTTTGTATCCACTGATTTATGGTGTTTTCTCTATCACGATATCTTTCCCCTTTTTTATAATAAACAGGCATTTTGACCATGATATTTTTAAACCTATTCTGCTCTGGTTCCGAAAACTTAGCGAAATCTTTATCTTTACCACAATTTTCCAAAACCTCCTTTTCCCAATCAAGGCAAATCTCAATTGTGTGTAAATCGTATAGATCAGAATAATACTGTTCGTCTTTTAAATAATTCATGCTATTTAAACTCATTGTAATGCGCCATAAGGCAAATTTTTATATAACTAATGAATTATACCTTTTGAAATTTCTGATCGATTCCCCTTAACCTAGAGTTCGCCAGAATTGATTCTTTACTATCCCAATCAAAATTAAAATAATCTTAAATAGTTTTTCATTTTATGAAAACCGTTTTTTAACTCCTAATTTATACCCTAAGGCAAAGACTATAAAGATAAACCCTAAAACAATAAACAGGTTTGATAATTCCATTATCCAAATTATACCTTTCGCCAAACATTATTTCTTATCTATTAATTTACTAAATTAATTGGTGTGTTTCTAGATAAGGCAACAATGTTGTTCACCCATAATTCTTGGCTTCTATTCTTAGATTCCTGTGTATGTTTACTGATTGGTTTAAATGCAATTGCGTACTCCGTATTTTGAAGCGGTGATGATGTCAATCTATTTGTCTCATAGATATATTGGTCAACATATCTATTTTTTAACGCCTCAAACATCGCTGTTTCATCTATTAAAGTTCGGCTGGAAAGATTGATAAGCACAGCATTTTTTTTAATTATGCTGATTTTCTCTTTGGAAATGAATTTTTTATTGGTTTCTGTCTCAGGTAGATTAATAGTAATAAAATCAGACTTAGTAAGCACCTCTTCAAGTGATTTTCGATGAGCGGTTTCTAATCTCATTGGTATATCATTCCAGACAAAGATTCTCAAACCAAATGGTTTTGCTAATTTTACAATTTCTTCACTAACGGCATTTATACCGATAATACCAAGAGTTTTACCAAATAGTTCATTTCCTAATTCTTGTTGGAAATTTCTTTTTTGGGCCTTATAACCATTAATAAATATTCTTTTAGCAGAACCAAGTAATATTAATAATGTTTGTTCAGCGACTGCTTGTGTAGTAGCACAGTTAGGCACAACTGTTACAGCAATATTTCTTTCTTTACAATACTGTTTATCAATATAGTTGATATTGGTCGAGTTTAAAGCTAAACCTTTGATATTAGATGACTTTTTTAATATTTCTAATAATTGTCTTGAACTATCCTCGCCAACGATAGGATTAACTGCCACAATATCCGCATTCTTTGAAATTCTGATTATTTCTTTCAAAGAACAGTTTTTAATATTATCTGTAAAAGACACTTTTCCTGCAAACTCCAACTTTTGAAGTTGTTCTGACGTGAATTCATCTTGTGGATAAAAAATTGAAATATTTTTCATAGTTCCTCCAATAAAAATAATAAAGATATACCTATTTTGAAATTCTCTTATCCTTACACTTTTTACTTTCCAAAGGAAACTATGACTAAAACTATCTTTAGTATAGCTGATTTTATAACGGTTAGGGGTATTTTGATTCTAGATTTAGATCAAAAGAGTGAACACTATCCTTCTTTGTTAATTAGTTTTATTTTTGTTCTCTCTTATGAAGGGCTTGTTCACTATTATCTAAAATATCACAGAGATACTCCCCTACTAGAACTAATAAACCAATTGTCTTAAATAAAATTTATAAACTCTTAAAAAATCCTTTCTATTACGGAAAATTGAATATTAAATAATTACACTACATTTAGAGAACTAGGCCTTTTTTAAGAAGTGAATCCAATGTGTCAAATTTAATGGCCGTAGCTAGTAATTCCTCCTTGTTCAGGTTTTTGATTTTTTTTGGTTCTGCTGTTTTAGTCTTAATATAATAAATTATTGTTTTCAAAATTTTGTCATTAAATTTTATATCACTGTTTTCTAAGAAAAATTTGGTTGCCTCATGAAGCGATCTTTCGTAAACATCTCCTTCTACTTTTAGACGTGTAATACTACCTCCTAAAAAATTATCCCAAAAAGATTCAAATATTGATTTGTGTTTAATTACAGGGTCTTCACCATATTTTTGAAAAATCTTTTCTGAAATTTCATTTCCCTTGTCTTCAATAAATTTTTCAATATCTATTTTCATAAAACAAAACTTAATAATTATAATATTTTACCTCAATTTTTGTTTAAATCCGAATTGATTTTAAAGTTTAAGTAAATAAATTTTTAATAATTCTTTAACATTTTGATGGGTATCTGAAAGGAGTTTGTGAATAATATTTTTAAATTCAACATTATCAATAATTTGAGGCCAAACCATACTTCTTATTTCACTAGGTATAGATAGATTTAAAAAGAATTGTTGATCTCTTTGAGGAGTTAGTTTTGGGTCGATTAAATCCCAGATTAATCCTCGTTCTTCTTCAAATTCTTTTATTAATTTTTCTAATTCTTTCTCAAAAAGTTCTGGCTGTTCTTTAATATATTTTCTATTTTTAAATTCAACTCTATAAGCTAATTTCATCATTTCTTTCGCTGTTAACGATTTTCTAGTTAATGATCTAAGCCCTAAGGTTGTGTTTGATGCCTCATCAAAAATAAAAGATATTTTTTCAATTACATCAAATCTTTTTCTCAAAGCAATTGCTCCAACTAACGAGTTCACAATATATGCTCTAAATTTTAAATCCTGTGTTTTTTCTAGTCTTATTGTTTCTTCTAATGCCAAATCAAAGTTTCCAATTACTAAATGCCTTTCTAGACCATAGAAATACAAAAATACGTAACTTAAATTAGTCTTTTGTTCAATATTTCTTAACCAGTTTATATATTGATATCTCTGTTTCTGAGATAGTTGTGAATAAGTCGGATAGTACATTGGATTGGTCTCCAGTTCATCATTAACTTCGACTGGAAGTTGAGTCCAAAGTAAACTTGGCTCTGCAAAAAAATTTGGCTGATTATTAAATTCTCCTTTAATTTCACCATTTTCAATCTTAAAACTAACTCTAATTTCCATTGGAGAGGCTATCTTTGATGATGATTCATTAGTTACCCATACTAACGATTTTGTTGGTTCTGGTATTTGAAAATCCTGAATTATTTCATTATTTTTTCCAATTATTGCTACTGTTGATTTGTTCTGTGTATTTTCAGTTGAATTACTTTTATTTTTTGAATGTTTATATATTTTATAAATAAAATATCCAACAGATAATGGCCATAAAGGAGTGAAAATAAAAATAGCAATAAAAATATACTTTATCCAACTTAAACTAACAGATGGATTAACCGATGAAATTTGTTTATTGGTTTTACTTTTTGGAGTTTTTAAAAGTTTGTCTAAACTAAAGGAAGTTTTGTTGTAAATTTTATTATAAACAGCCTTTTTAGGATTAGTTATAAAACCATAACCTCGAGGCATTTTAATTCCAAGTGAGTGTCTTACATATCTCTTAACAGAGGTTCTTGCTGCAAATCTTCTTTTTAAGGATGGAATTCTTAGTCCAAATTTCATAATAATACTGTAAAAATTAATTAAGTATATCAACATTAATAGCAGTATTGATTACAATTTAACAAGCATTGACTTTAATAACTTACACACCTATCATTGTATTAGGTTGTTAGCCTGAATACCATGAAAAAAATATATGACAGACTTGAATAAAAATACAAAAATAAAGAAAACTCAGAAAAACTCTACAAAGGCTTCAACGACAAAATCAAAGTCTTGGATAAATAAAATCGGTAAGGCAATGTTGGATACTTTGAACGCTCAATCTAAATAAAAAGACTTTGTGTAATCAAAACAACGAGCCAAACAAATCCTAATTGCCAGAAATAGAACACATATTTTAAAGACAATACTCATTGATTTATCAATAAATTTTGAAACAAATTCATCATCAAACCATCTACCAAATACATATTTTAAAATGAACCCTAACGTAGCCAATAAACAAACAAGACCGATTATAAATAATAAGTTATAAAAGATTAAAACAAATAAAGATTTTAATAAAAGCGTCCACAATATAGATTTTTCTGATTTATTAGTAAAAGAAATTTTCTTAACTTTGATTTATGGTGTACAATAACGGTAATTATGGCTACTAAAAAAACCCGATACGAAACAAAAATAATGTGTAAAGTTTGTCAGTGTGAAACATGGCATAATGTTTTAAATAAAGCTTTTAGCGGATATAACGACGAAGAATCTGGTATTTGGGAAGAAAATACTTTCTATACTTTACAATGTTTAGGTTGTGATAATGTTTGTCTTTTGAATCAATATATTTTTAGTGAAAATACCAACCCAGAGACTGGTAATCCTGACGTTCAGAAATTTATATATCCCTCACCTTATAAAGGTGATAGAGAACCTATAGATAGGATATACGATGCACCAAAAAATGTGTCGTTGGTTTATGGTGAAACCATAAAAGCCTTTAACTCTGGCTTGATGATACTTGCAGGAATTGGTGTTAGATCAATAATTGAAGCTATATCTATCGAGCAGAAAATAGTTGTATGGGGAATAGAGACTAAAATAAAGGAGATGGTTAAACAAAATATTATTACAGTTGAAGGAGCAAAATTATTAAGATTAGTTAAAGATATAGGGAATATTACTGCTCATGAAATTAAAAAACAACATCACGATGATTTGGCATTATGTATTGATATTGTAGAGGGTGTAATTAGAACTTTATATATTTTGCCAAAAGAAGCTGAACATACTCGAAAAATAATTGATGGAAAGTGGACACGCTGTTAATTAAGTAGTCTTAATATTTTAATTTATTGTAATTATCTTTTGAAAACTTTTTTCTTTCTTCTGGTGTCATTTTGGAAAACATATCTATAGCGATATCTGAAAATAATTTTGCAGTATCAATCATTTCTAATATTTCTTCATCATTATATCTAATATTCTCTTCCCTTATTAGTTTTCTGGCTTTTTGAATATCCATTATTCCTTATCTTTTGAGATTAGTTTTTTAATTTTGTTTTTAATTTTTATAAAAAGTTTATAAATTCCAAAACCTACTAATCCTAAAACTGAAAAGGTAATTATGTAGTCGCTAGTTTTTAGAGGTTCAGACGGTTTTGTTGTGGTTTCACCTAAAACTTGAGGAGAATTTGTAGGAATTGGTGTTAATGTTGGTGCGGAGGTTTCTGTTGGTAAAATTGTTGTAATTTCTGTTGGTATTAATGTGGGTGTTGAGGTTGGAGTTAAAGTTGGAATAGATGTTGGAGTTTTAGTAGGAACGTGAGTGGCGGTTGGAATTATTAATGTTGGTTTGGGAGTGGAAGTCGGTTGAACTGTTTTGACTGTAGTTGTTGAGCCAGAACTACTACCACCACACATAACCATTTCAGAATAAAGACATGATGAAGTACGAGTACCATCATTACAAATTACATGACCATTTGATTGAGCACCAGCCGAGCAATTGACTCCATCATGACCAGAACAACAGCC
>Ga0172381_10002731_pt1 | contig 19159 bp, 17 predicted proteins | sample Leawel6488metaG_FD_119754 | JGI IMG/M metagenome (GOLD analysis project Ga0172381, IMG submission 119754) | Leachate microbial communities from a municipal landfill in Southern Ontario, Canada - Leachate well 64-88 metaG | ecosystem: Engineered > Solid waste > Landfill > Unclassified | place...
AAAAAACTATTTGATGAAGTTCAAGAAGTGATGAATAAAAAATCTCATATTAAGACTCAAGTTATTCCTTTTGCTTTTAGGGGCATTCTAAAATGTTCTAAGTGTGGCTGTCAGTTAACTGCTACTAAGAAGAAAGGAAGATTAAGCTATTACTATTGCACTAATGGAAAAGGTGCTTGTGATGAACATAAAGCCTATATAAAAGAAGAGGCTCTATCTCTCGAACTGGTTAAGGTTTTTGATAATTTGGTCTTTAAAGACCGAATTATTAATATGGTTTACAAAGCGAAGCTAGAGGAAAACCGAGACGCCTCCTCTTACTTGACTGAAGCCCTTGCGACCCTGCAGAATCGCCTCCAAACGCTTGATGAACGCAAGAAAAGTCTACTAAACGCCTACCTAGACCAGATTGTCCCAGAATCTGATTACAAAGCCAAAATTAAGGAAATAGAGAATGAAATAGTTGATATAAAAAAAGACTCTGAAGAGCTAAAAACTAAAAAACAGAGTCAGGAGGAAACTACTTTGGAACGGATAAAACATTTCTTTTTAGAGCCTAAACAAAAGAGAAAAGAGTTTTTACTCTCAAATCCTGAGAAACAAAGAGAAATCTTAAATCAGCTACTTTGGAACGCTGAAGTTGGCAATAAAAAAATCGCCAATATTTCATATAAAGAGCCATATAATATACTCTCTAAAATTCAAAATAAAGACGATTTTTTACTAGTGCGGGCTACTAGAGTTAAGTACCCCTATATAGCAACATTATAAGGCTTTTCTGGGAACTTTTCTACTAGCGATTTTGAGTAAGTGGGTCGCGACTTAAGATCAAAATGAGACAAATGAGACACTATACAACTTTTAGCGATTTATAAGGGGTTATTGAATATTTTGGCTAATAATTGACAAAATATTAGATACATAGCATTGTTAACACCGCTCTTGTTATTCCGTGTATAAATTATAAAAAAGATGATGTATTTCAACGCTCTTTAAATCATCAGATATGATTTTATGATTAGAAACAAAATGAGTATCTGTTATCTTTTTAAAGCCATTAATATAACTAGGATGGCTGGAGACAATACCTTCAATTTCATCTAATATCTTAGATAAATTCTTTTGTTTAACAAAAGTTATCATTACTCCAAAATTTTGTCTCCATGTTAAATAACCAAGGAGTTGATCAATAGTTTTGCTATATAAAGATTGGCCTCCCCATATTTTGCATTCACAAATTAATATATTCCCCTTATCAATATTAAGATAAATATCAGTCTTACCCTTATTAGAAAAAGTTTCTCCCGTGGCTTTCCCTTCAAAAAGAGAATTTAAACTAACCAAGATAACATCCCTTAATCCTTCTTCTCCAAAATCTTTATATGTTTTAGGTGTTTTTTCAAATTGACGCCCTTGATTGTTAATAACAGAAATAATATCTAAAACCTTAGCGTGATCAAGCACGTATTCTTCGGGTAGCTGCGGGTTTGGCTTAACTTTCTTAACCAGTGGCTTTGTATCTAATTTTATTCTAGTTGCCGCTTCATTATCTTTTTGCTTTAGCGGTATATTAATTTTAGAAACTAGAGAACTGATTCTATCTTTATCAGAACTTAATTTATTCTTTCGTTGTTCAATAAATTGTTTTATACTTTGCTTAAATTGAATATTTTCTTTATTTATATCATCATTCTTTCTATCAATCCAAGATTTTACAGCTTCAACTTTTCCGTTAACCTCTGAAGCCACTCTGTCATCATCATATTGAAAACCATATCCTTTTATATCAAAACTAAAAAATAAGGTGTTACCTTTCATGATTACATTAGGACCACCGCTTAGGGTAAAGGTTGATGATTGTAGCTCTAAAATTTCTTTTATATTTTTATTTGGCAGAATCGGCATAGAAACGGCTATACTTTCATACTCATAATTTAAATCACCTTCATATCTATATAATTCCTCTCTCTGATTAGCAGGGACCACTCTCATATCTTTTCTGTGCTCAAAAGTTGGAGAATTATCTGGATCAAATTCAATAATATCAAAACTGTTATTTGAAAAATAATATTCTGTTAATTCTTCGGAGTTTGAATGTAAGATTGTTTCATCTTTTTCCCCAAGAATTTTGCTTTGCACTTCTTTTTGTAATGCTCTGTAATAATCAGAAATAAATGGTTGGTTCATAAACATAAACAAATTAGATAATATTTTTATATTTAAAATATGCAAATATATTAGTCAATTTAATAATAATTCTTTTAAAAATAAATGGAAAAATATAATCAACCAGAGATAATGATATTGCTAAATAAATTAACATTAAAAAATTATTGCTCAACATCAGTTTCAACCATACTGGCTTTATATTAAAATATTGGAAGGTTATAAAGAAAATAAAATTAATAATTGAATAAGAAAACACTATGCGACGATTGATTTTATAACCAAGAAAATCGACCTTTGCGCTTTCCTTTGATTTGTCTTCCACTTCATAATTATCTCCAGATGGAGAAGATATAATTCGGCCATTAATTTTTACAGTTTTCAGTATTGGTTCATAATCATATTTATCTCCATTTATAAAAAATAGCAAATAATAGAAAGCCTTTGCTAAAAAATTAAATATACTAGCCAAAAATATTCTATAAACAAAAAATTTAAACCTAAAAAATAAACCACCAAAGACTTTAGTAGGTTTAATATGAGCTGCATAGATTTTATCTAACAGTTCAGCTCCAGATATTTCTTTGTCCTTTATAAAAAATTTACTATTACTTATGCGATAAAAACAATTATTTAAAGAAAAATTTAACGGATCATTTATCTTATTATTAATAAAACCAACTCCGTCATTCTCTGCTTCTCGCCCGTACATTGCCGAAATATAGAGCATTTTTTTATCTGCTTCTTTGGCAAGTTCATCACTTGAAATATAAACATCTATTAATGATATGTATTTACTTGCTGGATGAAGCTTTGTTTTTATATAAATTCCAAGGACACCTGGAATTTCTTTTATATCATATTTATGCTTTTCATCTTTAAATGATTCTATAAATTTTTTACGTTCTTCCTCTAAGACCATAAATTTTGTATGTTATTAAAATTATCAATCTTTCTTTTATTGTTATCCAATAAAAACTCATCAAGAGAAAATTTTTCTATAGGTGTTAATCCTCTACCGGAATACTCAAGAGTTCTGTATAAATATCCAACAAACGAACCGGCATAACGAAAGCGTCTAACACAGGCACCAATATTATCATTAATAATATCATTATACCCTTTCCAGCAAGAAAAACTCTTATCGAATTCAACCCAATAATCAACTAAATATTTTAGTAACACCAATATTTTATCGTTCGCTAGTGTGTTGCCTTTCTGGGATAACCTCACCAACTTAATACTTATACAATCACAGACTAATTTATCATCATTGTTATCTCTGGCGATAAAAGTATAAAGTTTATCTTTATACTTATTTAAAATAACATCTAGTTCTTCCTTGTTTTTATATAAAACAACTGCCTTTCTTTTTCTTTTCTTCTTCTTTAGCCACAGTCTTTGGTTATATCTTTGAAGCTGAGAAACAACTAAATCCCAATCTATCTGGTTAAATTCGTCTTTTATATTATCAACAATATACTTATATGAGACTTTGCAGCTACGCTTTATCCAATTAGGATGAAATGATAAAGGGTTTCTTTTAACCACGGATCTGTCTATATTCTTTATTGCTTGATTTAGATCCATCCTTTTTAATAATTTTATAATTATTTTGCTTTTTTATTGTTTATTTTTAAATATCTTTCGATAGGCTAATACTGACATCCATGTGACCCAGCTCAACATAGCAACAATTGCTAAAACGATATTTATTTTTTCCAATATTGAAAATATAATTGTGGCTGACACCAAAATTAAAAACACCAAAAAAATCATTAAATAAACACCGACTAAAAATCTTAATACTCGCATTGGCCTAAAAGAATTAAAAAAATAATCTGTAAACCTTTTCCAAAAACTTATATTCATTTTAAATTCGTTCTCATAATCATAAACAAAAAAACTAATAAAACCCCAGGTTGCTAAAAGAATAAAAAACCAAATCACGACATGTTGTTGATTAACATTCGGCCATTTTATTGTTTTTGTTACAAATAAATCATAATATAGGCTTGAAAATAAATTTAAGACCACCCCCAGAGTTGAGGCCAACAAAATACCAAAGATAATATCGGAACGTCGTTTTTTTTCTTTTTTTGGTGCGGACATATCTATTTATACATCATTAATTTAACATATTTTGTATTATAAAAAGAAATTCTTCATTCCCTTAGGATAATTTGATTTCTTAAATTTGAAATAAGGTTTTCTTGGTTGAAACTTATTAAACTTTTTATTCATAATTTTAATAAAAAATTTACCACTTCTAGCTACTAGTAAATTATTACTAACAATAAAACATTCTATCCAATGTTTTCCTGTATACTGAGTGAATTCATAATTAATTTTTTCATCATCAAGTAATTTATTATCAATGTCTTTCCCCTTAAAAAAATTACCCCTTAAACCATTTCTTCCTTTTTCATCTTCTCTTCTTGCGTCAGAACCAGTATTAACTACCTGCCAATATATTTCTGAGCCAATAGGTTGGTTTGCAACTACGGCCTCATATCTAAGATAGTTACCGCCAAATAAAGTTTCGCCGTCAGAAAATATCTCTTCTATTTTATTATCGTCTTTATCTACAACAAAACATACAATACGAACTTCACATTGCGATGCAACAACTGGCCACGAAGGTTTTTCGCAATGAGAAAGATCTTCGTATGGAGAAATTGTAATAGCACGACTCTCGGCATCGATACTTAAGGCCTCATCAATATTTTCATCTCTAAATATATCACCGAAAGTTTCCAAATTATTAATTTTATTAATTTTTTCCAAATCACTAACAGCCTGACCCTTTATTACAAGCTTTTCGGTGTCGCTCATGGTTTGAGTAACGATATTATTTGAGTTTGCCGGATCTGTTAAATTTATAGTGTCAATTTGCTCAGAAAGTTTCTGCAATACTTCTTTAAATGCCACTTCATAATTATCTTTTTCTGCAAAATCACTAAGAGTATTTACAACAAATAATTCTAAAACGAAAGTTTTAAAAGGTAGTTTATTTCTACAAACCCAGAGTTTTGTAAGTTTGATTAAATCCCTGCAACCACTCTCAGAAATATACTCAATATGAGTCTTAATATTCGTCTTTATTCTCTCCCGGTCTCCATAAACAACATGCAAAAAAGCATCGTGATTAGTTTCGTCAATAAAACAACCAGGAACAACGTCTATATGATACTCCCCATTACTAATATTATTTTCCAGGTTCAATATACGAACAGCCGAAGCCTTGGGAAAAATATGATATTTTTTAGAAAGAACGCTTTGAACGCTGTCATGCAAGTCTTTAAGCGTATTATTATTTGTGGATGGAAAATAACAAACGATATCCAAATCATAATTTTCTTTAATCATTGTATGTTTCGCTTTGGAGCCAGCAAATTTAATAATTGGCTCGCTGCCAAAAGCTTCTCTCAATACTCCCTCAACCTCATTTCTATGTTCTGTTAGTAAGTCTTTTTCTTCTTCACTAATCTTTTGTCCTTCCAATAAACTACCTAGGTATTCGTTATTTGTCATATTTTTTTATTTCCTAATTAATTGTAAGGGAATACTTAAATTTATTTCTATTATAACTATTGAAAATCCTTAATTTGGGATCTGAGTTTTTATTTAATGATTTTCCGCATACAATCGCTACCGGTGCAGGAACTGCGGGAAAAACATCAATATGTTTTAAGCTCGGATGGTTATTTTTTATTTTACTTATACAAGTTGAAAAACTTTTTTCAAAATTAAATAAATCATTCTCTGTTCGTAAAAAATTATAATTGGGGCCGCCAACTAATGACAATTCATAAATACAACAATTCCCTATAGCCTTTGGTAATAATTTCCTATCTATCATGCCTGATAAAGATAGTAGCAGCGCTGCTTTATTTTTATCAGTTCCTTTCTTAATTAGATTAAATTCATAAACAGCCATAGGATTACCCTTTTTCCATTTCCAATCTTCTCCATCACGATGACGCTGGAAAAATTTCGTTTTTATTTTATTTTCCAACTTTGAACCTAGATACATCAGAAGGGGCATGGGACCAATTCCAAAAATTGATACGTGCTCTATTTTTTCTCGGTTAAGATCGGAATAAAATTTAGCAAGGATCTGATTAATTTCCTGTGACTTTGATTTCCAATAGATTGTGTCATTTGATCCAAAATTATGTGTAAAATCAATTTCTTCATTTTCCTCTTCATATGGCAAAAGCTTTTCTGTCATAAGAGCTTCGACCATATCCTGCTTACAAAGCTTTACTGTTTCATTGTTTATATTAGCAATCATTTTTAATACTTTTGTTTTTTGCGCAGATTTAAAGCTTGTTGCCAATTTTATTCTTGCTTCGTGGTCGGATTTCATTTTCTGTAAATATTCAACAGAATAATTTTTCACCTGTACATTTTTATCAATTTTTACATGACAACTAGGACAAGCTAATAATAAATTATCAACATCATTGTTTCCTGAACGTTTTTCGTTAGATCTTGGCCCATCTTTGCTAAATGCATATATGTGAGCCATTTGCCCCCAAATTATATCTATGCTTGTGACAGCATCCTTAATCAATAATTCATTACAAAGCTCGCACCTACCGGCGGTTCTTGCGAATAATAAAACCCTGACATCTTCTTTTATGCCACGTGCTTTTTTTATTTCCTTTACAGACAGCTCTTTTTTATCTTTTGGCATAAGATATTGGCTATATATTTTATATTAACTTATCATTAATCCTAACTAAAATTTTACCATCCATAACTGGAGCATCATAATATGTTTGGTCCACTATAACTTTTCTAGTCTTATCCCATATCATAGGCTTATCAATTTTATCGTTATTCCAAATATATGTCTTGCCCGTAAAATAATGTCTGTTAGCACCAGCAACATCTTCTGGATTAAGAATCGAGACTGGTCCGCTGCCTGAATGTAGCCTTATTGTTAAGCCAGCAGGAAGACCTAAAACTGGCAAAAGAAGATTACTAAAGTCTTTGGCTATTTCCCACTCAGCTGTACCATTTTTATATGCTACATGATAAATTTGAATGTCTTTAAGAGAAACTGGGGTTGAACCAGTATTCTTAATATCAATCCACTCTGCACCAAGCTTTTTATTAGCCAACAATAAGCCAAGTATCTTATCTTTTCCGAGCGGATTTGGTTTAGTCTTTATAACTTTCAACATATTTTTGTAATTAATTCTTAATTACTCTAACAACTACCCCGCAAACCAAATAACTATTGGCTTCTATATCTTCCTTGGTTAAAATTATAGGGGGGATTTCAGATTTTGATTCGGAAACTAATCTAATCTCATTACCGTTCTTATAAAACCTTTTAATATTCGCTGCACCGTCAATAACAGACAATACATAATCACCATTGTCTGGATCGGTATTACCATGATCAACAACTACATAGTCGCCACTGTCTATTGGGCCGCCTTTTACATCATTAGCGTTATTCATTGAATTACCAACAGCTTTTACTACATACAATTGGTCTGGTTTATTTCTCCCAATAATTCTTGGCGATATCTTTAAAAAACCTAATATACTCTCTTGTGCCAATTCTAGAGCCTGGCCACAATTTGCCGAACCAAGAATAGGGATGTTAAACAGAGCATCATTTATAAAAGCTTTTGGCTTAGCAACTCTTTGTCTTTTTGAAGCATCAAAGTAAAGCATGTTCTTTTCTTGCAACTTTTTAAGGTGATAAATAACAGTTTGTGGGTCTTTTATTCCCAATATTCGCCCAATTTCACGGAATGATAATTTGGATATATCTGTTTTTTTGGCTAAATTTAGTAATTTTTCTTGATTCTCATGCATAATGATTTTGTATTTTTAGCTTATATTACTTACTCACCCTTACATTATATTATAAACGATTTATAATGTCAATAAAACTTTATAAACACCATTGACACATTTTTTCCACAGATGTATTATGTAGATATATCCACAAAATAGAAATTTAAAAACTTGTATCCAGCACTTAACGCCATTGTCCACACTTGGTAGTTTTTTATTTATCTAATAAATAAAGAACTCCATTCGTTTAGGGAATGGTGTTTTTTATTATCTTAAAACTTATGACAAATCAAAACTTAAAAATCGTTGAAGTTAAAATCGATGATTTGCGACCTGCTCCTTATAATGCCAGGAAGCACAATCAGGAACAGATGTTACAGCTTCAGGAGTCAATAAAAAGACATGGGCTTGTTGATCCCATTATTGTAAATAGTGCTCCTAAAAGAAAAAATATAATTATTGGAGGACATTTCAGGTCTCTTGCAGCCAAAGAGCTAGGCATGGAAACAATTCCAGTCATCTATGTAAATATAGAAGATGTTGAGAAGGAAAAAGAATTAAATCTTCGTCTTAACAAGAATACTGGTGAGTTCGATTTAAATCTCTTAGCTGAATTTGATGAGTCTTTTCTTGAGGATGTTGGTTTTTCCTCAGAAGAATTAGATGACATATTCCCCGTTGATGAAACAACTGATCAATTTGATTTAGAAAAGGAGCTAAAAAAACTTAATATCACCAATGTAAAAGCAAAGACTGGGGACATTTATAATTTAGATGGATCAAAACTTATGGTTGGCGATTCCACAATAGAGGCAGAGATGCTGAAATTAATGAATGAGAACAAGGCCGATCTCTGCTTAACTGATCCTCCTTATATTCTTAATTACCTCAAGGGTAAAACCAAAAATAAAGATGGTATTACTGAGGGTTTCGGTGCGAAGAAGAATAGAATATATATTGGCACGGAATCTTTGCCGGATAATTTTACCGAACTTTGGATGAGCAATATTAGCAAAATATCTAAAGACAATTTTTCAATTATCGTATACGAAAATTGGAAGAATCTCCGGACTATTTGGGGTGAGATGGAAAAGCACTGGAAGATTAAAAATATGATTGTCTGGCATTTGCCTAATAGAGTCCAAGGATTTTCTTCAAAATATAAATTTTTTAATAAGCACGACATCGCCATAGCTGGCGGAAGTGAAAATACTGAACTTAATACGGAAAGCGAGGGAGATGAATTATTAGATAATGAATATGAAACTGCTTTATATGCTATTTCTGGCAAACCGCATTGGGAATCATATGGCAAGGGCAAAAAGATGTGTCCAACTGACTTTATAGAATATATTACTGACGGTGAGAAATCATCTGGACAAGGTATTGTCTTTGGAACTAAACCATTAGAGATACTTATTCCCTACATCAAAGTCTTAACAAAACGTGGAGATTTAGTAGTCGAACCTTTCGGCGGAAGTGGATCTACTCTTATTGCTTCAATAAGAATGGGCCGTCGCTGTTTCATTATGGAAAAATGCCCTATCTATGCCGAAGTAATTATTAAAAGATGGGAAAAAGAAACAGGAAAAACAGCAGTAAAACTTAATGGGTAGATATGTTAGATAAAGAGAATACACAAGAGAAAATACTGGAAGAGCTACGTAAACATGGCAATATTATGATTGCTTGTAAAAAAGCTGGGATAGGAAGGGCAACATTTTATCGAATGAAAAAAGATAATTTTAGTTTTGCTAAACAAGCTTGCCAAGCAGAAATGGAAGGCCGAGGTAATTGTTCTGACTTAGCGGAATATACTATTGTTGATAAAATAAGAAAAGGTGATCTTAAAGCAGCCTCATTCTATTTAACCCATAACAGCCCTCGCTACAAGAAACCAATAAAATCAATAATAAAATTTGAAAATGCTTATCCGGGCGAAGGGCTTGAACATTTAGAGATTGCCAGAAAATTCTTAACTTTTTTAAGAGAGCATGGAGCTTATCCAATGTTATCAAGCGGAAAATGGATAAAAGAAGAAGAAATTGAACAATACGAGAAAGAATTAATGGAAGAATATAAGAGTATTTTAAAGAGTCAAAATAATTATCAAAAAACAAACACTGTAACCTAAATAATTTAAATATTGTTTATTTTAGACAATATCCATTCTTGGCATTTATTTGCCCAAATAGCCGGCATCTTAGTTTTTGCCAAATCAGTACCATGTCCTATTAATCTAAGTTCTCCTTGCCCCATGCCGACAACATCTATAACAACAGTTTCTATATCAGCAACTCTAACTTTGAACGTCTTGCCATAGGGGTGTTGAAAATTAAGATAACCGTCTTTAATTTTCAATGTGCCGCCAGCTCCCAATAAACCAATTTTCATTTTTTCTTCCATAAAATAATAAATTAAATTATTAAATGGTTGAGTGAGCCGCATAAAACAAAAACGGACACCCGACCTGGTTGCGAAACCACAATTGGTGTCCCGAAAGACTGCCTCTTGTATGGGTCGGAGTGCCCGTTCCTGTATACAAGAGACCGTACTTTTTAAGCACGTCTTTCGAAATTTCAATTGTGGTTTCGCACTTAAAATATAGCTTAAAAGCCCATAAAAGTAAACTGGAGTTGTCTACAATTGGCGGTCTGGACTTTTTCTTTTTATTGCGGCATTACTTGGTTGTAACACAATAACCATATGAACCAAGTAACTACAGTTTTAAGCCCTAAAACAGCCATATTAGGGCAAAATGGGGCTAATTTAGGGGTCTTATCGCAAGAACCACTAAAGTACTGTCTCTATGCCAGAAAATCGACAGAATCCGAAGAAAGACAGGTCTTGTCGATAGACAGCCAAATCAAAGAAATGTTGGATTTGGCCGTTAGAGAAAATCTAAACATTGTTGAGATAAAGAGAGAATCTCATAGTGCCAAAGAGGTCGGACAAAGACAAGTATTTAACGAATTAGTTAGCGATATTAAAAGTGAAAAATTTAATGCCATTTTAACTTGGGCTCCAGATCGTATATCTAGAAATGCCGGGGACCTAGGTTCAATAGTTGATTTAATAGACCAAGGAGTGCTTAAAGAAATTAGAACTTTCAGTCAAAAGTTTACTAACAACCCTAATGAAAAATTTCTATTAATGATTCTAGGATCACAGGCTAAACTGGAAAATGATAATCGAGGAGTAAATGTAAAACGAGGACTTAGAACTAGGTGTGAAATGGGTTTATGGGTTGGTCCTGCCCCACTGGGTTATCTTAATCAAAATAGAATGGATAGAAAGTGTCAGGTTATTGTTGATCCACTTAGAGCTCCAGCTATTAAACAAATATTTGAAAAAGTAGCTTATGAAAAATATAGTGGCAGAAAATTATATCACTGGTTAAAACATGAGCTTAATTTTTATACTAGGGGTAATAAGCCAATAACTCTGAGTGGTATATACAGAATACTAGATAACACTTTTTATTACGGAGTCTTTGAAAGACCAAAAGGTAGTGGTAATTGGTATCAGGGGAAACACAAACCACTAATCACTCAGGATCTATTTGAAAAAGCTAAAGCACAACTTAAGCGAGATAATATTCAAAGAGAAAGTAAAGAATTTGCTTTTACTAAATTAATTACTTGCGGCTGTTGCGGATCCGGAATCTCAGCTGAAGATAAATACAAACAACTCAAAGATGGAACAACGGCTCATTATATTTATTATGGCTGTTCTAGAGCAAGAGACAGATTTTGTAAAAATAAATATATTAGAGAAGAAGAATTAATACTTGAATTGTTAAAAATAATAGACAAGGTTGATATTAATGAACTTGGAATGAGGGTAAAACTAGAAGCTGAGGTTGAGAGATTTAATAAGTTTCAAAACATGATTCTACAAAATAAAAATCCTAAGAAAAAAGCAAAACCCGCAGTTGATATGCGGGTTTATGCTAAATATGTACTTAAAGAAGGTAGCGCACTCGAAAAACGAGAGTTGCTGGCCAATCTAAAAAGTAAGATTTTATTGAATGATAAAAAAATTTATTTATAATTGAATCTAAATAAGCTCAAGCCATTTAAAACTACAATAGTGGTCACCCCGACATCAGCGAAAATCGCCGCTGCAATACTGCTATAACCAAAAACTGCCAGGGATAAGAATACAACTTTTACAAAAACTGCGGAAAAGATATTAAATCTTATTTTTCTGGCGCATTTTCTTCCTAAAACGACAAGATAAGGAATAAGGGTGATATTATCATTCATCAAAGCGATGTCGGCATTCTCTACGGCCAAATCCGAACCGACAGCCCCAATAGCGATACCAACGGAAGATCTGGCTAAAGCCGGAGCATCATTTACTCCATCGCCAACCATGATCGTATTGCCATATTTGGTAATCAATTTTTGAATTTCCTCATCTTTTTGATCCGGCAAAAGACCGGAACGGACGTCGTTGATTCCTAATTGACTAGCCACAAAAACAGCCGGTTTTTGATTGTCGCCGGTTAACATAACCGGCGTTAAGCCAACAGCAAAAATGTCTTTAATCACCGACGCGCTTTCCGGACGAATCTTATCGGTTATGCCGATGATGCCTTTTATTTTTTTCTGTTCGCAAATGATTATCGCCGTCTTACCTTGAGATTCTAATTCACCCACTTTATCTTTAATGTATTGTTCAACGTTCCCGTCGTTTTTTTCACTGACAAACTGTAAATTTCCCAAGCAATGCTCCGCGCTTTCACAGACCAAACACTCACCTTTAACCCCTTTGCCGGGAACGGCTTGAAAATTTTTAAAGCTATGTATTTCCAAATTCGCCTCTTCGGCTTTAGCTATTATGCTCTTGGCGATAGGGTGTTCCGAAAAAATTTCTAAACCAGAAGCACAAGCCAAAACATCGTCGCTAGTAAATCCGTTATAGGCAAAAATATCCGATACTTCCGGCTCGCCTTTTGTTAGCGTTCTTGTCTTATCAAAAGCAATCGCCTTAGCTTTAGCTAACTCTTCCAAAAATTTACCGCCTTTTATCAAAACTCCTTTACGCGTTGCATTACCGATAGCCGAAAACACCGTTACCGGAGTTGAAATGACTAAAGCGCAGGGACAGGAAATAATCAGCACCGTAATAGCCTGAGTAAACCAAAAAGTAAATTCTTTACCAAAGAATAAGACCGGAATAACAGTAATTAAAACAGCCAAAATAACAACGGCAGGGGTATAATATTTGGAAAATAATTCTATAAATTTTTGCGAATGCGATTTCTTTTCGGCTGATTGATAGGTAAGATCAATAATTTTAGCCAAAGTCGTATCCTTGGAGCATTTTGTTACTTTTACCTCAAGATACCCGCAGCTACTTTGCGAGCCGGCAAAAACACTATCACCAATAAATTTTTGTTTTGGCAAAGGCTCTCCGGTAATCATAGACTCGTCGAGCAAAGAATCGCCAAAAACAATCAATCCGTCTAGCGGCGCTATGTCGCCGGGCTTGATAATTATAATACTGTCAATCTCGATTTCTTCAATCGGAGTTTTTTCCGTCCGTCCCTTAATAAGAGCTGTCTTAGGAGTACGGTTGACTAAATCTTGCAAGGCTTTCTTGCTTTGCGTCACACCAAAATCTTCCAAGGCTTCGCCCAAAGCGAATAGAATAACGATAACGACCGCCTCCTCAAATTCCCCTAAATAAATGGCCCCAAAAACAGCTATAGTCATCAATAGATTAATATTGGAGAAGTCAAACTTGAATAAACTTTTGATGCCATCTACAAAAACTTTGCGGCCGAAAAGGAAGATTAGTACGGCAAAAATGGGAAATTCAACCCAAAAAGAAAAATGATAAGAATTAAGGGATAAAACCTCAAAGGGAATGATCAAAAGCAAAGCCAATATCAGCTTGCATATTTTACTGTCCTGCCAAAGCTTATCATTTTTTATCTCACCATTATGACATTCAGCATCATGACAACATGAAGACATATATTTATATAATTAAAATTTATTATAATTTTACCTTATTTTTTAACTCCTCAACAACTTTTAAGTAGTTAACCATTTTATCTTTATTAATTGGCTCTCCTGGCGGTAAAATTTCTTTTCCAGGATCAATCTTTGTGCCATTTTTTTCCATTTCAAAATGCAAATGAGGACCAGTAGAAAACCCTGTTGAACCAACTTGTCCGATTATTTGTCCTTGTTTTACATGATCACCCTTTTTAACCAAAATTTTGGATTGATGGGCATAATTAGTTGTATAAATATTATTATGTTTAATTACTGTAAAATTTCCATAACCAACTTTACTCCATCCAGCAAATATAACAGTACCGTCACCAACAGCTCTAATTGGCGTCCCATAAGAAGAGGCATAATCTACAGCTTTATGTTTTGTGGCTTTTTCATAAGCGTCCACGTAACGCAAGCCATTAGTAAATGGCGAAGAAATATATTTAAAAGCCAGAGGTGCTTTTAAAAATACTTTTTTAACGGAATTACCATTTTCATCAAAATAGCCTTTATTTTTTGCAGACTCTTCAAAATAAAAAAACTGGTGCAGTTTTCCTTCGTTCAAATAAGCTCCAGCTAAAATTCTTCCTGGCATTACATATTTACCATTGCGATATAATTCTTCATACATAAACTTAAATTTATCGCCCCTTCTTTGCTCGTAAGAAAAATCCACACTGTACTCAAGATTCTCGGCAAATTGCATTATCACGCGATCCTCCGTTCCGAGAGTTAAAGCATCTTGATATAAAGAATTATTAACACTTCCCTCAATAACCTTTTCTTGTGTTTCATAATTTATCTTTTCAATTCGAGCCACCCAAGAAGATTCCTCTGAATCTCTAGTTATTATTAATTCTTGTTCATCATTAATATTATAAACAATTTTTTCTATCTGATTATTTTTATTACTATAAAAAGAAAAATCATGGCCAGTTTTTAAATCAGCTAGATCATAAGTTTTTTTAATTGATTCATAAATTTCATAGCCAATTTTTTTATCTAAGTTAGCTCTTTCAATTACAGCGCTAAAAACATCCCCCTCTTTTACGGAAACAATATTAATATTATTTTCTTCTTTACTTTTATTTATTATAGCAGACTCTTTACTATTATATTTTTTATTAGAATTGTTAATTATTTTATTAACTCCAATAAATACAGAAATAGTAATTAGAACTATAAGAAGTAAATATAAATTATTTCTATGCATTTTAGTTATAATTAAAACAAAATAAACTTTTTTAATTCATGAAGATAGACACGATATGGCTTTGGACCGACAAAAGCTTTGCCGTTTATAAAAACCGTCGGAGTGCCGTAAAGATGAGTTTTTTTCATTTCTTTCAGCTGACGACTGACGATATTGACCGTGTCCGGACTTTTAACACATTCATTTATCCTGGCAATATCAAAACCAAAATTATTTAATATCTTCTCCATATAATCTTGTTCGTAAATTTCCACCTTGTCAACCGTAAATAAATAATCATTAAAACTCCAAAATCTTTCCCCATATTCTTTCTTCACACAATAACCTATTTCTGATAGATAATTAGTCTGCTCTTTGGCTGGATAATGGGCAAAGATATAGTTTGTTTTTTGATTGCGTACCAGCTTTTGGATGTCAGCGTAGGCCTTGCGGGTATAATCGCATTCGTAACAGCCGATAAGTACAACCGTATCCTTTGAGCCAATATTCTTAGCCGGAAAAATTGATAAATCCATTCCCGATAACGTAACATTTTCTTCCTTTTTTTCCACCGCGCCGCACTGCCCTTGGTTAATATCCGTTATCTTGTTATTTTCTCCTTTGGGATCAAAAGCGCAAAACCCGCTTTGATTAAGACCGTTACAACTGCCATAAAAATAATAATTATAACCACCCTTTATAACATAAAAGGTGCTAGTAATCACAAAAATAAAAAATATCCAAGAAAAAAGTTCAAAGTGCTTATTAGCCAAACGAGCTAAAAAAGTCGACCGATTCATTAAATAAACCAATATTTTACTTTTTATTTTTTCTTTAAATCTGGTATTGCAAGGACGAAAAGTAAAACGGCGGGAAACACAATCAAAGGCTTCTTTGGCAAGCGCCCTGTGAGTGGCGCTAAACAAACCAAGCAAAGAAAATACTATGAGCGATATAATACAAATCATAAAATTGCTGTTATTTTTTTAAGCGCGTCAATAAATATATTTACTTCTTCAATAGTATTATAAAAATAAAATGATACTCGCGCCGAGTTATAAATATCCTTGTCATCAAACCAAGAATGAACACAATGCCGGCCGGAACGAACCATTACATTAACAGAATTATCAAGCATCAAAGCAATTTTATGCATATCCAAGCCTTCTATATAAAACGATATTATACTTGACCGTAAACCGGAATCGGCGGGACCGATGATTTTTATATTAGGTATTTTAGTTATTTCATCGGTAGCGTATTTATTTAATTTTTTTTCTTGTTCATTAATATTTTCAAATCCAATATTGTCCAGATATTTAACGGCCGCGTCAAGACCGATGATGCCGGCGTAATCTTGCAGTCCGGCTTCAAATTTTTCCGGCGCCGGCAAAAGCCGATAATCATCATAAGTGGTATATTCGACGGTGCTGCCGCCAACCATAAATGGCGCCAATTTTTCTAATAATTCGTATCGTCCATACAATACCCCTGTTCCGGTAGGGCCCAACATCTTGTGGCCAGAAAAGACTAGAAAATCGACATTTAAATCACGAACATCAATTTTTGTATGAGCAACACTTTGGGCCGCATCCAAAATAACCAAAGCCCCTTGTTCATTAGCAATTTTTATTATCTCTTTAGCCGGAATAGTTACGCCATCTAGATTTGATGTATGCACCATCGATACTATCTTAACTCCACGCACAGCTTCTCTAAAATTATCTAAATTAAAAGTTCCATCGGAATTCGACCTAAATATTTTGTGTTTTATTCCTTTTCGCTTAACTAATAATTGCCAAGGCACTAAGTTAGAGTTATGTTCTTTATCGGTTGTTAAAATCACATCACCACTGCAAAGATCAAGCGAGTTAGCTAATAAATTTAGGCCTTCAGTTGCATTTCTTGTAAATACAATTTCCTTTTCATTAGCATTAATAAACGAGGCAATATTTTTTCTCGATTCTTTAATCTTTTTTGTAACTGCCTCTCCGAATTTATGTACACTCCTGCCGGCACAAGCTGGGTGCTGATTGTAATAGGTATCCATCGCTTCAATTACTTGCCGTGGCTTTAAAGTCATACAAGCACTATCAAAATAAATAACTTCTTTACCATTTATTTTTTTATTTATGGATGGGAAATCTTGTCTTATTGTTTCTAAATTAAACATATACAGAGAGCGCCAGCCGAGTACACGGATACCCGGCTGGCTTTGCTTTAATTTTTAGATAAAATCATTCCGGATAATATTAATTGCCGCATCCCCCTCCATTACCGGTGCTGCCTGATTGCGTGCCGACGCCAAATCCTGAAGTCGGAGCGCTGCCGGACAATTCAGTTCCACATTCTTTCGGCTGATTATTAAACGCCGAGCAGATTGAAGCGAGCAAGCTCTTGCTATCGCGGCCGCTTTGGCTTTCAATGCCGTTAATGATCAAGGTTGGAGAGCCGCCAACGTTATATTTTTCATTGTCGGCTTTAAAAATATCGAAGCCGGGATAGCTACCTTTATAACCTTCTTTATTGTTAAAATTTTCCAACACTTTATATTTTTGATCGGCCTTGGTTACACAAGCATTCATTTTTTTTCTGTCAATCTTGGCCTCATCCAAACAACTCTCGATTCCGGTGTCGCCATTTTTGGTAAAACATTCCAAATACGCAAGATATTTGTCGTTTTGCTCCTCCTGGATACAATATTGGCTTAATTCCTGTTTTAATTCTTTTTCACCATGCATGGCATAGTCATTAAACTTTACTTTAAAATCAATTTTTCCCGCCAAAGCTTTGACTGCCGGCAAAATACCTTTCTCCATTTGCAAGCCATAAGGGCAATGACTCATGACAAACAGTTCAACTTTAGGTTTGTCTGATTTTTCAGTAATATTGCTGGCGGCCGGCTGAGCATTATCTTCTTTTGCCGATTCGGTATTTTTTGCGGTTTTATCATCCGTAACATCCATTACTTGAGGAGAAAACTTCTTTCCGTCTTTTGACATCAAAGATGAAATCTTTTGTCCATTATAATCTACTTCCAATTTATACATCCCCGATTCTTTACCCAAAACCTTAACGGTTACTTTACCACTCTGGATTAAATTGGAATTAATATAAGTTTCGGCGCTCTTAACAACTTCGCTTTCCGGTAGCCAACTAGCCTTTTCTTTAGAATACAGGACTAAAGCTATCAGCGAGCACGCCAATACACCGGCAATAACTCCGATTACCAGCTGTTTATTTAGATATTTTTTATACATAAAAATTTATTAATAATATATTTACCAATTAAAAAACCGCTTAATAACAAAAAAGCAGTTTTAAATGTAAATATTAATAAATTTTTGGATGCAATATTCCCTTGGAAAAGAGAATCTTAAAACTATTATGTGTAGAAGAAAAATTTTTTATTCTAATCTCAAAAACAGATTCCAGTTGTGCGGATAATAAATGTCGATGGGAAAGGAACAAGAACACTACAAATAAAAAGGCACTCAACAATAATTGAGGTCTACTTATTATAGATGAAAAAATATCCGATCTTTCTGCGATGTGTTTAGTAACATCTTCATTGACACATCCTCCGTCTTGGCAGGTTTGCTGTGGCACAAAAAAACAACCGTCAGGCAAACATATCTGCCAACTGATCAGAATCATGAATAACGATACTATAATTGTAAAAATATATATTTTCTTCATTTCTATATAATATAACACGAAAAGACCACCATTTCAACCATATTACGACTTTAATTTTAAGATTATGCTTTTTTGAACAATAAGAACCAAAAAACAAAATACCCAGCAAATGCTGGGTATCTGGGTCTATCCGATACTAAATTGTCTTGGCGGAGAGACAGGGATTCGAACCCTGGATAGGAGTTAGACCCCTATAGCAGGTTAGCAACCTGTCGCCTTCAGCCGCTCGGCCATCTCTCCAACTTTTAGATTTTATGTTATAATA
>Ga0172381_10002732_pt1 | contig 19154 bp, 34 predicted proteins | sample Leawel6488metaG_FD_119754 | JGI IMG/M metagenome (GOLD analysis project Ga0172381, IMG submission 119754) | Leachate microbial communities from a municipal landfill in Southern Ontario, Canada - Leachate well 64-88 metaG | ecosystem: Engineered > Solid waste > Landfill > Unclassified | place...
GGTATGGCTTGCCTTTATCATCGTGGTCTATTATGTAATCCTTTGGAAACCCCTGAGCGGCAAACAGTTCATGCGGCTCAAGCATCCTCATTCCAATGTCTATTATTTGATACTCCTGACCTTTTACTGTAACGATTCCAAATCTGTCTTTTGTGGTTACTGTCCGTAATGGTTCATCGAGATTCTGGCCTATATCGTCACCATTGCCGTAATATGTCATAAGAAATGCTCTCACTTCGCCAATGTGCATTCCACCCGCTGTAATTGTTGGAATGGGTTCATCTGTTTTACTGCCTATGTTATCGCCCCTGAATTTAATCATGTGGCTGGTTACAAGGGCATTGTGGTCTATTGCCGTTACTGTTGGTGTGGGTTCTTTCAATTCGACACCTGCACCTTGGTAATTGCCTCCAAAATGTTTTGCTAGAAAAGCTGTTACCAGTTCACTTTTCCCCATACCACCAGCTGTTATTGTCCCAAGAGGTTCATCAATTCCATGGCCAACTGATTGCCCAAACTGTCTGGATATGAGAGCTGACGCTACTGCAAATTTATTTCCACCTGCCACAACAGTACCCAACGGTTTTTCAAGGTCAAGTGCTCGCGGCTCCTGTCCTTCTTTTTCTCCGTACCCCATTTGAATAAGTGTAGGAGTCATCAAGTAGTGATGATTTCCAGTTAATACAGTGTGTAATGGCTCATCCGGACTACTGCCGACATTATTAAATTCATTAACCATTAATGTGGGTGTAACTAATCCATATCCATGCTTGGCAGTCACTGTAGATAATGGTTTATCTGTCGATTGCCCTCTGAAATCACCGCCAGTATGATTCACTTGAACAATAAAAGGCTTTGGATTATTAAGTACATACTTCTCAATTCCTCTGGATATACGACGCATAGTGTTCTCAGCCAATGGCTTTTTTCTCTCAAAGATACTGGGGCAAGGTAATGACCAGTCAATAATTTCCGATGCTGTCCTCCAAGGTTTCATTAGTCCACAGCGCACCTCTATTCTCTCAGGGTCACCATTAGTTGGTTCCGGCCACACAATTGATTTACCATCACAACGTGCAATTAGGAAAAATCTTTTACGGCTTGTCGGAGCTCCGTAATCACATGCTCTTAGTTCCCGGTAATCCACTTTATAACCTTGTCTTTTAAGGGCATTGATGAAACTATTGAAGGTTCTTCCTTTCTGTTTCAGGTCTGGCATACCTTCGATAGTAAGAGGTCCCCACGTTTTAAATTCTTCAACGTTTTCAAGTATAATAACTCTTGGATGCACTGTTGCCGCCCATCTTACAGCTACCCATGCAAGACCACGGATATTCTTTTCTACCGGTTTCCCACCTTTTGCCTTGCTAAAATGCTTGCAATCGGGGCTAAACCAGCATAACGCTACTGGTCTACCTTTGCACGCTTCTCGTGGGTCTATTTCCCATACATTTTCGCAATAATGTTCTGTGTTTGGATGATTTGCTTTATGCATGGATATAGCTGCAGGGTCATGGTTAATTGCTATGTCAACTGGTCTTCCAATTGCTATGTTTATACCGGTACTTGCCCCGCCTCCGCCACAGAAATTATCGACTATTATTTCTCTTTGCATTTGTGACCTCCATCTAAAATAAACTCATCTGCTGCACGCCGTTTCTTTTTCTGCCAGTTGTCTGCACATTCATCATATATGGCACGTTTCATGTTATATAAATGTTTCGCCGCCGAACATATCAACTTGCGCTGGGTCTCCTCGTAATGACTTTAGGATATCTGTCTTTGGCGTGAGTCTGTCGAATGCACAAGGGCGGCTATCTATAAGATAATTGCTATCTAATAAATTTAGTGTTACGTCATTGCATAATGCACAGGCAAATGTTTTCATCTCCCTTGCCATACCATACTCCATCAGGCGCCGCCATTTTACCGGATAATATTTGCGTAAAATCTCAATATTGTTTCCTTCGTAAGCAAGCCCAGTTCCACATGTATAGCATCCGTTGCGCTCAAACAGTTTATTACCTTTATCATCCACAAGGTCATATAGTTCCGAATAAGGGCAACTCCGAGACCTGATATATTGCCAAATATCCTTGTCAGTAAAAATCGACAGGGGATTGGAGTAAAGGTAACCACCTGCCGTTTGGTATAAAAATCCATAATCCAAAAATGTAAACGTACGGCGACGGCTTTCGCTGGCAAGCAGTCCACGAAATAAGGTGTCACATCCCAATTTCTTTTGCAACTTTTGAGAAGGCTGCTCCTTGATGAAAACACAACAAGAGTGTGATATGCGCATATCTGGGAATTGACGTATCATGTCGTAATATTCTTTATTTCCTTCAGACTGCTCTGCGCTGTATTTGAGGAATATGTTTATATTAATTCTCGGCGCATCCAGTTTTGTCGCGTCTTTCCCAAGTATCGGGAACCCATATTGTTCGGCGATGAACCAAAAACTGATTTGAGTTCCCGCCTCCCACACGAGTTTACGGCGGCGAAATTCTTCCCACATTTCAGGTGTAACCACTTCATTGAGTTTGTCTGTTGAAAGTAGGCGCCCTTTCTTGTTGAGGTATCTACCAACTTCCCCGCGTTCCTCTATCAACGCCCACACTTCTTTTTGTGCTTCATATTTCAAGCGCGGTACCTTTATGCGGTCGAGTTTCGTTTCATAGAAGTTATCTCCGCCCCATTCCTTACCTAGTTTGCGCGCAAAATCAAGGGATTCTTTGTACTCCACGCCGGTGTTACCAAATATAACTATCATATTTTTAGATTCTTCAGGGCACGTTTCGCGGATTAAGTCCCATAGCATTGTGCTGTCCTTGCCACCAGAGAAGGCAAGCGCGACCTTTTTCCCTCGCTTAAAGGTATCCCGAATAAACCTCCTCGCAATATTTAACTTGTTTTCATGTGGTAACGCCTGCATTTTCTGCAACTGTGCATATGTATATACACTTTGTTTTTTTCTTGCCATTTTGACCTCTCGACTTTCTATTTTCGTTTTTAAGCCCCTGTTTTTGTGCCGGATGTAAAAGTATCTTACTTGTCCTCAAAAATTGAAATGTGATACTGTTTTACGCGAATGCATCCTATTAGCATGTCAATTACTCACTCAACAATTCAGCCAATTTACAATCCGATGCATGACCTTTTTCTTTCAGGTTCCGGCACTCAATACAGAATTCCTTGCCGTCCGATAACCTTTTGTGCCACATATGGCGTTCAAGTATTTCTCTGTATGTCAGGGCTATTTTAGCTAATCTCATAATGCAAGGTATAAAATTTTTATCATACATGGAGCAATCAACACATCTTTTCCCTTTACATTCTGAGGCATCTTGTAACTGTTTCAAACTTAGCGTTTCAGACATTTTCAAGCCTCCTTCACTACTACCCGTCTGCTTTTCCGATAGTAGACAATTTTTATATCTTGGTCGCTCGCTATAATTGCAATTCGCTCTTCCAGTTCAAACTCGTCCTGAGACATATCAAGTTCAATTTCCATCACCTAACAACCTCGCCTTTGTGGTTTCAATCAATTCCTTTGTGCTATCAGGCAGTGCTGAATACTCTTTTTCCTGCTTCACCCTCGCAGAATATGAGCGCATGAAGTTTGACTGGATGACACTATTGACAATCTCGCTTTCCATCATTGCCCATTCTCGAAGTTGCCTAGGACTGCCTACCAACTTTTGAATAGTAGGTAGGAAATTGTCAAAATACTCCTGCGCCTGGTAATTGGCGTTCTGAATAGCTTTTAGTACTTTTCCCCAAGCTTCAAGCTCTGTCTCGGTCTGTGGTTGTGTAATTAGTATGATTTTCTCTTTCACATCTGCGATAGTTGGAGGAAATTTCAAGGTACACATCAAGCTTTTTACTGCTTCAGTGACTATTTTTGCAGAATCATCAGCAAACATCGTTGACCATAGGTTAATGATTTGGTCTGCGTCATCCCTTTTTAAATCTTTGTAAAAATTCGGATACCCTGCTTTAAGAACTGACAATATAACTTTGGTTTCTTCTTTTGTCATTTCACACCTCACGCAAATGGATTGTCTGATTTATTATCTTTAAGTGGATATATGTCTTGCCAGCAGTGTACTATGGCATTCTCAAGTATCTCTATTTGTTTTTGTGTGTCATTCGTAAAGCTGGTTAATCTTTTTAAAATACTTTTTAGTGCCCTGTCGGTTGCTGGCTTTTTAATTTTAACCCTCATTTCAATAAAGTCCTGTATGGTTCTTCGTAGATCTTCGTTCTCGGTAAACTCAATCACTAATGGGTTATGTTTTCCTTTTTCCCCCATACCCCCTTTTTCTTTTAAATCAACAATAGGAGTATTGGGGTATATACGAATACGAGTCCGATCACACTTTGCAATATCACCGTGAATCTGATTACAATTGATATCAAATGATAACAATATACTTCCCTCATCGTTTGGACCGGGATATTTGCTTTTATTAGCCCTTATTTGTTGGTGTTCGTGCCATGTTAAAAATTCAAGAAAGCGTTTTTCATAATGCTCATACAAAATTATCAATTCAACAACATGTAATCTACTTAACCATAACTCAATGTCTTTAATTTTTATTTTGTCTACCTTCCACGGAAAACACTTCGACCTAATTATTTCAGGGCGCGCATCCATCCTGCCATAATCATCGCAATTAACTATAAGCCTGTAGAAAAGTCGTTCTTCTTCGGCAGATAACTTGTCTATTGTTTCGCTTGTGCAAATAGATTCCTTAATAAACCGATTGGGCATTTATTCACTCTTCTTTCTAGTGAATAATATAAAAACTTCTCCGACGCATTTACTTGCATCTTTATAAATTTCACTACCAGTAAAACGCAGAATAGTATATCCATTCTTAACTAAATCGCGGTCGCGCCTTTTATCATTTGCCGCCTGTTCCTTTGTTTTTTCATGAAACTCATGTCCGTCACATTCAATAATTACCTTTTGACATACGCCTTTTCTTGTGAATTCTAAATAAAAATCAACTCGATAAGAACAATCCTCACAAGTTATTTCCTTTTGAACTGATATATTTAGCATCGTTTCTTTACAGCCATCAATATGAGCCCATTGAAAGTAGTAATATTGAAATAGCCATATGGCAAATAATTGTTCTATAGGTGATTCACATTTCTCCACAAATCGCAGTATATCTTCAGAAAGCGCTGTAATGGTCTTCATAAAAGATTTTTGTACGCGCTCACTTAGGTTTACTAAAGTCTTACAATACTCTATGTTTATAGCTATATATAAGTCATTCATTGAATATACCGCCTTCTAGCCATTTTACCGCCCCTTAATACTGACTTTCAATTTTTAAAACAGCATCCATGTACTCATCCCAATCACCAAAACAATTAGCATAACTTGACATGTAGTGACCTAACCCCTCAAATATGTCATTAAGTTCGATTGCAACTGTTTCTTTGAACATATGCACTCCCATGCCGCCATCTTCAAAGCATGAATCTCCGACTATTTTCGCAAAATCAGCCAAATCACTAAACTGAACATGTACAAAAGCTATAACATTATCATGCTTATTGGTATATAAGCCAGTTTCATTGTCCTTCAAGAACTGGTATAAATCAGGATCAACTTCCTTCGACATAATATCCTCCTTCAAAAAGGTAATTGGTCTGAGTCTACTGCAATATCGTATGGCTGAATCTCTGACATATTTCTCAAGCATTTCAAGAGCTTTTTACAAGCCTCATCCCTATATCTATGAGTTGACTCTGTCAACGCTTCTATTGCCAAATCGATAGCTTCACGTCTCCAAGTTGATTGAACCTTTGCTTTGCTTATCATGTTTGTTTGTAACCTCTTAAGCCCTCTTAGCTGCTCAAGTTCGGAATTCATGTCTTCAATGGTGGCAATGAGATTGTAAAGCGTTGCACAATTCTCAACTGGACAACCGCTTGCCCTTTCTGAATCAATGAAATTCTTTAGCTCAAGTACTTTATCCATAGGTAATCTTGGCATACATTGTCCTCCTTCCTTCAAAAACTTGGTTCATACTTAACTGCCTTTTGCGAATAAGAAAATTCCTTCTTGCTGCATTTTTTACAGGTCCTACTCCATCTGTCCTTTGTCTTGTCTCTATAGGTATATACCGGCGTAGGATCCGAACCATGTTCCTCATAATGAGAAAATACCGGTTCCATATATGTTTCTGGTTCATACAAAGTTGGCTCCCATTCGTGGCTGCAACTACCCTGAACCCTTTTTAATGTATCCTTTCTTGATTGGAGCTCTCCTTCGAGTCTGTCAATCTCCATCTGCTCATTGTTCAAGCCTTATCACCTGCCTTATCTTGACCGGGAAGCCGAAGCCTCCCAGCCTAATCTATATAAAATGGATTTGAGAGGGCTCAATATGGGTATAATTCCAAATCGACTTCAAACCCAGCCTCTGCTATTTTGGGCATAGTTCCTGTTTGCTTAAAAATCTCCTGCTGCATCCTTGTTTTACTCGAATTTCCCTCTGACAAGTGGAGAAGAATAATCTCCCTTACCTGACTAAGGTCGTTCGCCGAAAGGAAGTTCTTGCAGTTTTCCAGGCTCATATGAGATTCAAGTAACCTGCGCTTCATGCCTTCGTCTATCAGCCCAGCTTCAATGTTACGATCCAGTATGTCTTTACAATAGTTCGCTTCTATCATGACGTAATTTAAGCCTTTGAAACGATACTTACTGTAGTAACTGTCAGTGAGGAACAATATTTTTTCGTTTGTTGGTCGGTATTGAATTAAGAATCCCAATGGCTCCGGACAGTCATGCTCTGTCTCAAATGGCAATATTGTAAAATCCCCTATATTAAACTGGATTTCAGAACTCATAAAGCACAGTCTGTATTCACATAATCCAAGCGCATCCGCAGTACCATGACTCATATAGCAATCGATGCCTGCTGACATAACCTCTTTTACTGCTTTACAATGGTCCTTGTGGTTATGAGATATTAACGCAGCTTCAATATTGCTTAGATTAAAATCTAAACCTTTTTGAATTTCCCTCCAGGGAATGCCTGCTTCTAAAAACAGACTCCCTGTCGGAGACTGGAGCACATAACAATTGCCCTTTGAGCTCGAAGACAGCACCTTGAGTTTCATTAATACGGATCTCCATCAATTGACATTTGTGATGCTGCTGTTTTCTTTTCGGACTCCTGCTTGGGCTGCGACTTTCCCGGTGCTTGTGCATTTTCAACAATATCAATAATATCATCGGATTTAATGTCAATAACTTCCTTGTTGGCTTTATCTTTTATCTTCCCAGCAACAACCTTTTCGTGATCTATTTCTGGTAACTCATCCTCTACATACATACCGCCCAAATTCTCAGGGAAAGCTTCTCTTAAAGCTTGAACAAGAGCTACCTTTCTTATCATAGTTGCAGGCTTTGTTTTCCAGACAGATTGCCCTTTGTCATATTCCTTAAAACTCACCTTTATAATAATTGGGAATTTTTTATCACTACGGTGAACTATTGCCCAACCTCCAAGAAGAGTGTCTTTCGGCATTAGGAAGCTTCCTTCAACCTCTATCAAATTTCCATCTCTTTCAAGAATCAAGCCTGCTTCATGACCATCTAGTTTTTCACTTGAATCAGCCCTTTTCATGTAAGCTTCTTTACCTACAACTAACTGACATTCATCCCCGAACTTAATGGCATAAGCTTCGTTCAGGAAAGGATTTAGCTTCTGGAATTTACACAAACTCATAAACATAAAAGTTTCTGCGTCTGTAAGTTCTTTGTTACCCCTGGAAAGGAATTTCTTAACAATTGCCCCTGTCAGTTTGATTTCCTCACCATTTACCTCATATACCATTTCATTTCTTTCAATTAATGATAACTGACCTTCCGGTTTTTGATTTGTCTTTGCATCTTTGTCTGCCATAGTTTAGTCGACCTCCTCAAATTGTACTGAATTGAATTTTTTCCCCGGAACCTCTTCCAGATAAAGCTTTGTATGAAATGAATGAACCTCAGGATCACGCGCAAGAATATAAACCTTGCCCATTTCAAGATATTGCGCCGCTGGATCATTACCTCCCCAACGGGACTGCGCTTCATCAACACTGATACACCTAACCTTTGAACCCTTCTTGAAATCTGCCTTCTTAAATCCGTCAAATGCCTTCTCCAAACGCTCGATAGTGTTGGTATCCATTTTCATCGCCTCCCCTTTATCGCACTTGCTACACAAATCATCCTTAACCCAATAGCAACCACCCTCACACGCATTGTTCCATGTGCACCCGCAGACACGACATTTTTGTTCACTTGATTCCCTGTCTGTGCTTGTGGTAACTTCTTTGTATCCCTGTTCCCTGCAAGCCTGCGCGTAATGGTTCATATCTGCGGTATCGAAGCATTCAATTTCGATGTTGTTTTCAGGGATATCGCCTTTTGCATATACCATGTATTTTTTAGCCATCTATTCCACCACCCTTACTTAATCGCAATAGCTTTTATTACAGTGCGGGCATCCGGTTACAAGTTCTTTGCCCGCTTTTTCAACAGTAATGCCGGTTATATAGTCCGCTTCTTCGAGAGGACAACTCTCAACGCTACGATACCCAGTTCTTCCTATCCACGAAGAAGACTGACCGCGTTTCCGTCCAAGCGGCTCATATATGTTCTTTTTACAAGCCCAACAAACCCCACCGTTTGGTGCAAAATGTGGCGCATCCTTTTCCTTACAATATTTTGCCTGAGCTTCGATTGCCTTTTGAACATCATATTCAGCCATTACCTTCTACCTCCAATTCCTTTTGTATTTCTATTCCGCATTCATGACATATGACCTTGTTGCCCTTGTCGGTTATTATTAGTGAAATTTTGTCGCCATCCTTAAAATGTTTATTACAGATATAACACTCAAAGCCAGGGTAACTGTTATTCTCCCTTATGCTTCTGTATTTTTCGTCGAAGGCTAAAAAATCAAGGGCTATCTGCCGAATGATATATTTGGTTGTCTTGGTTTTGGTGATTTCAAGCTTGCTCATTGCTCAACCTCAACCCTCAAACTCTTATTCCTGTTATTCCAGAATGTCTTTGCAGCTTCATAACTTCCGTGTTCCTTTATTAAGGCTTCCTGCAATATCTTATCCAACTTAACAAAAGTTTCAGGCTTAACCAATCTTATAATCTGGCTAGATGTTTCAATAAACTCACTTACTGATTCACTGAAATCAACGAATATAGGTGCCGTTACGCCATAATACGCACAAAGGGTATTTATGATGTCCAGACCTGCATTAATCTTCTTCCCGTGATTTACATCAGCAATTGGAACACCATCAACCATAGCTTCGCAGCATTCATCTATGCCACCATTGACCTGCAGGTTGAACATTTTGAACCTGACATATTTGAACCGACTGTTTATATTGGAGTCCATGAGATTAACCTTTGTGATAACGAATTGGTCAAGCAGGTATTTGTGGCCTTCAAACTCGGTGATTAATGCCGCAACTCGCTTTTCCTCTGCTTTCAATTCCTCGATGCGCTTTTTGGTTTTTTCAATGGTGTCTTTACCGTTCAGCGTTTTATTACATGTATCAATCTTTGTCTGAGCCTCACGCTTATTTTGAAGCAAGGATGAGGTTGTGTCTTCGACAGGTTTGTCAAGTTCAGTCTGCATATTGATAATTTGTTCCTGCACCAATGCATATTCTGAATCATCGGAATAAATAGGAGTGGCAGTAGGCTCAGATAAAACAATCTCAATGTCGGCAATACGATTGTTGATTTCGTTCAGCCTTGTTTCAGACTGAGAAAGTTTTGAAGTATAACCCTCGATAGCTTTTTGGAGGGTTTCGGTACTAGATTTCAAGGCAATACCGGACGCTTTATTACTTTCCAGACCTTTATCAATCGTAGATAATAACTGTGCTTTATTATCATTGAATTTGCGTCTCGTATCATCAAGTTTGCCTTCAACTACATCGCCGGGAAGACTCTGTCCACACGTCGGACATGCAAAACTATTTTCATCAGGCTCAACAAATTCAGATGCAATTGTCTTTGCTTTCGAATCATTCAACGATTTCCATTCATTAAGCAGTTTTTGACGCTCGACAGAATTGTTTTCAATAGTTTTTTTATTCTGGTCAATCCGAGTCTTATATCCGCTTATATCAGCTTCCAGCTTGTATTTTTCACCGTTCAGCTTTGACTTTTCATCAACAAGGTCTTTGCTGCCAGAATTAGCTGCATTATCTATCCTTGTCTTGGCAACATCCTGTTTACCTTTTAATCCATATAACTCCTGCTGCTTTTTACGGAACGCATTTGCAATGTTTGAAGCATTATTCATTTCAAGCTCAATACCAGTCATTTGGTCCTTATAACCCTGTAACTCTTTTTCAACCTCTGAATAATCCGGTTCAACTTGTGGCAGCGTCCTATGGTTTTCATCAATTCTACCAGGCAACTTCTCTTTTTCCTCTTTTAACCCCTTGATTTTCTCAGCCAGGATCTTTTTATAATCCTCAATCGAATGATCCGAAAGAATGCCTGTGAGTTTGGTAAGTTTAACATCTGAAGCTATAACTTCAGCGTCCGACATGTCTCCACAAATGTCCATTAGTATTTTACGCCTATCCTGCCAGGACACCCGTGTATTGAAATACATACAGTTGGTTATCATGCGGAAAATGTTTTCATCAATAAGCTCCTTGATTTTCTGAGAGTACTCGCCCTCTTTAGCAGGAACTTCATTCCACCAGTATAATAAGGTGTTACCGGTAAGTGATTCTGTTTCTGCACCGTGTTTCTTTGTCCACTTTTCTTCCTGCATCTTCCTGAGTTTTATTGGTTTTCCGTCAACCAGATATTCAGCTTCAACCTCAGTTTCAAGATTGTGAATGTCGTTACCGTCTGCATCTTGAGGTTTAACCTTGAATTGAGACCGATCAGTACTGTCCTTTCCAAACTTTAACCATTGATCCGAATCGAATTGAGTGGTCTTTCCCGTCCCATTATCACCGATAACCGAACAATTCTTGCCATTTGCCTGCAAAGTAAATTCTTTAATACCCTTGAAATGCTTTTGTCTTAACCAATTTAGCCTTATATCCACCTTTTCAACCTTCCTTTCCTTTTCCTTAAAATGCTCGCACCACTGCGAATGAAAATAGTATTTATAAATACATGGGCTAACCCAATTCTCGCAATTCTGCCGGTTGCAATATAGTTCAGGCATTAAGACTCCTTATGTCAAACACAATGCCCTTGCAGTACTTTCTTCCATCTTCCAGGATGTCGAATTCAGCATGAGGTATGTCAGTTTTATATGTCCAGGAATAACCGCCTTCACTCCAGACGGCCTCAATGATTTTGCATAGTCCTTTAGCCGCAAGAGCATATTTGCAATCTGAATCACAGTCCTCAAATATGCCGTTTTTATCAAAATGAATTATCCTGCCATCACAACAACCAACTTCATCATCAATCGCGCCCCTGAATTCGGCATTATCATCCGAATAGCTGTATACCACCACAAACCCTAATTCCTCCGCTTTCCTTGACTCTGTAATTGAAATTTCATGCCCATACTCCCTGCCATCAAGCAGTTTTGCAAATTCGTGAATATCCATGCCTTTCAATCCCCTCTTCCTTTTATTCCCGCCACTAAAGCACATTCTGTACACATTGCCTTCAATTCCAGGTTATTCTTCAACAGTTCCCTACGCTGGTCAGACTCCCAACACCCATTACCGCAATTTGGGCACTCAACCAACTTCCAATCACTATGCCGCGGGTTAGGAATGTTTTTCTGCATCGGCATACAGAGGAATCCTTTGTCGCCTGGTTTCCATGGCCAAATCTTTGCATCCAACTGTGCTACCGCTCCATCACCCAAACAATTATCTCCCATTGCATTCATGGCGCCGCTCTCAACTCGTTCATCCAATAATCGCCGGGCAGAAGTGTTTTTCAGGCATTCTAATCCATCTGCGCCACACGCAAGATACCTGCAGCATTCATTACCCTGACCTAATTTGCATATATTTTTTAATGTCTCATCAGGTATCTTCAATCTTCTGTTACCTCCTTATCATCCTCGTATTTTTCACCGCAGAATGGACATTTCGAAAGCAGTACCGGAACATCAACCTGCTTCATTTTGCCCTTGCAAGGCTTATCTGCTGTAAAATTCAGGTACATCCTTCCCGATAGTAACTCCAATGGCGGTGTAATATTTTCATGGTCGGGGTAGTTAATCTTGATACCTGCAATGACCTGATTCAACCTATCGCACTTATGTTTCAACTAACTCACTTCCCTTCCAGGTAAAATGCCCAATCGACTTTTTCATCCAGTTCAACATCAGTTAGTTTTGAGATTTCAGACTTAAGAGTTTCAGTAATTTCAACGCTTTCAAGTTCCGCTATGCTTTCGGCCAAATATTGCTCTTTTTCTACTCTGGTCATTTCATAATCCATTTCTACGATTTCCTTCATATCCTTGACCATTCCTTTGTCCGCCGGAAGAAATAGATATTCCAACAAGTGTTTGTCTTGTCATCCCTTTTCGTCTTAATGCATCGATTACGGTTACATTGAAGTGTATCTTTGTCGTTCGCATCAAGTTTCATGTCCACTTCTGCCGGACATCCGCATTTTTCGGCCAAAACTGAGCACATCTCTTTGAACACCTTAGTTTTTGCTGTATCTCTTTTCAAAAGTTCCTTAACCATATCCTGAGCCTCATCAACATTGACTACTCTGTAGTCTTCATCGCAATCTTCAAGTTGCCCAATTATGTCAGAAAGGCTTTCAAGAACCTCATGGTCATGCATTGGAGACAAGTCCATCTTACTCACACTCCTTGATTCGCTTAAGCAATCCGGTTACATCATCCGCCCTGCCTTTTGTAAGATTCAGCACTCGGTCAAAACCAACACAGACACCGGCCTCAAGGCTAACGTTCCTTTCGCGATAATCAATCCACTGGACTTTACCCGGTGTCCCGTCAAACATGCCAGCAATGACCTCAACCTTATCACCTTTCCTGAACTCGTAAATTCCAGTTTTGTGGTTCATCCCGCAAATTCTACAGTATGGAATATTGTTGCAGGTATCCGGTTCATGGCCAGGCTTGCGGCCAAAAAGCCTTTTTAGAAATTCCTTCACTTTCCTGCCGCCTCCAATTCCGCAAGTTCTTTCTTGAGCTTTTCAATTTTCGCCAGCCGTTTTCTTTCCTGCAAGCATACATAATCAGGCAGTTGCCTATCCTTTGAAGTATCTCTACCAAGTAGCCAGTCGGTTGATACATGGAAGGTATTGGCTATTTTTATTAAAATCTCAGTATTTGGAAGTCTTTCACCTTTTTCGTAACGCCAGAATGAAGTCCTGTTAATGCCTGCCGCATCTGTAAATTCAGTATGGTTAAGCCCATAACGCTCTCTAAGGATTGCAATATTTTCACTAAACTTCACTTTCTAGTTGCCTCCTTTGCCACCCTCCGTTTTTCTCTACACTTAGGACACCTTACCGGCAGCGGCCAGCCCATTTTCTCAAGATAATATTCTCTCTCAAGTTGGTTCATTCCAAATTGCCCTCCGCAATCCTTGCAAGGATAATACTTAATGTTATGTTTCTTTTCCAGACACGCAGGGCAATGAGTTGGAGCACTTAGTTTCTTTGCGGCAAACTTGTCAAGCAGTTCCTGAGAAATTACGAACTCTGTACTGCAAACCTTGCAGACCAGGATTACATCATTTGAACTTACTTTTGACATGCCAGACCTTCTTTCTTCTATAATTTTAGCATCCGGACCCTCACAGTATTTCTCAGCACACGCCTTTGAATTTGGCATAAGAAACATGCATTCACCACCGGATACCGTACATTCCCAACCATGATATTGATCAGTTGGTATTGCGCATTTACAACTCATATCACACCTCAATCATCTTCATCCTTGACCTGGTTCATTTCCTCCATTAAAGCTTTCAATTCCGATAAATCTCGGATGTAAGCCTCAAAGTCCCTAAACTGAAAACCTTCCTGCTTGTGTAAACACCAATTGTTCCACTTATATATGTCCATGCTTGGGAATTTACTTTTGACGAGAGATGTAATTTTAGCCCTGTTAACTGGCGTATCAAGTAGTGCATACTCGTGACGGTCTACCTCAACAAGCTCATAGCCTTCTTCAATCATCTGCTCCAGCCTGTTCTTATGGTTCTGTTTGTCGGTAACTGGCCTGCTGGAAATGAAACTGATACGATGTAGATTCAAGCAGAACCTGCCTTTATAGCCACTCCCGCCAAATTCATCATCTGTGACGAGGTTGAAACCCTGCAGCCCCCACCATTTGTAAAGAGCCATATGCATTGCATACATCAATTCTTTCAAGCCTTCAATCTGAGTATTCTCAGCCAATCTCTGTTCAAGCTCATGGACTTTTTTGTTGGTATTCCGGATATCGGCATATCGTTCGTCGATTTCCTTTGCCGCGTTAGAATCATATCCAAGAAGTTTTGCAGAATGCGCCGTATGGCTCTCAATCAGGCTGAAAAGAGTATCCTTCATATCAACGGAAAGATTATCTTCCTTTAGCCAGTCATATATCTGTTTTGCCGCATAGAACAAGTCACTTAATTCCTTCATTGCAACCGCTTTATTGTCTGCATCAAGAACAACCATTTTAATCTTATCGATTTCCATTACTGTGCTTTCCTCTCTTCCTTGTAGCGCTTATTGATTTCAAGAAGCTTTTGACCTTGGATGTAATACTCGAGTATTTGAGCGAACATTTTTTTATCAACTTCTTCAAAATGCATTTGACTATAGCCTCTAGGATAAGGATTGTCGGGTTCTCCATCCTGGCATCCTTCACGGTTTAATTGATGCTGAAACTCTGATTCAGGACACCACTTCAAGCCTCCCCAGCCTATCCATTTAGAATGCGAGTATTCTGCCTTGATGGGTTTCTGCAAATTTTCAGCACATCTATGCATATATTCATCAACCTGCATATCCCATGGTTTATACGAGTTGCCAAACAACATGACCTTTTCGGGAAAGGTTATCTTAATAATAATGTCCTTAAATCTTTTCAAGTACTTACCTCCCTTCACAATTCCCAACTTCGGGATTTTGTCTCTCATACTTTAGGTTTTCGCCGTTGTCTTTAGTATTATGGCGGGCAGAGCTTTCCTCAACCTGCATTGCAGCCGGGTCTCTTTCTGAACCACCGGTCATGTAGCATTAACGAACTGATTCGTAAACTATCCACCCTCTCTGCTCTCCTGTACTCGAATAGCATTTATCTTCAGCTACCACCCTGAAAAACTACATATGGTTTTCGATGTATTCGACCGCATCCCCGACAGTCTCGATCTTGACCGCCTCATCGTATGGAATCTCGATATCGAATTCATCCTCAATCTGGAGCTGAACCGTAACTTCATCCAAGGAATCAAATCCCAAACCCTCGAATGAAGCTTCAAGGGTTATGTCCTCTTCGTCCAATCCTACTTCTTCAACGATTATCTTCTTGAGCTTTTCAAATACCATAAGTACCTCCCGATTTATAAATTTGTCATAACCCTGAAATTTGTCAATGTGTCCTGCAAGCTTGTAATTACCAGCTTATTCTTGAGGTTTTCTGCCTCAGCAGCAAAGTGATTTTCAAGCTCAGCCTTCAGCTCTTCATGATTTCGTTCAACTATATCCCTGCTGGCCTTTTTAGCGCCAACCTTACCCAACTCAATTATGATTTTGTTACACCTACTATCGATTAGTTTCCTGACTTTATCCATTCCTCTCACCCACTTACATCAATACTTTTTCGCTTACCCAGTTTGAACATCCCACAGAACATACCTTCGCGGTCATCATCACCAATGGTAAGCTTCAGGGCAATGTCCTTTTGCTTGCATAACCCATTCTTGCAGTACATGCACTTGCTTAACGGGCATTGTACTATTGTCCTGGAAGTAATCCTGTCGACAAATACTGTAGCCAATAATATTAAGAAGATTGCTAATAAAAAGGCGACCACTAGAGTAATACCAGTTCCAATAAACGTTCCAGTTTGGTCTGTCATAGTGGTATCCCTCTCAGCCTAAGATTATCGGAAATTGTCGCAATAAATTCTGAATTCGTCGGCTTGCCCTTGTTGACATCTACAGAATAGCCAAACATTGATTTAATGGCCTCTACATTGCCTCTGCTCCATGCTATCTCGATTCCATGCCGTATCGCTCTTTCTGCCCTACTTGGCTCGGTATGGAATTCTTTTGAAATTGCTGGGTAAAGCATTTTGGTTATGCTTTGAATGTAACTTTTGTCGCGCACCGAAAGCATAATGGCAAACCTCGAATAATCAAACCCTTTTATATGCACCGGGATGCCCAGATTACGAAGAATATCCGTAGTTTCCTGCTCAAGAGTTTTACTGACCCGCTTAACTTCATCAGGTGCTGTAGTTACTGTCATTGTTTTAAGTTCCGCCGTGTTTCCCATGATGTGTTGTAGAAAATCGCTCTTAGTCATTTCGTAAAGTCCGTCAATTATCGCCATGTTATTGCTGTTAAATTCTACCTTCACAAATATTCGCCTCCATTATTTTTTAGTTCCCCTTGCGGGATGCCGGATATCGCTCCGGCTGGCGGCTGTACACCCCTCTTTTAAGTTCTATGCTTGACCCACAATGATACCATTAAATGTAATTAGTCTATATGACCTGATAACACTGCCTTTAAGGTTATTCTGGCAACAAGAAGTTTTGGATAAATAGTACTGTGTACCCTTAAATTACTTTAAACAAGTGACGAAAAAGGAGTTTAATGGTAATAAATTAATATATAAACTAACACATTTAACATTATACAACACAGATTTCACCTCACTTTATGCTGTAACCATATTCTGGAAGCTTTGTGGGTCAAGCATAGCTTTTAAGTCCGGTTATCAGCTTGTGTCGGACCTTGCGGGAAAGGTGAGATTGGTTACTCACAGCTGCAATGACGGGAATTGAACCCGCGACTTAGGATTACGTCCCTGCTCTACCGACTGAGCTACATTGCTTTACAAATATTCCAGACGTGCCCCTATGCGCAATACTCACAAATCCGGATTACCGTATAATGTCTATTTCCATCACTTCCCCATATTCGCGGGATTTTATCGGTAAGATACCCGCTTGACCTTCTCTGCCTAATCCGATATATTTCGGTGAAAAGTGAGGACTTCCACCTCAGACCCCGTTACCGCACGTGCCCGTTTTTAGCGCTTTCCCATATTAGGCAGGTCTTTCCCTGCTGCCAGCGGCTATTAAGGAACATCCGCAAGACCAGAACGTATAAGTTATATAGTCTGCATTGGCTGTTTCGGGAGCCACCCTACATTCAAACGAATCCAACTGGATATCCGGATACAACAGAGAGGGCAATTGATCTGCTGTGATTTGGCTTACCGACCATTATGCAGACTATGGGGTAGATTTTCAGCAAATCTTGCCAGCTATAGCCGAGTATTGCGTCCATTTAGTGGAACCTCCTTTCTTACATGATGGGGCGAATCAGCAATAACCTGTATTCACCCACTCCAACCCTTTTATAATTTTGCGGGTCGTTGGTGATAAGCCTTTAATAAATAGAGCTTACCGAACTATCACCAGCCGTATTTCTACGGCAAACGCATATTACACCGCCTCCTGAACCCCGTCAACCACAAGTAAGTAATTATCCGGGTTAATGCAAAACTCCAGCCGCCATTTTCGCAGCCGTTTGACCTCTTCTATGTCATCCCGGCATTCAGCCAGGTAAATTTCCACTGTATTTTCCTGAAGCTGTTTGAAAGCTTCAGGTTTCATTAGACCTTTCATATTGCACCCGCCCCCGCAATGAATAGAATCCATATATTGTGCATGATTTTATTTGTTACAATAACCATAGTGTCAACATTTTTTATGCGCTTTTCAAACATTTGTATTGCTGTCTTTTCATCCTTCATGCCGCATTCAAAACACACATTTGCACCGTTCGGCCCATATGGTCTAAGTTCCGCAGATTTACCGCAAATCTCACATTCTTTATGGGTCTCATTGAAAACATATAATTTATTTTTTACAACTTTGCTCATTGCAAATTTTCCTTTCCGCGTAATATTTATTTATTTTGAATCAAGCCCCACAGCACTTCTTATACTTCTTACTGCTCCCACAAGCACACAATTCATTCCTACCTTGAGCTGTTTTGCGGGCATATTGCGGCACGTTTCTATATGCCTTCGAGAAGAATCCTAACCTCTTCATGTCTGAATATGTATCAATTATGGTTCCGCCATAACCACCAAATGAAGCCAGGGTACTTGCCAAGGTTAAACCTGCTAGAGCTTTACGGGTCGCTATACCTGTTCCGCCATGTTCAACTACTACAACCTGCTTACCTTCACTTCCCTCCGGCAAACTGACAACGCATTCCTGAGGTTCCGACTCCTGTATTACAATTTTTGCACCAATGAATTGCTTGACTGCTTCTCTAACACTTTCTTTATAGCAACCCATTCTTCCAGTCCCGGTATCATCGTAAATAACAACATCCGTAATGACCTTATCTTTGTCGTATTCGATATGTCCTCTTGTAGCTCCCGGATATCTAATTGCAACACCGTCTTCCTCGAATTCATGCCATAAATAAGTGAGCATACAATATTCGTCTAATATAAATCCTGGCAATAGATGCTTATCCATCTCTTTTGTCAAGTCGTTTATGTAATCATCACCGGCAAGTATTGTTATTAGTTCCAAAATCGTACCTCCTTTACTTCACGCCCTAACATAGCATCCACAAGCCTTTTGGTATTCCTCAACCTCTTGCTCCGATAGAATTTTAACAGTTATCCATGCGTCCACTATTCCTGACATGCGGATTAACCAAACATTACCATCTAAACGCTTTCCAGCCCATCGATTTCCATTGCTGTCTGTTAAATCAAATAGAAGGTTATTCATATCAAATGTCCTCCGAGCATTCATCTTCGGCAAACTCAATCTCTTTCCATTCAGGACAGTCTCTCACCGGCTTGCCGGAAACAAATATTTCCCTTTCAAGCTTGTTGCACCAACCACTTATTGAGCTGATTGAAGCCAAACAC
>Ga0172381_10002734_pt1 | contig 19151 bp, 17 predicted proteins | sample Leawel6488metaG_FD_119754 | JGI IMG/M metagenome (GOLD analysis project Ga0172381, IMG submission 119754) | Leachate microbial communities from a municipal landfill in Southern Ontario, Canada - Leachate well 64-88 metaG | ecosystem: Engineered > Solid waste > Landfill > Unclassified | place...
ATGAAGCGGCGATCTAGAGCTTTCTAAGAGATAAGGGGGCGGCTGTAGCAGACACCTCCTTTATTATTACTCTGCAGGGTTGTCATAACCAAACCCATTGGTATCTTCCATTTTTCCGGGATACCATTCGGTAGGTTTTCCTACTGAACTTCCGGTAGAAGACTGATGCGAATAGCTGACCGCACCGCTCTTGATCAGGCCGCCTTCAGGTTTACTTATATCCGCGCTTTCGCTATAGGTATAAGTAGTCTGATCGGTAGTGGTTCCCGAGGCATATTGCGAGCCGATCTCATTACTGGCATCCTGCAACTTGCCCTGAACACCTCTTTTCATATAGGTGCGCATGGTGATCAGCGCCGCTACCACTACTGCCACCAGAATGGCATACTCCAGCGTGCTTTGCGCTTTTTTATTCCTTAGTCTACTTAACATTTCTCAGGCCTCCTTCTCTTATAGATTTAGTAATACCAACTCTTTTTTAATCTTAATCCGGAGCCGGGGGATCTGCTACGCCCCACTTGGGGATCCATCCGCCGTCTTCGACTTCTTTATCGGCATACGCGTCGCCCTTAGGGTTGCCATCACCTTTGGTCTCCAGATCAATACTCTTATTCCATACCTCTTTCAAATCGTGCCTCTCGGCATCGTTGACCCGGTTAAAGACATCGCTGACGTCTCCGGACAAAGATACGTTCTTGGCTTCGTTACCGAACTTTGCCTGAAGCTTTGCTCCTTCATCCTCGTCTATCTGACCGCCTCTTTGCCCGCCCATATTCGCACTGTGGCCAACCCGATACTGCTGGTTGTAGTTACGGGTATCTGTAAAGAAATCTGAGGCGTAGTCCGCTCCACCTTCACCCTTGCCCATAGTATTATACCATACCGCGGTGGCATCGAGCTTACCGGCCAAACCCCTTCTAACATAGGTAGTGGCCAGGGCCAAGGCGCCGACGACGATGGCAAAAAGCATCGCGTATTCAACTGTGCTCTGCGCTTTATTCTTCAAGGTAATTAACACTTTGTTCACCCCCTTCTTATCAAATAAGCAACTGCCGAAAATTTATTCTTTCGGCACTTCCGGTTTTGTAAAGTCTTCCTTGAACTTCAGCACGTTATTGTCTTCTAACCCGTCAACATTATTGTCCAGGTTGTCATACTTGTTGGCGATATCGATCTCAAAGATAAAATCCAATGCCCCTTCTCCCAAATCGCCGGCAGCAGAAATCCTTTTGCCTTCATTGGAAGTTCCCGTCAATATGGCCTGGCCATCATCTGTGTCCTCAAGACCACCCTTTTGCCCGGCGTAAGATTTACTCTTACCTCCGCGGTAAGTAGGGATACCGGCTTCGGTGTCTTTTTCAAAGTATGTCCCTCCGATGGCATCACCATTATTCAGGTAGACGTCAACGCCTTTTACTAATTTACCGGCTAAGGACCTTTTGATCAATGTCTGGGCCAGGGCGATCGCCCCAATGGCGATGGCAAAGATCATCGCGTATTCAACTGTGCTCTGCGCTCTTTTTCTTAAGGTAATTAACACTTTGTTCACCCCCTTCTTAAAAATTACACTTGCCTAAATTTAATCTGCCAATAGGTCCAACCGTTGGATCATGGTATTTGAGGCGTCGCTGGGATGTTCCAGCATGCTTTTCGCCTTGTCCTTGACCGTGCCCCTCACCGCCAGGAACGCCAGCACCAGGGCAGTCAGGACAATGACATATTCCAGCATTGCCTGCGCTTTACTCTTTCTGAAAAACATCTCTTCCTCCTTTTTAGAGAAAAACAAAGTTATTTAACAAACTGCATGGCGTTAACCACGCTCTCGGCTTCTGCGGCAACCTTATTCAGGCTTGCTTCGGTGTTAGCCTGAATCGCGCCCTTTGCCAGAATAAAGCCGGTGATAATCGCTGTCAAGATGATCAGATATTCCAGGATTGATTGAGCTTTATTTTTGCGCAAAAACATTTTAACCCTCCTTTTGTCTGGGTTATTATATTATTTTTTAAAGTCTTTATTATGTCAAAAATAAAAAACCGAAATCCTCAAAAATTATCCTGCGGATTTCGGTAACCCGGCTGACTTCTCGCTTACGACCCCTAAGCAAAGTAAATGCAAATCTAATTTTTCCGGCGAGAGTCCCGTGGCTTTGCGCATCCTGATACCTCCATACCAGGAATTGCCTTTTCGTTCCGCCTTCCTAACTGCACTTAAAATATAACATTACTATATATGAGTGTCAAGCAGATTTGCCGGGGTACTGGAAAGCGCTTTCAGGCGACCAGGAACCAGACCCGATTTCCCCCAAAAACCACCCTTCTTTCATTTAAACGCTGACAAACGCTGATCAGGTCATTTAGGCAGGGATAACCCTCTGGAGGCCGGAAAACAGCCTTTAAATAGCCTTTCTCCAGGCTTAGGCTGATTTTAAGGTCATAGAAATTCTCTTTTATAAAAGTAAACTCTTTTTGATCATAACCATATGGAAACAAATATCTTCTGGAATATAGATCCAGCGCCTTCAGATAATAATTAAATAATCCCTTTAAATCATGAAAATTTTGAGGTTTTTGGCCTAAAATACCAGCAAAATCATTCTGGTAATTAGCAGTATAGGTAAAAATCTCGATTTTTCGACTATAATCCTCAAAAATTTCCTGGGGATTCGGCCAAAATTCCTGAAATAAAGAGACTATTTCTTGAGTATTCTTCTCATTTGGCGAATTGGTTAATATAATCGTTTTTATTTTCTCCTGCAGGCTGCTCTTGATCGCGCACCCTCTTAATGTAACCTTTTGTTTTGTTTGAGGTTGCGATAATTCAACCTCGCTTTCTGAGACAAAAACCTCCTGATCAAAAGGGGGAATGGATATCTTTTGAAATTCTCCGGTTAACTTGATTTTCCGGAAGTGGCCGAACTGCCAGGGCCAGAGAGAAAAGGCAAAAAGTTGTCTTTTCGGCTCGCTAAAAGCGACACGCTCCAGCTCTTCGAATTTTCCGCTTAAAAAGGCGAGATTGTTAACCGTGCTTTCTTTCGCGTTAAAGGCATTGATTAGATCGAATAATTCTTTACTGGGGGTGTCATACCCCGGGGAAGTAAACAAGATCAACGGTTCTGATTCTTTTCCGGAAAGGTCAAGGCGTTTCTTCACGTTATAAATCGAGGAACAAAAATCGTAAGGGATCTGCGGTGCCGACCAAACAGAGTACATCTGGGCATCAAGATAAAAAACATTTCCGTCGCTCAATCTGACCTGGACGCTGCGCACTTCCTGAAAAGCCTGATTCATAATATTGGTGATATCGCTGTTTACCGTCGGAGTATCAACCAATTTAAAAAGAAGGTTCTCCATCTCTAAAGGATTTAATTCGCGGTTCACCAGAGGCAGGATCCGCGAATCAGCGGCAAACTCCTGTTTAATCTTCTCCAATGAAATTCCAAAGTATGGGGCGTAAAGAAGAAATTCGATCCGGTTGGCCAAATCCGCGCTTTGCAGGCCCAACCTGTTTCTAACCGCGGCAGTGAAATTTTCCACCACCCCTAACAAATAATCCGCGGCCTTGAGAATTATTGCCCCTGAAGTAGTAAATTCTCCCAGGCCCGAAATAATTTCTCTGGCTGCAGGCTCAACATGTACCGGAACAGGTTCTGGCTCTGGCTCTGATTCTGGCGCTGGTTCTGGCGCTGGCGCGGGCTCTGGAGAAGCCGGCTGCGGAGTAATTTCAGGCGCGGCAGGAATAATATTTTCCTCTGTAACTCCTTGTGGTGCTTCTTCTTGAGCAATGGGAACTTCTTCTGCGGAGGGTGTTTGCGGCAACACTTCTTCCGGCTTAGATTCTTTCAAAGGCTCAGGAATATCCTGCTTCTCTTCTGCCGGCTCAAGGATCTCTTCTTTGGGCTCTTCTTTCCTTTCCGGTTCGGGAATTTCTTGTTCTTTTGCTGCTTCCGGCTGAGGTTCTACAAGGGGAATTTCGCCATCCGCTGGCAAGGATTCCGGCTCCTGAACCTGCTCTTTTTCTTCCGCCTGGACCGGCTCTTCCTGAACCGGTGACGCTTCAGCCAAAGGCTTTACTTCTTCAATCGGGGGTTGGGAAGAAACTTCTGCCGGCGGTTCAACTGCACTTTCTTTTTCTTCAATATAAGGAGCCATTTCTTCTTTGGCCGGCGCTTCTTCTGTTTCCGGGGATTTTTCCGTCGGTGGTTCTTCTACTTCAGCCACAGCTTCGGGCGACTCAATCTCCGGCGCCACAGGCTCAATTTTTTCTGGCTCTATCTCGTTTTCTTCCGGCTCTGGGGATTTTTCGGATAAGGGCTCGGCTAATGGCTGCGGAGGCGGTAAAGGGATGGTCTCTTGCGGCTGAAGGATCTCTTTTTCAGGCTTAAAAGTTTCTTTGCTGGGGGATAATTCCCTGACTGAATCGGCCGCGCTCTTAATCACGGCCTTGATCGGGGTAATGCTCAGTGCCCCAGAAGCCGGCTTAGCCCTCTTGATTCTCCTGCCCACGGGCATGCTCAAACCGGCTTTTTTAATCAGGGCATTAATACTTGATTTTGAAACCTCAACCTGGAATTTATTAAAGGCCAACGCTGCCAAAGGCCGGCAGCCTAAAGCAGGATTTTGTTTTTTCTGCTCAATGATAAAATCGATTATTTCCTGTTTTAATTTATAGGTTACGCCCATAATTTTTCAGATTGGACATTCTTTTTAAATAGTATACTCCTAAAAAAATGTTTTTGTCAATTATTTTAAGCAAATTGAGAACGTTTCTCGGCAGGGAAGATGAAAAGGATTGAGAACGTTTCTCGGAAATTGAGCGGAAATTGAGAACGTTTCTCAGTAGAGAGAGGGAGATTAATTATCTGATAAGAAGGGTATCACCTGGGGAGGTTAAGCTGGATCCTGCTGTGCCTGCAGGAAGCTCAATGACAAAATGGACATTAAAATATACCTTGCTCAGCCTGAATGGTTTCATCGCGTTAAGCACAGCGATCACCTTATTCTCTTTATTTAAAAAGAGCACATCGATCGGAAAGCGCATAAAGAAAGTATGCACCGAATTGCAGGGCCTGATGATCAGGGCATGGCGATCAGGCAGGCTTTTTTTCCCCAATAAGCCGCGCATCCGGCTAAAAGGCCCATCCGCGATCAACACCGTATCTGCCAGTAGAGTATTTTTACTTTGATTGGTTATTTTCATCTTAATAAAAAGAGCGCCTTCTTTTTTAACAGCGAGAAAAAGAGGGCGCTCTTTGTTGATCAGATCTCCGAAGATTTAAATACGTCCTCCGAAAGATGGATCCCCCTGATTTTTATCTCATCCATGAACGAGGGGATATATCCGGTAGCCTGAAAACTACCCAAGACCTTGGCCTGGGCATCTATCCCAGTCTGCTTAAAGACAAAGATATCCTGCAGATCGATATGCATATCATCCTTCATTCCGGTGACTTCGGTAACCTGCATTACCTTGCGCGTGCCGTCGGGAAGCCGGGTGGTGTGGATAATTACGTCGATGGCCGAGGCAACCATTTCCCGAATGGCACGGATCGGCAATTCCGCTCCGGACATCAGGATCATTGAATCAAGCCTGGTCAAAACGTCCGTGGTGGAATTGGCGTGGATCGTAGTCATAGAACCGTCGTGACCGGTGTTCATGGCCTGCAACATATCCAGCGTTTCGTTACCACGGCATTCGCCGATGATCACCCTGTCCGGACGCATTCTCAGGGAATTCCGGAACAAATCGCGGATGGTGATTTCTCCCTTTCCTTCGATATTCGGCGGACGCGACTCCAGGCGGACCCAGTGCTCCTGTCTTAACTTCAGTTCCGCGGCATCCTCAATACTGATGATCCGCTCATTTTCCGGGATAAAAGTTGAAAGCACGTTCAAAACCGTGGTTTTTCCGGAACCGGTTCCCCCGGAAACGATAACATTTTTCCTGGCGCTAACCGCGGCCCGCAAAAATTCCCGCATCGGATCGCTCATGGTATTAAGGCGCAGAAGGTCATCGATGGTCAGCCGCTCGCGGCCGAACTTCCTGATCGTCAATGTCGGCCCGGTCAGGGAAAGAGGAGGGATGATTGCGTTGACGCGCGACCCGTCCGGAAGACGAGCATCCACCATCGGAACCAACTCATCGATCCTGCGGCCCAGGGGCGCGATGATCCTCTCGATCACCTGACGCACCTGCTCGTTGGAGAGGAACCTCTTCGGGGACAATTCGATCTTACCGAAACGTTCGATATAGATCTGGTTGCGGTTATTGACCATGATATCGCTGATATTATTGTCATCGATCAAATCTTCCAGCGGCCCCAGCCCCAGGGCTTCGTCGCTGATCTCTTTGACCAGCCTTTTCCTGACTTCGAAAGAGGAAAGAAAAACTCCGGTCTCTTCCGCCAGTGCGGTGGAGATCACCGCTTCGGTTTTTTCGCGGATTTGCTGTGCCTTGACCGGATCGGTCATATCAATTTCCAAATGCTTGAGATCGAGTTTCTCGATCAGCTTCTGGTGGATACGTTTCTTTAGCTCCGTAACTTCATCCGCTTCCTTCTTATCTTCGCTTTCTTCGCTGCTCACCGCTCCTTTATCTATTTTAAATTTTTTCCAGAATTCCCCTTCTTCGATCAGCAACTCTTCCTGCGTGGCCGCGGAAAGAGATATCTCGTGGTGCTCCAAAAATAACCCCTGTCTCTCGAGAAATTCCTTTTCCAGGCGGCGGATCGCCTGGGCAACACGCGAATTCGGACTGTCGACCACCACCGGGAAACGCCGGTTCAGGGCAACGCCAACGGTCTTGCCTTCCGAGGGGATACGCCCGATAATTTCACAGGGAATTGCCGCGCGGATCTCCTGCCACCCCACCCCGCCGATACTTTCCGCGCGGTTTAAAACTAACTTGACCATGTTTAATGGCAGATGTAACGATTGCAAAACATCAAGGCTCCATTTTGTCTGATACACCGAAATCACATCCGGGGTAACTGCCAGTAATATCAGGTTGGCGTGATTAAAAACCGCGAAGAGGCTCTCGGTAAATGCCCTGCCTGCATCGACAATGATATAATCATACTTATCTTCCATAAACTTAAGCACGTTCCCGATCTTTTCGGCATCGAGCCTGGCGGCCTGGCGGGGGGTGAGGATCGCCGGCAACAGGTCAATTTTGAATTTCTCGATAGGTAAAATGTAATCGTGTAGATTCAGCTGCTCTGCCCCCGGCTTTGTTAAGGCCTCGGCAAGATCCGGCATGGCACGGGTTGCCCGGATATCAAAGAGCCGAAGCATATCTCCCATCGCCTGCAGATCCAGATCAATCAGGGCGACTTTCTTGCCGGAATAATACCCTAAAGATACCGCCAGGTTCATAGAAACAAATGTTTTTCCTACGCCACCCTTGGTACTGAAAACCGCGATTGTCTTTGCCATATTTTTCTTACTCCGCTTTATAAATAATCGGTACGTCTATCCAGATATCCTTTGCCTCCATTGACGATGGGAAAGGTGGGTACATCTTGATCTCCTTGGCGGTCTTCAGCGCGTTATCATCGAGCACTTTGTAACCCGAAGAGGTCTTTACCGCCGCGTCCAAAAGGTCGCCGACATAAGAAATATGCAACCCGAGTTTTACCGTACCCTGGAACCCCGACTCCTTGGCGGAATACGGATACCTGATCTTTTCTAAGATGCGCTTTTGCACCACAGCGCTATATTCCATCACGTTCAACATGTGGTCACGCACATACATCCCCGGGGCGGCTGCCTGGGTGTACCCGCCCTGAGCCTGGATCAACGGCTTCCCGGCCTCTTGTCTATATATCGGCTCCTGCCCGGAAATAACCTTGGGGGTCATAGTAATAAATAATTCAGTATTGGTTTTTTCCGCGGCCCCGCCGCCGACTTTCGTAGATTTTCTCCTGAATAACGCGCCCAGGATCGGCACGTCCCCTAAACCGGGGACCTTGGTAACTTCTTCTTCGGTTTTCTGTTTAATCAATCCGCCGATAGCCAGAGTCTGTCCGTCATTAATAAACACTTCCGTGGAAGCCGAACGCTTGATCAAGGGGTAGGCCTTGGCCGTAACCGCTCCGGTGCTGGCGGTGCCGATGGTCTCCGCGGCCCCGGTTTCGCTTACCTCGACATTTAAAACCAGCTTAATCCGGTCTTTTTCAATGATCGTCGGCTTGACGTTAAGCTTAATCCCGTATTCTTTATAATCTACCGTCGTCCCCTGGGCTCCGGAAAAGGAGGCGATGTTTGTGGTAAAAACCGGCTTTTCTCCGCCTACAAACAGCTCGGCAGATTTTCCGCTCTGGCAGGCCAGGCGGGGGCGGGAAAGGATCCGCGCCTTACCCTCTTCCACCAGCGCATCAATGGAAAGCTGGAATGCCTGACGGCTCATGTTCACTACTTTAAACAAAGTGCCCCAAGGGGTCCCGGCATTAGTTAAGGTGGTCGCCGTAGAAACCAGGCTGCCGGTAGTATTTACCGTAGTAGACCCCTGCGAGGCAATGCCGGGTGAACCTACTTCGCTGGCGGTGACGCCGCTGGGCCAGGTAAAACCAAGGTTCTTGGTCGAACCTTTATCAACTTCTAAAACCTGGACATCGATCTCTACCACTGTCTCCTGTTCCTTGTCCAAGGTAAGGTCGATAATTTTACTGCTTAAATCCCCCAGGGCGGAATCAAGCCGGTCTTTCTCCTGGGCCTTATTTACTTTACCCAGAAGCGCGACCTTGCCTTCCGCCGGTAAGGCCTCGGTATAGACATCAGGCATGCCTAAAGTTTCTATCAAGATATCTACCCGGCGCTTGATCTCTTCAACATCCTCGGGGATCACCCTGATCTCAACGGATTGCTCTCCGTGGATATCGTTATAGACCAGATCAGTCTTCCCGGATGATTTCGCGGTTACCGCGATACGGGTATTGGTTACGTCAACAACATCGGCGATGTTGGGATTCGTAATCATCACCCGGGTAGGGGTATTGGTGGGGAACATTTTCGTCTCCCCGACGATCAACTGTATTGCCTCCGAATCCCCCACCCAATCCATGGAATCGATGCTGCCTTCCGAGGGCATCCAAACAGCCAGGAGGCAGAAAACCATGCCGATAATATTTTTTATCCTTAAGGAATTTTGCATATGTTTATTCAAGAACCTTGATTTCTTTCTGTAACCCGTGGAATATCTCTACCGTCTGCTTGGGCTTGAAATCCTCCTGGGGCGGCAAAATAATCTTTAATACGGTATCCCAGTCCGCGGGGACGGTCCGCGCTGCCTGCTTGTCCGTAGGAGAACGCAAGACTAACCTGATCTTTCCCTGCTCCTGGATAAAGGCAATTATATTTGCTTCCTGGGGAGAGAGGGCCAACGTCACATTAGTGCCGCTTTTCTCGCCGCTGGACTTACCTGGCGGCTGCGATTGCAGCTCCTGCTCCACCGCCAAGATCAGGATATCCTGGAATAAAGGCAGAATGGTCATCCGGGTTTCCTTGCTTTTGGAAGCGGGTAAAGGCACCATCCCGATTAAGTCAACGTAATCTCCCGGGCGCGCCATTCCGGCGACTGAAGTGATGGTGTCCACGGGGATGGTCACCGCCCTTTTCCCCGGGGGGATCTTTGCGGAAAGCCCCTCCCAACGCGGCCTGCTTACCGGAGCGCTGACCTTATTCAAAGCGATAGGCTCTCCTGCCTGAAACTGGGCAATCGCCACTTTGCCAAGTACGCTGGTTCCCGAGGTCGCGGTATAAGGAGGGACCTTATCTTTATTCACTCTGATCTCCCTTAACATATCCTCGCTGATCCTGGCCCCTCTGGGGATATCCTTGGCCGCGACGATCACCGTAATCTTGTTTCTTTCACTTTCCAACAGCCTTCTTCTTTCGGCCTCTGCCTGCTGCCGGATATAAACATTGATCAGGATTACCGCCAAAAGCGCCGAGAAGCCGGCAACGATCAAGGGAAGGTTCTTCTTAATCAGCGGTGAATTCGGTAATTGCAGCGCCATAGGTTATTTTATATTATTTTGAAAAATCTCTGCCTTGGTTTCTCCGGAAAGCTTATCCGCAAGGTCCGCCACGGCTTTCTGCTGTTTTACGAAGAGAAGATAGCTCTTGATGTTGTCGTAAAGTTCATTCAAGGGCTTAGCCTCTGTCTTCTTAATACTCTCAACTTTAATGATATAATAACCGTCTTGGCCTTTAAAAATGTTGCTGGTGCCGCCGCTTTCCAGCGTCGGAGAAAAAGCCACCTCATAAAATTTATCAAACCTGATCCTTTTTTTCGGGTCAAGTTCATTAGCGATTAACCCCACCTCCCCGCCTTTAGTGGCGGTCGGCGCCTTGGAAAACTGCCTGGCCAGGTCGGAAAAATTCGTCCCCTTTAATATTTCGATGTAAACCTGTTTTGCCTCGTCTTCGCTATCGGTAACCACCTCGAGGATCCTTCTCTGCTCCGGCTCTTTCAGGATATCTTTATTCTGGTTATAAAACTCTTCGATCTCCTGGCTGCTGACGTCGATCTTTTCCAATTCCTTCCTAAGCAGCTCCGCCACCAATAAAGAAATTTTCGCCTCTTCCAGCGCCTTAACGATATCCCTGTTCTTATCCAGCCCCTGGCGCAGAGCGTCCTTATAGAGCATGTATTTACGCACCACGTCTTCCCTTAAATAGGTGAGCTTTTGCGCCTTTGTCTCGATCTTATTTTCCTCGAGCCCCTGGGATGCCACCAGGGCGTTAAAATTTTCTATTTCCCTATCGAGATCGTCGGCGGTAATATAAAAATCACCGACCTTGGCGACAATTTGCTCTTTTAGCGGAGGCCTCGTCGAAAGGGGATCGCTTTTACTTTTCGCCCAGGGAAGCTTGTCACAACCAATAAACATGAAAATAAAAAGCAGGATAAACGAAATCCGGGCAGTGTTCTGCATTATTCAGCCTCCTTAAAGCCGATTAATTTATTCTTTTTTGAACTGATTGATAATCTTAATCATAAGATCGGCCATTTTTGCGATGAGATAGAAGAAAAAGAAGAAAAAGGCATAGAGCGCGCAAACCGCCAGCCCCATCCAACGCGGGCTTTCCGGCACTAATCCCATAAATATAGAAATACCGCCAATAAAGCCAAGGCACAAAAAAATCCAGGCAGCAACCTTCACTACTGCGCTGGAAACTTTAAGAAAATCCAAATGCTCATGCATCTTTTTGATCCTCCTTTTGTTTATTTATTATCATAAATTGGCTCAAATTGCAAGGATAATTCCAGAAATTATCAGGGAGGGTTTTGTGGGGTCAATTTCTTCTTAACTCTTTTTGCTCCAAAAAGTTTTGCTGCGAGATTAGAGGCATTTTACAGGCCGTATCTGGAAGCATCCTGTCGCATTGGCAGCAGATCAATGCTAAGCAGTTTTAAGCCAGAATAACCGGGGTAGTATATTTTTCTTCCAAGGTCCTAGCCGGGGTCATGCTCAGGTCCTCCAGGTTGATATCGAAGCTACGCTGGGGCAATATCATAACTTCGGGTACCCAAGCATGATGGGAATTAAAAAACTGGTCGATGGCGGTAATGTAATCCTTGATCAGCAACAGGCCGGCACAGTCAACGTTACCGCCGAATACCTCAGCCTTAACGGATTGGATCTTGTAGTTTTCTATTTTTAAAGTCGACAATACCAGGCTCAGTTTCTTTTCTATCGGAACAGGGCACAAAAATAATTTCTTTTTATTGGCGATCCTTTTCATTTTAAGCAACTGCCGTACGGCAAAATGGAGCTGTAGGAGTAATTCCTGAATCTCGGGCACCTCAAAAACTATATCCGCTTTTCCCCGCTTCTGGTTTTTGGCTACAAAATCCAGGAGCGAGGCATCCGCTATACTTAATTCCTCCGCAACCATCTTGGGAGTAAAACGGGTATAACCCGGACGATGCATGATTATGGTCTTTACGCCCCAGTTGATTAGAGAATTAATTATTTTCTGCAGCTTACCGCTCTCAAAAGCGGTTTTAGATGGCACTATCCAAATACTATAATCAACTTTGTATTTCTGCAACAGGCTTAAAGAGTTCCCAAAAGCGCTTCGGTTAAAATAATTGCCTCTTGCGGCGATATTCTGCGAAATATAATCCGCGCTAGAAAGCGATAAAGAAGGGGTTAGTCCAAATTTCTTGAAAAGCCTGGCGTGTTTTTCCGTTAATATCTTCCCGTTGGTAAAAACCAACACGCCATTTAAATTTCTCAAGGGAGCAAGCATGCTTAGGATCTCCAGCGCCTGGGGATGAAAAAAGAATTCTCCGGAATTGACATGCAGCGCAGAACCGACGCAGGCGACCTTCTTAAGATAGCGGCGGGAAAAATGTCCGATCTCTTCGATGGTCAAAAATCTCTTGAGGTCTTGGACCACTCCCGGAGGGTTCCATTTCTGGGAGCAAAAGAAGCAATTAGCGTTACAGATGTTACCGACAGTGACAACCCCGTTCTGAAAGTCCTTTTTATAGGCTTGGTACACGCCTTTTTCCAGATCAAAATTATTACCCGGCATAGGTCTTTTACTGGTAAGCGCAAACTTGTTAATAAGGACGGGGAAACCCCGCCTTTACGTAATTACGCGATGGGCGACGTTAAGCGACTTTTCCATTCGGAGTATACGCTGAAGAATAATGTCCCGCGGCACCTTAGGCGTTATATTTTCCGAGTCGGCACCTTTCACTTCATAATAAGCAAACAGATCAATCTCATCAAATTTGCTTTTTTTTAAAAAGGTTATCGTGGCATCGACTCCCTCCTCTGTCTCCGCGGGAAAACCCACAATAACCTGGGTCCTTAATCTTAGTTGCGGATAAATTTCTTTCATCTGCCTTATAGCGCACGTAAATTCGTTTATCTCCATATGCCGATTCATTAACCTCAGGATTCTTTCGTCACCTGACTGCACAGCGGTAAGAATGCTTTTTATCCTTTTGGTTTCTATTAATTTCAACATCTCTTCCTTGTAACGGCATATCCAATAGGGATGTAAATCCTGTATGAACTCTATTGTAATTTTACTGTTTTCATTAAGAATGGCACTTAAAAGTTCCGGTAAACTTGAACCTATGTCTACCCCATAAGCACCAGTGTCGCTGGATATTATGTTTATTCGATAGTTCTTTTTTAATAACCCCGCCCTAAGCTCGTGCAATATCACTGGAACCGGCTTGCTTCTTACCCGTCCAATAGCTTTTTTAATAGTGCAATAGCTGCAAGAGCCGGCGCAACCTTCGGCTATTCTAAGTGTAAAGAACTTATTATCAAAACCAATGCCTCCGGGCAAACCTTCGACAGAAGGCTTTTTCAGAAAAGAATACAATCGGTGTTTTAGTATCTCTATTACTTTCGGCAAATAACCGATAATCGATTCTCTCTTTATTTTTATTTTTTGAAAATAAGACAGCGGCTGAATCGCCTTATTTGCGTCGGGGATATCTTTAAATTTAATCGGAAGATTGAAAAAATCGTCTAACTGCTCTATGTCTTTAGTAAGTAAAACTCTGTCCTGATACACGGCTTTTACCTTCTCCGGATCCATGGCGGGCAAACAACCATATACAAATATTCTCCCCTTGCATTTCTGAAAATCGACGATGCAATTTATGCTATCGTTAGCTTGTTTTTGCGTAAGGCCGCAGGTAATAACTACCAAATAATCCGCCTCTTCATCTGAAGAGGTTCTTTTCAAGCCGTTTGCCACAAGATAATTTGCTATCCTTTCGGCATCTACGTCTCTTCTTGGACAACCAAAACATTTAATAGTAAACTGTTGGTACCCCATACTCTATTGCCCCCTATCCAGCCTTGAGAACCTTCAAGATAAGTTTATTAAGATGTCCTCCACTGCTTGAGAAGTTATTTGACGCGGATTATTCGCGGCCCGTAAAGGATCAAATGAACGCGCGATCCTTTTGATGTCTTTTTTCGTCCTAATCCCCAATGCCGACAATCGCAAAGTAAGTCCTATTCGCGCCATTAAGCTATGGATCTTCTTCTTTGACTTTTCGGCATCCGCGCATTCCAGCATTGTATTTATTTCTTTGATTGTCTTTTTCACATAGAGAACTCCCCTTTTATCCAGGAGATCAAATTCTGCTACCTGTGAATTGTACACCAACATATCACCTAAGGTGAGACCGACAGCGTGACCATGTGCAATATTAAAATAGGAAGTTAGCGCATATGAAATAGCATGGCAAGCAGTAGTTTTTGTAATATTAATGGCCTTGCCGGAAAGATGCGCCGCTAAACTTAAACCTTCGCGCATATGACGAGTGGGATGACAAACAGCGGACTCTAAGTTTTTTAAAATAATTCGTATTGCCTTACGAGCATAGCGTTTAGAAGAAACATTGGCATGGACACTCCAATATGATTCAATTGCCTGGGCTAGGGCATCCATCCCCGTAGCAGCAGTAATATAAGGAGGCAAGGAAAGGCTAAGTTGGGGATCGATGATGGCGACATCCGGCATAAGGAAAGCATGCTCTAGTGCATACTTTTTCTTTTCTTTGTAAACTACGGCGAAACGCGTTGCTTCACTACCCGAACCGGCAGTAGTCGGAATTGCCAAAAGCGGCTTTCCTTTATGGGCTATTTTTTTTGTTTTCAAAATATAATCTTCCAATCTGCCTGGTTGCCATGCCAAAGAATTGACCAGCTTTGCCATATCGATTACGCTCCCGCCGCCTATGGCAACCACAATATCGGAATTATATTTTTTATAACAACGGATCCCCCTGGCCAGATCTTTTAATTTAGGGTTTTTTGAAAATTCATGAAAACGATAAAAATCGTGCTGCGCTAGTATTTTTACGAGAACTGTATTCTCCCGGCAAAAACTATAAGATTTATTCCCTGTTACTAAAAAAATACGTTTGGCGGAATATTGCCGTAACAAATGACCTAGGTGACGAATGCTTCCGAACCCAAAGTAATCTCTTCGTTTCATCACTTTAAAAATTTCATAAACAGGCGCCTATTCTCAAAAGGGGACAAAGAAGGCCTTCCTAAATTATGGCGAGCCCCCTTAGCAACGCGTATTTCCAGCAAAGCAGGACCCTTGGATTTTTTTAATATCGAAATTTTATTTTTCAGCTCCTTATGCTTTTCTACTCGCAAAACGGTTTTGTAGCCGCACCCCTTAGCAATAGCAAGAAAGTCAACAAAGAAGCCCGCCGTGGGTTGTCCTCCCACGGAATCGTGCGCACCGTTGTTAAAAATAATATGTTTAAAATTTCCGGGCTTGCATACACCGATTGTTGCCAGTCCCCCCATATGCATAAGCACGGCGCCGTCGCCGTCGAAACAAAATACCCGTCTCTTTGGTTTTTGAAGGGCGATTCCCAGAGAAAGTTGTGAAGCGTGCCCCATAGAACCGACTACTAAAAAGTCAGCGTCACAACTATGTTTGAGTTCCCTGCGGCATTCATATAATTCCCTTGATATTTTTCCGGTAGTTGACACCACAATATCGCGTTCCCCAAGCTCTTCCACAACGCTACGAATGGCTTGCTCTCTTAAGATAGAGTAAGATTCCTGGCTTTTACGTAACGGTTCCGCAGGCATAAAGGTTCCTTTTTCGACAATAAGAGCATACGGTTTTTCTTTTACCTTCATAAAATTACAGGCCCTATCAAGAACTTTTGTCGCTTCTGTTATCTGATTGGGTAAGATGGCGTAAGGGATACCCATTAATTTTAGAAGTTCCGGCGTAATGGCCCCCTGTTTTAAATGCTGCGGTTCATCATATTGACCGGGCTTACCTCTCCAGCCGATCATAAGTAATACCGGTATCCGATATATCTTCTGATCCATCAGCGAAACTAAAGGATTTACACAATTACCTAAACCGGAATTTTGCATATACACCAAAGCCACTCGTCCTGTCGCAAGATAATACCCCGCAGCCAGAGCTATCGCATTACCTTCATTGGCAGCAATTACATGTCGATAAGGCCCGCCGTGACAACCATCGATATAGACAGAGAAATACTTCAGGAGTGAATCTGGCACGCCACAAAAAAAATCAAAACCACGCGCACGCAATTGACTAAAAAAATTTTTGCAGTTCAGCATGAATTATGTGGGGTTATTAAATTGATGATTTCCCTGATTGGCATACACATATTGTTACATTCGTAGGCTCGTTCGTTTTGCAAAATAGATTGTGCCGCCTTGACCATTGCCGGATAAGCACTCCTCAGAAGATGGTTTGCATAGATTACTATATTCACTCCCCGATCACGAAGTTCTTTCTCGTACACCTGGCAATAGGTTGTCGGGACAACCACAAGCGGAATGTTACCGCGAAATTTGTTGAATTCGTCGCAAAAAGAGAATATTTCATCAGGGGCTTCTTTCCTGCTGTGAATCATTATTCCATCCGCGCCGGCTTTTATATACGCCCTTGCCCTTACTACCGCATCATCAAGCCCTTTTTCTAAAATAAAACTCTCGATGCGGGCAATGATCATAAAATCATCTGTAATTTGCGCTTTCTTTCCTTTTTGGATTTTTTCGCAAAAACTTTTCTCGGTTTCTTGCTTTTGCTCAACATCTGTCCCTAATAATGAGTTGTTTTTCAATCCTGTTTTATCTTCAATAATAATTGCGGAAATGCCGAGGCGCTCGAGCGTTCTCACCTCAAATACAAAATGTTCTTGCGCCCCTCCTGTATCACCATCAAAAATAATCGGCTTGGTAGTCACCTCTAAAATTTCGTTTAGCGAAACCAAGTGTGATGTTAAATCTACGCATTCAATATCGGGTTTCCCTTTTACCGCGGAATCAGTTAAACTGCTTAACCACATAGCATCGAATTCCTTAATTTGCTCTCCTTCACAAAACTTGACATTCTCAACAATAAGACCGGTGAGCCCGCTGTGTGCCTCAAGCACTCTGATAAATTTTTTAGCCTCTAAAAGCCGCTTAAGATGTTTAATTCTTATTGCTGGCGTAGTTCCAATAGCGCGGATCCTCTCATGCAAAACTGTCGAAGATATCCCATCCGTATAGGAAATTTCCACTAATTGACCGCCCCATTTTCTTAGCGTCTCTATGACTTTTCGGCGTGTTTTTGCCTGCGGCCCTGTCCGCCAGTCATCCCCATGCACCACGTAATCCGGCTTTAATTCTTCCAGGTTTGCGGTATAATCCAGTGTTTTTTGCGGCACGATCGCACAAATCCCCTTAATATTTTCAATAACAATTTTTCGCTGTTCATAAGTTAAAAAAGGCAACCGTTTATAACTAGCGATTGCTTCGTCGGTCAAAAGCCCGACAGTAACCTCACCCAGGGTACGCGCTTCATTGATAATATTCAAATGGCCGGGATGAATAAGGTCTGCGCTCATTCCGACATAAACTTTCTTTGCCATAATAGCACCTCATATTAAAAAAAATTTAACTCGTCTGTAACAGTAACCATAAAGGCTTTCGTATTTCGGGCGGCCGCTTATTAATTTTTATAATCAACCTTCAAATACTCCTTAATCATTCTGCCGGCTCCTGTTTCTGGCATAAAAAACATAGTCTTCATAAGTTCTTCCCGTTTTTTACGTAAAGGGTCGTTACCGGCCAGAAGCATGGAGATTGTTGCGTCTAATTCCTTGTTGTTTCGCACCCAGTACAGCCCGGCAGATAACATAACCCCGTATTCATTAAATACATTCTTTCTGTGTGTGTAAATAATCGGCTTCCCGGTAGCAAAATATTCAAAAATCATTGATGAGAAGTCCGAAATCAACATATCACTTGTCAAGAATGTATCCGCATAACCGGCATTATTATCGATACTCATATTCAAGGATTTACCGTAATCTAATTGCATTTGCTTCTGTTCATCTAAAGGCAATTCGCCGGTTTTTGCAAAATTTTGCCAAAAGAGCGGGTGGGGACGAAAGACGAAATCAATGTCGGGGTGTTTTTTGCAAAACTTTAAGAAATAATCTTTGTAATCGAAAAAATGACAGGTCCTTTCTGTTGTACGCCAACGAGGTGTCCACAGAATACGCTTTATATCATTGCTCATACCGCGCTTCCAAACCCCTCCAATTAATCCATTCTTATTTACTAAATAATCGAGCTTGGGATAACCGGTCAATATAATTTTTTTATTACCATACCGGCGCCTGTCTTTAAATTCCTCCTCGAGAGACTTCTTTTCCCATGGGTTTTCCATAAAAAACAGGTTTGCGAGCCGAAAAAGGCTTTCGGGATGGAGAACGGCGGCGATTTCACCCTTTGCCAAAAAAGTTGCATACGGAATATAACATACCCTCGCTATCATTGCCACCATTTCCATGGACCACATTTGATGAAGATGATAGGAATAAGGTTGTTGAAAAAATACATAATCCGGAGCGAGCGATGCGGGATTTAACCAGGTATTATTTTCTTTGTCATATCCCAGGACAACACGAAACCCATTTGCCTCACAAAATTTCATCATACCCGCATCTTTGTATTGTCCATGCGGCAAGGTTTCATGTCTATACGGCAAAGCCACGACTAATGGAGAGAAACCCGGATCTTGCTCCATCTCGCGATAAACAGATTCAAACATATTCCACATTGCCGGTTCATGACAAACAAATAACACCTGAATCGGTTTGCCTTGAAATTGCTTTAACATCGCTCGCGTTCTAAAATGATTGTCAGCCAGCACACTCATCAGTTCCCTTTGGTGCTGAAGCAAATGCGGAAAAAACCTGAAAAATGTTAGACATACTTTATGCAAAGCTTTTTCCATCGTATCTTTCACTCCGCCCGCTGACTGTTGAATACTATATGCTACAAACTACAAAATGAAAAATCTCTATCAGAGAAACATAACTGTGAGTAAAAATACAAATTTTGATATGCCGCGCTAATTGTTCATCTACCCAGCGCGTTTTAGTTCTTGGTTTTAATTATAACAAAGCCTGTTCTATTAAACAAGGGAATTAGCTAACCTGACCTGCGGAAGTTTTAAAGGTTAAAAAGATGGGCACTTAAAAGGCAAAAACTATAGCCCCAACCGGATTTTTAATGAGGCCACAATTTACGAACACGCCAGTGCGAGTAAATTGTTTGGCCGAATTAATCCCTGCAGATGCGAGGAGTTTTCGAAGAAAACGAC
>Ga0172381_10002735_pt1 | contig 19138 bp, 21 predicted proteins | sample Leawel6488metaG_FD_119754 | JGI IMG/M metagenome (GOLD analysis project Ga0172381, IMG submission 119754) | Leachate microbial communities from a municipal landfill in Southern Ontario, Canada - Leachate well 64-88 metaG | ecosystem: Engineered > Solid waste > Landfill > Unclassified | place...
ATGAAAGAAAACAATATCAAGGGTGTAATTATCAACATGAGTTCAATTTTAGGAAAAGTTGGTTTGAGCGGCGCAATTGCTTATTGTGCTTCAAAGGGTGGGATTGTTCAATTAACTCATGCCGGGGCGCTAGACCTGGCTCCACACAAGATCAGAGTTAATGCGATAGCTCCAGGCTTTATTAAAACAAATATGACAAAAGACGTTTTGGAGACCAAAGAATTTAATGATTTAGTAACAAGTTCAACACCACTTGGGTATGTCGGTGAGCCAGACGAGGTTGCAAGCGCCGCTCTTTATCTTGCCTCTGATGAATCATCTTATGTTACGGGTGAAGTATTGTATGTCGATGGTGGCTGGACAGCCCGTTAAGAAGGGAGACTATGAGACCAAGAAAATTTAGGCATATAAATTTTGAGCCCGGTATAAGATTTTTCAAGCCACAGGGTGTACCCATGAGAGAGCTTGGCATGGTTGAGTTAACAGATGAAGAGCTAGAGGCTTTACGTCTAAAAAACCTAGAAGAGCTAGACCAGAATTCTGCCGCTGAAATAATGAAAACCTCTCAGAGTACTTATCAAAGAATCTTGTCATCCGCCTATAAAAAAGTTACAGATGCTTTGATAAATGGCAAGGCGATAAAAATAATAGAAATTAACTACAAAAATAAAAATAACGAGGACCAGAATGAATAATTTCGTCTGTAAGCTTGACTCCATGACGTCAAAAACGGTAGAGCCTACTTTCTGGGTGATTGCTGGAGCAGCGCTTGTCGATTCTATTAACCCCTGTGCTATTGCCGTACTGCTAATATTACTAACAGCCTTGCTTGCTCAAAACGACAAGAGAAAAGTAATGAAGCTTGGCCTTGTCTTCACACTGTCTATCTTTATTGCCTACTTTCTTTTGGGAGTCGGGCTTTTAGGAGTAGTAAATTTGACAGGGTTGGCTGGACCGCTTCATAAAATTATCGGTTTTTTGGCTATTATTATTGGTTTACTAAATATCAAGGACTATTTCAGGTACGGTGCTGGCGGTTTTGTAATGGAAATACCAAGGAGCTGGAGACCAAGATTAAAAGTTCTGCTTAATGGCGTTACGTCAGTTCCGGCTGTTTTTGCTATTGGATTTGTTGTGACTTTATTTGAATTGCCCTGTACGGGGGGCCCATATTTGTTCGTATTGGGGCTTTTATCACAGCATATCGATTGGTATCAGATAGTACCTATTTTACTATTTTATAATTTGGTATTTATTTTACCTTTAGTCATAATTACTTTTTTAATTTACCTTGGGTATTCAACAACAGAAAAAGCAGACAAATGGAAAGATAAAAACATTAGGTATTTGCATCTTATTGCTGGAGTAATTATGGTTGCATTGGGTGTTTGGGTATTTATAGCCTAAAAAGCTATCATTATTTGCTTCATAATAAGCCTCTTTATTGAGAATGATTTCTCGTTTGCTGAATTTCCTTTCTTTTCAATCTCCCTCGATGTCTGCCAAAGCACCTCTTGCTATTGTTGGTCTGAAGCGACTAATCTCCACTTCGAGGGTGGGTCTTGTCATATCTGAATCACAAAACACCCCACTTTTCGAAATACTCGTTAAAATTTCCCTTAATGAATGGTAAAATAAAAACAACACAAAAGGGCTAAAATGAGTAAAAGTCTTGATTCTATAAGACAAATAAATCACTCTCAAGTTTTTATCACAACATATCATTCAAAAAAGAACCTCCCGCTATACAAAAGAAGGAAAATTGTCGTTGGGTCAATCGTATTGATTATACCCCTGCTGGTTGGCTCACTTTTTCTTTATAATTCTAAGCCGGCAAAGTTATACGCTATGGCGGTGGGTGTAAATGATGGCAATTATCTAGCTGAGGAGGATTACTCGATGACGCGGGATACACTAGAGACGCAACAACAAGTTATCGATAGTAAAAAATTGGAAGAGGAGAAAGTAAGGTTTGAAAAAGAGGTAACTAAAACCAAGGCTAACAGATTAAAAGCAATCGTATCTCCTATTGTGGCACAGGTAATCAGTCAAAAAGTAGTTATCACAAAACATGGTGGATTTGACAAAGTCTATGTAAAAGCAGAAAAGAAGTACGGCGTGCCTAGACAGATTCTGGCCGCAGTTCACTATGTAGAGACTGGACAGAGTGGCGATACGACCAGGGCTAGCCATGCGGGAGCTCAGGGCCCGATGCAATTTATGCCTAAGACGTTTGCTGCTTACGCTCAAGATGGTGATGGTGATGGTACTAAATCGATCAATGACGTGGATGACGCGATCTTTACGGCAGCTAAGCATCTAGCCGCCAACGGTGCCGCAAGCGGCAATGTCTCCGGGGCACTTTATAGATATAATCATAGCTATCGTTACGTCAATCGAGTTCTTGAGGTGGCTCGATCAATGGGATTCTCTGGTTAATCACTCCTCTTATTTTGAAGCATGGTTAAGTTATGTGACATATGGAATATTAGTCCCATAATAGTATATAATTATTATAGATTAACAAAGGGGTTGTTATGGCTACGGAAACAAAAAAAGAATGTAAAAATTGGAATGGCTCGAATGCCGCTACGGGTGGCGGTGCGGTCTATGGTCTGGGATTGATTGGCGCGCTTGTTTACTATCTTCAGCACGCGGATTCTTTTTGGAGTGGTGTTGTGGGTGTTTTGCAGGCCCTCGTTTGGCCAGCAATGATGGTTTATAACTTGTTTGATTTCCTAAAGATGTAAGCCAGAAGGTTAAATCTGTTTTTTAAGGGGAGATATTATGTGTTATCCCCTTTTTATTTTGACAGGAAAGTGCTTTGGGTATATAATTCTTTGTCCAAACAAACTGTCAAATATCAAAAACAGCACCTTGCAGAACTATCCCTTGAGAGGAGGATAGCCAAATGTCTACCCAGCAGAGCAGTGCCCTAGAAGAAGCTCGGAGGCAGCTTTTGGCTGCCCTTCAAGGTATTGTTGAGAAGTACAGCCAAGGCGAACCGCCAAAGATTGGCCAGAGCGCTCTGTTTCAGGCCAATCTTTACCGGCGAGCATACCATCGGGGGTACGATACAAATAGTGTCTATTCTCAGATATATGGCTCGAAACTTGAGAACATTGGAACAATGTTGCCAGCAATAATCAACGAGATTGTTCCGGGTCGCTCGAAACTGATAGTTGAAGTAAATGGTTTCATACTGCTCGAAGCTGGCAACCTTGCACCGCGCGAATGCTACCTTCGGAAAACCCACGAAGAAGCGAAGCTCTACACCGAGAACGTCCCGACCGACGAACAAGAAGTCCGGCTAGGTGGAGCCCTGAAGGCCAGCTATATCCGAGCCCTGGGTCACTATGAAGCCAGAACTGACTCATTGACCGGTCTCAATAACCAAAGAGTCTACAATGAGGAGATCGAGACCGAGATCTTTCGAGCAGACCGGTATGGGAAGGCACTGTCAGTGGCTGTTATCGATGTCGACAACTTCAAATTGATAAACGACACTTATGGACACCCGGGGGGCGATGAAGTTCTTAGAGCAATAGCCAGGCTTCTCTTGGAAAAGTCAAGAAAGACCGATACGGTCGCTCGATACGGTGGTGACGAGCTAGTGTTGCTCCTACCAGAAACACCAAAGCGAGAAGCGATCATTCATGCGATCAATGTTCGGAAAGCAATTCAGTCACTCGAGGTCATGATCAAGGAAGAAGTAGCGTCTCCGACAGTGACTATCGGGGTTGCCACTTATCCATCTGACGCAGACAACGCCAAAGACTTGTATTCCAGGGCAGATGAGGCACTCCTTGAAGCGAAGGCAAAGGGACGAAATAGAGTGAAGGGCGCACCTTCACTGAAACTACCAAGAGAGGTAGGCGTAGCAAGTGGATAAGACGAGTTTGAACCTCGTAGTATCCACTTTCCCCTTTTCAGGCATTGGGGTTGGGCCGTGATAAATATTTGGGCTTACTTAAGGACTAAGGGTTTTAACAATATCTTAAGTATTTTCTCAGCTTTTGTTTATAAACTCTTTTTAGAACTGTTAATAAAAGGAGGGAAAATGCTAAAAAGATTAGACTTATTACCAAGAGAACACCTAATGAATAAATACTCTCAGATTTCTGGAAAAGAAATGTCAAAGATCGAGGAGATTGTGGATCGAGAAGGTATCGAAACAATAGCTGACTTACTCGAAGAGTACCTAGTAAAACAAAACATGAGAGAGGGTGTTTACGGTTAAGTTAGGGATGAAGAGAAGCGATTGTTGGGACACTTATCTCTACTAATTATTTCCCGAGTTTTATATAATAATTGCATTATTTTAGTAAAAAAACTCTCAGTCTTCTTCAGTTGTTTCTCAGCCGAAGTCTGATAAAATGGTTTTAATATGCGAATATTACTTGTCGAGGATGATGAAAAAATCGCCAACGCGGTGAAAAAGGGGTTAGAGCAAGAATCCTTTGCTGTTGACGTTAGTTACGATGGTCAAGACGGCATGGACTCAGCGATGGCGATTGAATACGATCTTTTGATTCTAGATCGCATGTTACCCGGTATAGCAGACGGGATGGATATTTGTACGGCCCTAAGAAAAGAGGGTAAAAAAACACCGGTTTTGATGTTGACGGCAAAAGACAAAACTGAAGATAAAGTATACGGCTTGAATCTGGGCGCGGATGATTACCTGATTAAGCCCTTTTCATTTGATGAGCTGGTCGCTAGAATCAAGGCTCTTCTCAGACGACCCCAGAATAATGTTGGAAATATTCTCAAGGTTAAGGATTTGACCCTAAACACGCTTACACACAAAGCAAGGCGTCAAGGAAAAGATATTGAATTGTCACCGACTGAGTACAGTCTCCTGGAATATTTAATGAGAAATACAAATCAAACCCTAACCAAAGAAAAAATAATCGGTCACGTTTGGGATTTTGATGCTGACATACTTCCCAATACAGTGGAGGTTTATATGGGATATCTTCGTAATAAAATTGATAAGCCGTTTATGGGGGACAACCTGATTCATACTATTCGAGGGTTCGGATATAAGGTCGGAAAATGAATAGATTCGGCTCGGCTACGGTCAGGTTGACATTTTTTTATGCGGTTATTGTGATGCTTGTTAGCATCACATTTAGTTTTATTTTGTATGCCGCAACAGCTCAAGAGCTGACCAATCACTTGAATGAAGATAAGGCGGCTCTGGACAGCTTGACCGGTTTAGAAGCAAATAAACCCATAATAGATAGCCTTGATAATGTGAGAGAAAAAAGGATTGCGAATTCTGAGAGGACGATTAGAATCTATCTAATATATATCAATGGAGTTGTCTTTATTCTCGCAACCGTGGCAAGCTATTTTCTTGCTCGAAAAACGCTTGATCCGATAGAGGAAATGTTTGAGGTGCAGAAAAGATTTACCACAGACGCCTCTCATGAACTCCGAACACCCTTAACAGCAATGAAAACAGAAATTGAGGTTAATATTCGCGATGAAAACCTAACGGTTGATGAAGCAAGATCATTGCTAAAAAGTAATCTGGAGGAAATTGAAAAACTAAGCACTTTGTCAAATGGGCTGCTCACCCTGGCCAAATATCAGGAAGGGGTAGATTTGGACTTAAAAACAGTTTACCTAAAAGATAAGATTATCAAAGCTTATGAGAGAGTTGCTGTTTTGGCAAAAAAGAAAAATATTGAAATTAAGCTTAAAATAGGGAATATTGCTGTTCACGGTGATGAGGATAGTCTGGTTAAGCTGTTCATTATTCTTTTAGATAACGCTATTAAATACAGCGCAGAAGGTTCGAAAATACAAGTTAAAACAGACATTCAGGATCGTTACGCAGAGGTAAGGGTAATTGATCGAGGTTTGGGCATAGAAGAAGCTGACCTTCCCTATATCTTTAATCCCTTTTTTAGGTCAGAACACTCTAGGTCAAAAAAGAACTCAGTAGGTGACGGGATCGGTCTTTCTATAGCAAAAAAGATCACCGAAGTACACGGAGGAAGCATTCGTGTTGAGAGCAGGATTGGTAAAGGGGCCACATTTATAGTCAAGCTACCATTTATTAATCGCCGCAGGTACCCGAGATAATAGTCAAAGGGACTTGAATTTAACAGATCTTTAAGTGAAAATGAATTAGTTAATATGTTTAGATCTGTTAAAAAACTTCATTTTGTTGGAATTGGCGGTATTGGCATGAGCGCAATAGCGGAAATTTTGTTAACCCAGGGCTATCGTATCTCAGGTTCAGATCGGGCAAAGAGTTCGATCACGGAGACATTAGAAAAAATGGGTGCTTGTGTTTTTGAGGGGCAAAATGCTAAAAATTTGCCGAAAGACACCGACATTTTGGTTTATTCGTCGGCCGTATCAATGGATAATCCAGAAATTGTAGAAGCCGCAAAAAGAAAGATCCCGATCGTTAGGCGGGCCGAAATGCTAGCAGAAGTGATGAGACTCAAATACGGGATTGGAATCGCCGGAACTCACGGCAAAACAACCACGACCTCTATGACCAGTCTAGCGTTAATCGAAGGCGGTCTAGACCCAACCGTAATTGTCGGTGGGAATCTGAGTGGAATCGGAGGAACCAATGCCAGGTTGGGCGAGGGTGATTTTATCGTGGTGGAAGCGGATGAGTATGATCGAACATTTCTAGCTCTTAATCCAACAGTAGCCGTTCTGACAAACATGGAAGCAGATCATCTGGATTGTTACGAGGATTTAAACGATATCAGAGACTGTTTTATTCAATATGCTAACAAAGTTCCTTTCTATGGTTTTATTGTTTTGTGTTTGGATGAACCAAACCTGCGCAGCATTTTGCCGAATCTCAAAAAAAACAAAATCATTACTTATGGTATAGAGAAAGGTGCTGATCTCAGAGCAACACATATCGAACACCGCAAGGATGTTTCTCTGTTCGTCGTTGAGCAAAAAGAAAAAAAATTGGGCTCGATTGTACTTCAAACACCCGGTAATCACAATGTCAGAAACGCCCTTGCAGCAATAGCGGTTGGCCTGGAGCTAGAGATACCTTTTTCGAAGCTAAAAAGAGGAATAGAGGATTTTGCCGGCGTCAAAAGACGTTGGGAGAGAAAAGGAAAGACAAACGGTATTTTAGTATATGACGACTATGCCCACCACCCAACCGAATGCGCTGCCTCCATCAGTGGTGCAAAATCGGGTTGGGATAATAGAATAGTTTGTGTTTTTCAACCTCATCTTTTTTCAAGGACTAGGGATTTTTATAAGGAATTTGCTAAGAGTTTGTCTTTGGCGGATGTGGCCATAGTGGTTGATGTTTATCCAGCGAGAGAAAAACCGATTGTTGGTGTGACAAGCGAAATGATTACAGATGAGATGAAAAGAATTGGTCACAAGAACGCCCACTACATTCCAAATAAAGAAGATATCCCTCATTTCTTGCAGGAGGTCACAAAGCCGGACGATCTAGTGATTACTATGGGTGCTGGTGACATCTGGAAATATGGTGAAATTTTTTTAACCCTTAAGTAACTGAAGAGCCTGGACTTACCAAAGTATAGAACTTTGGAAAATCCAGGCTTTTTGTCTTGCACTTATAGTACGGTTGTTGGCTGTTCGGCTAGCGGTGAGTTGAGTGTCGGGTGATGCTCGACTTGAATCCACCGTGGCTAGCGCAGAAAGTCGAGGGATTGTATAGAGAGAGCCTGGTTCCACACCCGGGAACGGCACAGACATGGCCGGAATTTGGACGCCGATAGGTGTTGCTTGGTGCTCCCGTTTCGATCTGGCCGCCTCGGCTTATGGAGCGGCGAGCTTTCGCGTGTGCTGCGATCATGTTACCTCCCTGGACTACAAGTGACGCACATTATCATACCAGCATATGTCTTATTTGTAAATAGTTTTTATTTAGCTTTCCTGGAGTATTTTATTGACATAATTCTCCGATTATATAAAATGTTAAGCTAGCATGAGCCAACGATGGATGGAGGAGTTGTGTGCGGCGAGAACGGAAGTTGGGGTAACGGTCGCTTGCCAGAAAGCTCCAGGCCGGGCGGTCGAGAGATTGCTGGCCTTGAAGCGATCCACTATCTCTTGAAGAACAAGCGTGCGAAAGGCTCGGATACGCGCTTGACGCAAGAAGAGACGGTTGAAGCCGTGATTACTAGAGTCGGCTTCTTTGATACGGGAGGGATCAAGGAGGATCTTCTAGACATCTTCACGTCTTTCTACGAGAAACCAGCCAGTCATCTCGATCTGGGACAAATGGCAGACAGGGTCAATGGCTTGCTTCGCAGGCATTTCAACACTGACTTTGTCTAAAAAAAACGACCCCAGAGTTCGACTCCGCAAGAGCGGAGTCGAACTCTCGACTTTTATGAATTGAGTTTTAGCCTAATTCATGCTAGAATTTTTGTGCTTCAGGCTTCCGCGGGATTAGTATAGTGGTAGTACGCGACCTTCCCAAGGTTGAAGCGCCAGTTCGATCCTGGTATCCCGCTCCAGGGAGAACATTACTTTAAAAAAATTCACGACAGCTCGCCATGGCGTGCCAGCGTAGCTTAGGGGTAGAGCAATGCTTTCGTAAAGCAGAGGTCGTGGGTTCAATTCCCACCGCTGGCTCCAATAAAATGAGTATAAAAAAATCTTATCAACAGCTGAAGGAAAAATTTGTTCAACTTTTCGGTCGAATGTTCTTTCATGATGTACCATCAATCACCTTGATAGCGGTGTCTCTGATTTTGTTGCTGAGTCTGTTCTTGATGATAATTTTTCGTGTTAATAGTGGCGACTCGATGGTACCGATTACTTATAATAGCATATACGGAGTGACCTCATCTGTTGTTTGGTACAAGCTTTATTTTTTGCCGGTTTCCTATCTTGTCATCTTGAGCATGAATATACTTATTTCCTGGGCCTTTTTTGAAAAAGAGCGGTTGATAACTTATATGGTTCTATTTGTCAGTATTATACTGGGAATCATCATGACGATCGTTGAATACAACTTAACAACATTGATTAGAGGATAAATGCTAAATATTGTAGATAAATATTGGTTTACGAGGCTTCTTGAGATGCTACCGGGTTTATTGGCCTGGTCCATGTTGTTATTACCGTTCGTCCTGGCTCCGATATATCCAGCCCTGGTGGCATATTTTATTCTCGCGTTTAGTTTTTATTGGTTTGCCAAAGCATTGAATATGATGCGTAATTTGCTTCGAGGGTTCCCGAGGCTTAGACGGAATATGAAAATTGATTGGCTTGATAGGTGTAAATTAGTGAGTAAAAACCCCGAGCTTTTACTTGAAAGGCTGAGGGATGACTATAAGAAAAGTCGGGATCGAAAAGATTTGTTTGACCTCAATGAACTAAATAATATGAAGGAAAACTTCAATCTTATCAAGAACTGGGAGGAAATCTATCAGGTTGTGTTTGTTACGAACTTTAGAGAAGACATTAATATCACCGGGCCGTCATACGAGGCTATTAAAAACAGCAACTACCCTAACGAAAAAATTATTATTGTTTCTTGCGGCGAGAGAAATGACGAAAAGAATTATATTAAAGTCCGTGAAGCTCTGAGAGAAAAGTATCAAGACGTTTTCTTGGACATCCAATACTATATGCATGACTTACAGGAGGGGGAAGTTCGGGGAAAGGGCGCAAATCTATATTCTGCTGGCCATAAGTTCATGGAATTTCTTACTAGCAATCATCCGGAAATAAAACCAGAAAATGTATTTGTGACCACGCTGGACGGCGATCATATAATCCATAAGGAATATTTTTCGAGGCTCACATATAAATATATTATAGACCCAAACAGAGATAGAAAAACCTACCAACCCGTACCAATCTTGTTTAACAATATTTGGGATGCACCGGCACCAAATCGAGTTTTGGCTATGAGTAATAGCTTTTTCCAAATTATCGAAGCGGTAAGACCGTTCAGGCTCAAAACTTTTGCTGCTCACTCTCAGAGCTTACAAACCTTACTTATTACAGATTTTTGGTCAAACAAAACCATCGTCGAAGATGGACATCAATTCTGGCGAACTTATTTTGCCTATAATGGGGACCATGAAATGGTCGCATTATTTATCCCTGTATATATGGATTGTGTTTTGGCAGAAAATCTTTTCAAGACCTTCAAAAACCAATACATGCAGATGCGTCGCTGGGCATGGGGTATTTCGGACTTTCCTTTTGTGGTAAAAAACTTTATGAAGCATCCAGAGATACCTTTTGGCGAAAAATGCTTACAGACATTTCGCTTGTTTGGCGGACATTTTTCTTGGTCTACTGCTTCATTCCTTTTGGCCTTCGCCTGGGTCCCCCTGCTTTTTAATAAGAGTTTCCAGGATACAGTCCTGGCTCACAACGTAACGTACTTTAGCTCGACTATTATGAACTTGGCCTGGATCGGCCTCTTTGTGAATATTTGGATATTTTTCACCTTACTTCCAAAAAGACCGAGCCATCTTCGAAAAACGCGTTATTTTGGAATGATAATCCAGTGGCTTTTGGTTCCGGTTGTGGCTCTCTTTTTGTCGGCCATACCGGCCCTGGAGTCACAGACCAGATTAATGATTGGTAAATATTTAGACTATTTCTGGAGTACTCCCAAGGTAAGAAAAACGGCTTTGACAAAAGAAACCCACTTATAATATACACATTGACCATTCAAAGCATTTGTCAGGGATGGTAAAATATTATATAAGAATTTATAAAAAAATAAATGATTGGGGGTTAGATAGGTGGAACAAAATAATTTATTGCACATCTTAAAAACATTAACAGAGATGATGCATTGTCCACACTGTGGTGAGGTTTATTCTCTCGATGAAGTACAATATATAAGCCAGGTAGATGGCTACTGTTTGCTCCAGGTCTCATGTAAAAAATGTCGCATACCGATCTGGGTCAATTTTTTTATCGAGAAAAATGAAATCAAACAAAAACCAACTTTCAATATGCAGTTACTTCTCCAGGAAAACCTCGAACCGATAACAACGGATGAGGTTGTAGATTTTCATCAAATGGTTCGATCTTTTGATGGAAATTTCAAAAAAGTTTTCAACTAATTTGGATTGACTTAAAGCTAAATATTTGGTAAAATTTGCCTTGTTTACTTAATGAGGTTAAATATATCGTGGCAGAAAAATTCAAGATAACAGCAAGAGAGAGAGACGCAAAGGAAAAAACTAACGCCCTTCGACGCGAAGGTTTTATTCCGGCTGTCGTTTATGGAAAAGGTAAAGAGTCTATGCCACTAGCAGTAGATGCTCATTCGTTTGATTTGTGTTATCGAGAAGCGGGGGGAAACAGTATTGTTGCTGTTGATATAAAGAAGCTAGACGGCGGTGATTCAAAAAAGAATGCTCTTATTTATGATGTTGCTTCAGATCCCGTAACGGATAAAGTTGTACATGTAGATTTTCTCCAAATTCGTATGGACGAAAAAATTACGGCCTCTATCCCGCTTAAATTTACTGGCGACTCAATAGCAGTGATCGAACAGGGCGGAAGTCTATTAACCCATCTTGATGAGATTGAAGTTGAGTGTTTGCCAAATGATATGCCTCATGAAATTGAAATTGATATTGCACCACTAGTGGATTTTGAAGCAGTTATTCATGTTTCCGACATAAAGATACCTGAAGGCGTAGTCGTATTGACAGACCCGGAAGAAGTGGTTGTTTATGTTGAGGAACCAAGAAGTGAGGAAGAAATGGCTGAACTAGAAGAGCCAGTTACGCCAGAAGAAGAACTGCCGCCAAGCGAACATGGTGAAGAAGAAACAACAGAAGAAGCTGGAGAAGGTGAAGAGACTGCTAAAAAAGAATAATACATATACCCCGATAGACATCGGGGTATATTTTTAGCTATAATCGATGAAGTGATCAATAAAAGAAAAATTAAAAGCTTTCTCATAAAGCATAAGATCTCGGTTAGCATTATAAGTATGGCGATCGTTCTTTCGCTGTCGCTAGTAATATATAGTTATTATCTCTCTGGGCATATAAACTTCAATGCTCCAAAGTTAGTATTCAAAGAAAAGCCAAAGGAAACAAAGATTCAAGCTCCATTTACGGGCTTGATGGTGGACCCGAGTGTAGTGAGTCGAAAACCCCTAGCGGTTGTGATCGAAAATTCTCCTGATGCTAGACCCCAGTCTGGCTACCCACAAGCAGATTTGGTCTACGAGACATTGGCAGAGGGAGGGATTACTCGAACTTTGGCAATTTTCCAATCACAAGGCTCTAGCGAGATTGGCCCCGTAAGGTCGGCAAGGTTTTATTTTATCGACTGGTTAACAGAATTGAATGCCGTTTTTGTTCATATCGGCGGCAACGCAGATGCTCTCGATGAAATAATTTCCAAGAAGATACCAGACATTAACCAATTTTACTATGGTAACTATTTCTGGAGATCGGCTAGTCGGTATGCGCCTCATAATGTTTACACGACAACAGATAAGATTTACGATGCCCTGAAGGTCGCAAAGATATCTCCGATAACCGAACTGGCTCCTCTTAGTTTCAAAAAAGAGGCTGCGGTTGCAGAACGACCGGCAACACAAGCAATAACGATTAATTTCTCGACTCCTCTCTTTGTCGCTTCTTATAATTACGATCAAAAAGCAAATAACTATCTACGGAGTGTCGGTGGCGTTCCGCACAAAGATAAAGTAACTGGCAACCAACTCCGAGTGAAAAACATTGTGGTTCAGTATGAAACGATTAGTCCTGGAATTTCAAGGGCTGGAGAGCAGAAAATGGACATTGTTACCACCGGTAGAGGAAGAGCCTTGGTTTTCCAAGACGGTAAGGCGATAAACGCTACTTGGGAAAAAACTAGTCGAAATTCACGAACAAAATACCTTGATAGTTTTGGCAAAGAAGTTCAATTTAATCCGGGGCAAACTTGGTTTGAGGTGGTTCCGCAGAATGCCGCAGTGACATATAAATGAAAAAATATACCGTAAAAGAAATTGAAAGTAAATTTGGATTTCCTGCTAAGAAGTTATATTTTCTTATAAAAAGAGATCTTTTGGAGCCGGTTATTGAGAACGGCAAGATTTTGGTGCCTGAAACTGAAATAAAAAAATATTTGAATCTCCCGGAAATTGATCGTAAGAAACATCATACCTCATTTCTAAAGACCCTGGGTCCGGGCGTAATAACGGGTGCTTCGGACGATGACCCGTCTGGTATTGGTACGTATTCAATGGTGGGTGCAAGATATGGTTTGGCATTAACCTGGCTCGCTTTATATTTGTTGCCAATGATGACAGCGGTTCAGGAAACCTGTGCCAGAATCGGTATTGTTACCGAAAGAGGACTGGCGGGATCGATCAATAAAAGATTTGGAAAGAAGGTTATTGTTATCCTGGTAATACTCTTGGTGATAGCCAACACTATCAATATCGGAGCTGACATCGGAGCGATGGTGGCATCGTTTCAACTGTTGGTACCAATAAATTTTGCGCTTGGTGCGGTGGTATTAACCTCGATTATTCTCTTTTTGGAGGTAAAGGTTTCCTATCACCGCTATGCGAAAGTGCTGAAATGGTTAACGCTGTCACTGTTCTCATATATCCTAGTGGCTATTATTGTGCAACCAAATTGGACCGAGGTTTTAAGAGGCTTGGTGGTGCCTAAAATTCAATTTAATAAGGAATATATAGCGGCTATGGTAGCGGTCATGGGCACCACTATATCGCCATATCTGTTTTTCTGGCAGACATCGGAGGAGATTGAGGAAGAAAGGGATAGAAAAATTTTAGCCGATCATCACAAAATAGCAATAAAGCACGAGATATCGGACATGAGAAAAGATACTTTGATTGGTATGTCATATGCAAACATTGTTTTTTTATTTATAGTTATTACGACCGCTTTTGTTTTATTTAATAACGGCATTCATAATATAGAAAGTGCTGAGCAGGCTGCTGCAGCACTCGAGCCCTTGGCCGGGAAATGGGCGTCACTGCTTTTTACGGTAGGCATATTTGGAGTTGGTCTTTTGGCTGTTCCGGTGTTGGCTGGTTCTTCTGCTTACGCCGTGTCGGAACTTTTCAAGTGGAAAGAGGGCTTATATAAAAAGTACAGTCACGCTAAGGGGTTTTATGGAGTCATAATTGCGTCGTTACTAGTTGGGCTGGCGATGAACTTTATCGGAATTAATCCAATTAAAGCATTATATTTTGCGGCAATCGTAAATGGTATTATCGCCCCAGTTCTTCTTTATTTTATTTTTAAACTTGGACGGGATAAAAAAACTATGGGTGATTTTGTGAATCCTAAATGGGTTAATGTTTTTGGGGGTTTAACTGTAATTCTAATGGGTGGAGCAGTCGTCGTTTTGCTGCTTATGACCTTTGGAGTGGTCTGATATATGAAAGACTTGGGAAAGTATAAGGGGAAAAAAGTAGGCATCCTAGGCTGTGACGTCGAGGGCAGGGCAACGCTTAACTTTCTTACCCAAAACGGTTTCAAGGTTTGCATACTGGATAGGGCAAATAAAGTCGAATTTTTAAAGAAGAATCCCGATTTCGGGGACGGCAATATTGACTTATTCTTGGGTGCTGATTATTTATCTCATTTGAATGAATTTGACGTGATCTTTAGGACGCCCGGCATCCCGATACTACGGCCAGAATTACAGGAAGCAGTTCAAGGAGGAGTTGTGGTTACTAGTCAGATAGAGTTATTTTTTGAGCTTTGTCCCTCTCAGATTATTGGTGTTACTGGAACAAAGGGGAAGGGCACAACCTCCAGCTTGATTTATGAAATGTTAAAGAAAAACAGAGACGATGTTTACCTGGGTGGAAATATCGGAAACCCGGCAATCAGTTTTATTGATAAGCTAACCAAAACTTCTAAGGTTGTTTTGGAATTGTCCAGCTTTCAGCTTCAGTCTTTGCGGGTAAGCCCCCAGATAGCAGTCGTTTTAAATGTGACCCAAGATCATTTAGACTATCATAAGGATGTCAATGAATATTGCGAGGCCAAGAAAAACGTTATTAAATACCAGACAGCCGCTGACTTTGCTGTTATGAATGCAGATTATGAAACTACAAAAAAATTCTCGAAAGAAACAAAAGCCAAAGTTCTTTTTTATAGCAAGAAGGAAGCAACAAACGGCTGTTATGTTGGCAAAGATGATCAGATTATTTTGATAACGGATGAAGGCAAGACCAAGATTGCAGGAGCGTCCGATCTGTTGCTGAGGGGTCGACACAACCTTGAAAACGTTACGGCGGCTATTTTAGCTGCTTTTATCGCTGGGGTAGACGCGGATTCGATTCGAGAGTCAGTGCTCTCGTTTAAGGGCTTGGAACATCGTCTCGAGCTAGCGGGTGAGCACGAAGGAATCAAATATTACAACGATTCCTTTTCGACGACCCCGGAAACAGCCATAGCGGCAATCCAGTCATTTACAGAACCGATTGTTTTGATTTTGGGCGGGAGCAGCAAGGGCTCTGATTATACTGCATTGGGCGAGGCAGTAGAGTCATCGAACGTAAAAGCGATAATATTTATTGGGGACACCGCCAAAGAGATATCGCAGCAAATTAGCGTAAAATACAAAGGCGAGAGGGTGTATGGCTTAAGGACAATGGAGGAAATTGTCAGCAAGGCGAATGAATTAGCAAAGAAGGGAGATGTTGTTCTTCTCTCACCGGCATGCGCCTCGTTCGGACTTTTTGAAAACTATAAAGATCGAGGCAATCAATTTAAAAAAATTATTAATTCCAAATCTGCATAAAAAATTTATACAAGATAGCTATAAAATAGTAGACATGAACAAATAATTTGCTATAATATTTCTAGATAACTAGGAGCTTATTATGTATGAAACGCTTTTTGGGTCTAAAACAAGAGTGAAGTTGTTGTCCCTGCTATTAACAAATACGGGCAGAGCTTTTTATGTTAGAGAGATAACCAGAACGATTAATGAACAAATTAACTCAGTACGACGCGAGCTTCTAAACCTAAAATCAATCGGGCTTGTGACATCTGTTGAAAAAAAAGGCAAGATTTACTATGAAGCCAACCCAAAATTCGAATTTTACTCTGAGATCAAGCGAATCTTTGAGAAAACCAACAAAACACCTACCGGCGAAGACAAGACAACCTTTGGTATTAGAAAATCAGGAGATATTAGTTACGCGGCATTAATGGGTGTTTTTGTCGGAGATGCCGCAAGTCAGGTTGATTTATTCGTGGTCGGCGAAGTTGATAAAAGAAAGATGAAATCAGTTTTAACAAATTTAGAAAAAGAAATCGGTCGAGAGGTAAACTATTGCGTCATGACAGTAAATGAATATGAGGATAGATCTATGTTGTTTGATAGATTTTTAACTGAAATTATGGCTAGTCCAAAGAAAATTTTAATTAACAGCCTGGAGGTAGAAAAGGAAGAAATCAAAGTTGAAGAACAATAATATTACAATTGAATTTTCTCCAAAAACGATCATTTGGGTTATTGCGATGGTTGTTACTCTCTGGTTGGTTTGGACTATTCGCGAAGTTCTTGTAATTGTTTTTCTGGCTTATATCTTTGCCGCTGCCCTGGATCCCGTTGTGGACCGATTGGAGAAAAAGAAATTTCCAAGATCGGCTTCGATTCTTTTAATTTATGCTTTGATACTTGCCGTGATCGCGCTTTTCATCGAACTTGTTGTTCCGCCAACTATTACACAACTTGGTCAGCTGGCTCAAGACAGCAATCTGTACATCGATAAGATTTCTAGTTTTGCTCACGGTATAAACCCTTCTCTTGAAGCATCGGTCTCGGCAGCGCTATCTAATGCCACCGGTTCTTTAAATGCTCTTAATGCAACTCAGATTGCTGGCAAAGCGTTTGGTTTTTTCAGTGGCGCAGTTGGCTTGATCGCGGTTTTTGTAATTGGCTTCTATCTTTTGGTGCAAAAAGATGGTGTTGAAAAGGGGCTTGCTGCCGTACTGCCAACAAAATATCAAGCAACGGCCTTCTCGTTATCTAGAAAGATTTCAAAGAAGATGAGCTCTTGGGTTAGGGGTCAGTTATTTTTGGCCTTCATTATCTTTTTGTTAAATTATATTGCATTAAGTATTCTGCATGTGGATATGGCGCTCACCTTGGCTTTGATTTCGGGTGTTTTAGAGTTACTACCAATCATTGGTCCGATAGTGGCAGGAATCTTAGCGTCACTAGTTGCGTTGGCTGTTTCCCCGCTTCTGGCCCTGATAGTTGCGGTTTGGTTTATTGTGGTCCAACAGCTTGAAAACCATGTTTTAGTTCCGCAAATCATGAATAAATCAGTTGGTTTGAACCCGATTGTTGTAATTGTTGCGATCTTGGTCGGCGGTAAGGTAATGGGTTTTTGGGGTGTTCTGATCGCAGTCCCGGTCTTTGCCTGTGTCTCTGTAGTATTTGAAGAATTTAGGAAAAAAACTAAAGTTATTTAAGGGGGAAGGATGGAAATTTCTTATTTAGGTCACTCTTGTTTTAAAATAATCGGCAAGAAAGTCTCGGTTTTATGTGATCCATATGATCCGAATGTAGTCGGACTTAAGTTACCAAAACAGGACGCCGATGTTGTAACGCTGAGCCACTCTCATTCTGATCATAACTATTTAGGCGTCATGAAAAGTGATTATCTACTTCTTGATTCTCCCGGAGAGTATGAGATTAAAGAAGCAGAATTTATGGGTATCTTTGCTCCACATGATGATAAAAATGGCGAGGAAAGAGGCCAAGTAACCCTTTTTACAATGGAGATAGACGATATTACAATTTGCCACCTTTCTGACCTCGGCTCTGAGCTGACCAGCGAGCAACTAGATAAAGTAGACGGGGTGGACATTCTAATGATCCCAATTGGGGGCAAATATACGATAGGTGCCAAAGAAGCCGTAAAGGTGATAAGTCAAATTGAGCCAAAAATTGTAATTCCAATGCACTACAAGGCAGGAAAAATGACTGATCTTGCGCCACTAGACACTTTTTTGCGCGAGATGGCGGTAACACCAACTCCCCAAGACAAACTGAAGATATTTTCAAAAGACTTGCCGGAAGAACTCGAAGTTGTAGTCTTGAAAAGCGCCTAATCAAAAACGACCCGTATGGGTCGTTTTTCTTGTAATAATTCTTATTTAACTTTGCTGCTGGTTTTGATGCAACGAGTGCAAGCCTTGATTCTGGTTCCGTCATCTTTTTTAAACCACTGCAAATTTGGTAGCCAGCGTCTCTTGGTTTTTCGATGAGAATGGCTTACATTGTGTCCCGTTATTGGTTTTTTCCCGCAGATTTCACATTCTATGCTCATACTTTTCTCCTTACAGAACTTCCGTCTAGAGTTTCTCTGGATTGAAATTCAACGTTGTTAATGATATCATTGTTTGAGCTTAAAGTCAAGGAAGGTGATGTTGGCGATATACCAAGTAATTGGATTTTTGATAGCCCTAACAGTGCATGAATTTATGCACGCCTGGACAGCAAATTATTTGGGAGATTCAACGGCAAAATATGCAGGCCGCGTGAGCCTAAATCCGATAGCTCATATTGATCCCGTGGGAACGGTCATCTTGCCCCTGCTTCTTATTGTTACTGGTGCACCGGTAATAGGTTGGGCTAAGCCAGTACCAATCAATCCGAATAATTTCCAAAACCCCAGGCTGGGTTCATCTCTGACTGCACTTGCCGGTCCGATTGCCAACTTACTGACGGCTTTGGCCCTAGCTGCTGTTACAAAGCTGCCGATGATTCAGGGGACTGGTTTTGAAACGTTTCTTTTCGCGACAATTATGATTAATCTATTCCTAATGGTCTTTAATCTGATACCGATACCTCCATTGGACGGATCTAAAGTTTTGGCTTATTTTTTCCCAAAACTAGACGATCCTAAACTTGAGATTTATGGACCATTTGTTTTATTGGCCTTTATTTTGATGGGGGGAGTTAGATTTCTTATTCCGGTAGTAAACTTATTGATACAGCTCTTAGGTTTAAATTTTAGCCTGTACTAAAATAACGGGGTGTAGCTTAGCTGGCCTAAAGCGCAGGGCTGGGGGTCCTGAGACCGGAGGTTCAAATCCTCTCACCCCGACCAAAATAAAAAATCCTTGACATATCAAGAAAAAAGTTTACAATTAAG
>Ga0172381_10002736_pt1 | contig 19135 bp, 12 predicted proteins | sample Leawel6488metaG_FD_119754 | JGI IMG/M metagenome (GOLD analysis project Ga0172381, IMG submission 119754) | Leachate microbial communities from a municipal landfill in Southern Ontario, Canada - Leachate well 64-88 metaG | ecosystem: Engineered > Solid waste > Landfill > Unclassified | place...
CGAAAAGGTTTCTAATGAAATTTATACTTTAAAACTTAATTTAGCAAAATCTTGTAGATTGAATAAAAAACTTGAATCTGATCTTGTTTTAATAAATTCTTTAGTTTCAGGAAAAACAAGTGAGATTGAAATTCTTAATAGTAAGTTAGATTCTTATAGTAAAAAAGAATTTAATGAAGTTGTAGAACAACTTATATCTGTTAAGACAGATATGAATAAATATTCTGATGAAGATGCAGTAGACAAAGATCGTAAAAAGTTTTCTTCTATGACAATAGAATCTTTAAAAGCTGTTTTAGATGAATTATTAGTTTCCAAAGAAGATTTATTAAAAAATACAGTTGCAGAAGAATTTGGTTTAGGTGAAGTTTCTAATGTTGAAAATATTGAAAATACAGTAGATGCAAATAGTGAAATGCAAAATTATCAGAAACAGGAAGGAGAAGATAAGAAGGACGTAACCAATAATGAATCTACAACTCAAAAAGAAGTAGTAGAAGATAGTAGTAAGTTTACTGTTAGAGATGGATCTATATTATCTTTAGTTAAAAAATCTTTAGATCTTAAATAATTTATTGTAAAAAAAAACTCAGGAGGTATGAGAATGACTGCAAGACCTAATTTATCAAGTATCCCTGCAAGAGGGATTACTATTGATGGTATCGTTGATGTTCTTGGTGGAAAAAGCATAGTTGTTGGTCGTCTTGTTAGCGCAACAAATGCAAGTGCTTTAAAAGGTGAAGTATTAGTAGTTGATGGTGCTGGTGCTGTTAAAACTGCTGCTGCAGATGCTGCTAAAGCAACTGTTGCAGGTGTAGCTGTAAGTTCTGCTGTTACTGGTGAAATTATTTCTGTTTTACGTCATGGTATTGCAAGATTAGTAGTTCATGCAAGTTCTTCAGCACTTGCTGTTGGAGATGAAGTTGCTATATATGCTATTGGTCAAGTTTGTAAAAATGGTGATAATAGCACAACAAATGCTATTGGTGAAGTTAGTTCAGTTGGTGATGGTTATGTTGATGTTGAAATTAATTTTTTAGGTGCAGCAGTATAAGTACTGATTAAACCTTGATAAAAATTCATAAAACATTTTAAGGAGGATTCAAATGAGAGATATAGATGTATTAAAAAAGGATGCCGATGGCAATTACAGTACTCTTACTGCAATGTTAGAAGATGCTGAAAGAGAAGAAAAAGAGCTTCAGGAAGCTATTAAACCTATTACTCTTATGCTTCAGAACGATGGTCGTTTACTTCCACGTAGAGGCAAAAGAATGGAAATTCAACAGGTTCTTTCTTCAGACGATGCACCAGAATTGTTACCAGTTGCGTTTGATCAGCGTATCCGCACTGCTGCTGAAAACCTTCAGAACTTAAGACAGTATACAAGAGTAATGCCTGTTGAAGCCGTTACTACATACTTTCCTAAAGTTACTGCTATGAGAAGAAGTTATATCGCTTCTCCTGAAGTTGATCCTAATCATTATGGTATTAAATTGTCTACAGAAGACGTTACTATTAAAGATTATGAAATGGCTACAGGTATCAACAAAAACTTGATTAAAGATTCTAACTGGAATATGTTAGCTCTTATTCTTGATGCTGTAGGTTATGCTATGAAAATTGGTGAAAACATTGATATTATGAATTCATATGTCAATGGTGCTTTCTTCAGTGAACCTGCAACAAATGGTGAATTCAAACTTGAAGATATCAGTGATATGATTGCATCTATTGAAGAAACTCAGCAGTTTATGCCTTCAACAATTTTCGTTGGAACTGAAATTGGTTCTAAAATTCGTAAAATGAGTGAATTTCAGAATGCTGCTTTCTTTGGTTCAAGAGATATTTGGGTATCTGGTAAGCTTACAAACCTTTTTGGTTTACAGCTTGTTTCTACTCCTTTCTTGGATCGTGATGCTCTTGGTGCAAAGAGAAGTACTCGTTCAGTAGTTATGTTTGATGGTAACTTCCCTGCAATTTATGCTGAATTAGAACCTGTTTCTGTTCAGAGCGAAGACAGCTTACTTAAAAATATCACTAACACAATTGCTCGTGAACGTCGTGCAGTTAAAGTTATTGATGATAAAGCTGTTGGTGTTATTACTGATATTGATCCTGCTAAACTTTAATGGTTTAGTTTGGGCTAATCATATTAGTGTCAAACAACACTTAAATTGAAAAAAGATGCCCTGCATGTATAATGTAGGGCATCTTTTCTTTAAATGGAGAAAGAAATGTCTTATATAACAACAGTTAAAAGAGTAAAAACTATTATACCTAATCAAGCAGTAGTTAATTATTTAGTTAAAGATTATATAATAGAAGAAAAAATAGAAAATGTTACAATAATGATGCAGGCATTTCTTGATCATGATTATCAAATTACAAGTGCTTTGATAGCATCTTTATTGGGTATAGAAGAATTAAATATAAAACATATAGGGATAACAGATATTACAGAAGTATATTATATTGCTCCTTCTGGAGAATATTATGGTAGCCCTATACAATTAACAGCAGATATTGATTATAATTTTAAAACTTTTGATTTTATTTTAGATGAAGTGTATAATGTATCATCTTATACTATTGGATTATCTAGAGAATTTATAGAACAAACAATTTATGGTGGGATATTTGAGCCTAAGAATGAGTTAGGTTTTATTCAATATAAAGTAGTTGGTGGTAATGATGATCAAAGTGTTTATCAAATTAGTTTATCTGTTTTAGGTTATAAAGCTTTTTTTATGGATAGTATTCTTCAACAAATTCAAATTAATTCCTCTTTAAGTGGAGAAGGTGCAGTATCAGATATAATACAATTGTTAGCAGCTTATATAGTTGCAAAAGATATAATAGTTGAATATATATTGCCTGTTTTTAAACAAGATATTGCTAATAATTTGGCAGGTGTACAGTTAAATGCTAAAGATTTGTTACCAGGATTTGAAGCATTTCTTGATAGTTTAAACGACAAGATAGCTGATATGTGGGCATTATTAAAATATAAGGGTAAAATTACAGTTAATCCTGATGGCCCTGATGGTCCTGAAGCTGTTGGCACATATGCAGATAAAGCAAAAACTGTTGTTAGAGGAGAAAAAAATTATACTTTTGAGACACCATTTAATGATTCTAATGATTATCATAGAAGAAGTAATAATTTAGATGATTTTTTATTTAGAGATCTTTGGGAAGGTATTTAATAAGAAGGCAATAAATGTTATATCCATCAGCACCAGATTATACTTTTAAATATCAAAAAATATGGCTTTCTGCAGTAATGAAAGATGGTCTATTAATTCCTATAACTTTTAAAAAAGATACTGACTATAAGTGTAGATGTGTTGACAACACATATGGTAGACCTGATCCAAGCTGTAAATTATGTTATGGTACAGGATATAATAATCAGCAAGAGATAGAAAATAAAAAATGGGTTGCAGCATTATCAGCACCATTAGATAAGGAAACAATACAAAAATACTCATTAGGAAATTTTACAAAATCATCAAGAATGTTATTAGTTAGTTATCCTGTTTCACCACAGTTTACTAAATTATATGAAATAAAATCCAATATTAATTTAAAAGATGCAGATGGAACAACAATTAATGCTAATTTAGGTTACATTATGCATCCTGAAGATCAAGAAGCTAAAATATCATATAAAGAAAAACTTTATGATGGTAATAAATGGATTGCTACTGAAAAAGAGTTTCATATATTGGCTGTAGAATCATATATAGTATCAGAATATCCTATAGGTCAGAAATTAATTTTACAAGAAACTAGCGTAGAAGCAAGTAATAAAAGATTTATACCTGAAATACCAAGGGATTAATATGGCAGGTGGATATACACAAAAAGGTATATTTGAAATGTGGATTACAGGTGTTGATGAATCCATAAGAAATTTGTCTCGTACTCATAGAGTTGTTCAAAGAGCAGTTAGAAAAGAATTAAGAGATTTAGGTCCAATGTTATTAGCAGATTTAAAAGATGAAACACCATTTATAACAGGCCATCTTAGAGATAGTGCTTATTTTAATATGGGTAATATGACTTTTGATGAAGATTTTATTATTGAATGTTTTTTAGGTTATACAGCATCTTATGCACCAATAGTTGAGTTAAGAAGAGGTATGTTGTCAAATATTTTAGATAGATGGAATGATGAGGTTTCTAATAGAGTTTTAAATGCAGGTATCAATGCATTAGAAGCTTTAGATATGGAGATATAATATGCCAATGAGAGAAACAGAAGTAGGATGTTTTATAAGATATTTTGATAAAAAAATTAGAGAATTGAATCTTCAGAATGTTGATGGTACAGGTTTTACTATTAATATATCTCCTGCATATCCATTTACAAGACCTAATGGTATTCCTGAAAGTTCGGGATATCAAATTCCTGGTAATGATATAATTAAAATACAGCCACCTGAAATTACAATTCATACATTAAAAAGAGTTTTACCTAATAATAGATATCAAAATAATTATATAGGGGATATTATAGGGGAAGAGGGTAGTTCAAATGATGGCGTTTTATTAGGTAAAGTATATAGCCAAGAAGTAGAAATGACTATACAATTAACTGTATGGGCTGAAGATCCAAGACAAAGAGAATTTATTAAAATGCAAATAGAAAAACCCTTTATTAATTCTCGTCATATGAGAAAAGTATTATTTGAAATAGGTTTAAGGCATGGATGGGAAGATGGTTTTGTAGTTCAAAATATGTATATAACAAATAGGGGAGATATAGATTTTGCTCAAGATAATACAAAGATTGTACCAGATGCAATATCTACTGATAATGAATTATGGCCTAGATTGTATATATGTGCTTATGAAATTAATTTTACAACAGAAATAAGAGATATTGAATGGTTATATACAAATACAATTTTTGATATTAATGAATTATCAGATAGTGGTATCAATCCTACAGATTATGATATTTCAAATCCTGATTCAATGATTGATTTGATTATAGCTTTAATGCAATATTATGGTATAACTATAAGTAAGTTAGATCAAAATAATGAAATAAAAACAGCTAATGAAATTATTAGAGAATCTGCTGTAGCTTATGGTAATTCTAAAAATATTTATGTTGATTCATATTCATTTATGGAATCTTTAGAAGCAATTTCTATAGGTCCAATTAGTAAATATTGAAGTAATCATAAAAATATACATACAACTGAAGATATAGGTGGACTAGAAAGTTAATTAATTGATTATTTTTAAAAAAATACGATATTTTTGTTTTTTGTAGTAAAGTATTATGTATTGGGAACGTCTTTCAAAAATTGGAGTTTATATGTCAGAAATCAGCAATATTTTTAGTCAATCAGAAAAGACTGAAGAAAAAGAGATTGCAAGAACGGTAGAGTACTGGAAACAAATTTATAATCGTGGCATAGATAAACATATTTTTTCTATGGTTGTTTATGAGCATGGTTTAGAAGAAAGAGATAGGTTAACAAAATCTCGATTAGAGTTATTAATGAATTTAAGAAAAACTAAAAAAATAGGTTAATAGGAGGTCTAATATGGCACAGAATTCAAGGGCTCCGTTCTATGAAGTAACCGTCAATCCTGATGGTCTTCAGATATTGCCAGGAACACCTGCTGATGTATTGTTCTTAATGGCACCTGCTAAAAAAGGTGGCGGAACAATAGATGCTAATGGTGCTGGTCAGGTTAAGTTCGTAACTACGAAAGCTAACTTAGAAGCTGAATATGGTGCTGCAAATACAGGCAGCTTAATGAGTTTTTATGGTAGTTTAGTTTATGACTACGGTAGTGGTATCATAAAAACTTGTCGTGTTGTTAATGATCAATATGCACAAGCTTTTGCAGAATTTGTAAATGATGATCCTTATCCAACAGTTGTTTTAACTCTTAAGTCAAAACAATATTCTGATTTTGCAAATAATATTTTTGTTGATGTTGAAGAAGGTTCACAGGTTGGAGTATTAGTTACTATATATGATGGTGTAACAACTGAAGCTTTTGATAATTTAACAGATGTTGAATCAGTTGCTACTGCTATTAATAGTGCTACTACAGGTTCTAAATTAGTTTATGCAGAATATAATGAAAATGATGCAGATGCAGAATTAGCAAATGCTATTGCAACTCAGTTAAGTGGTGGAGATTCAGGTGACACTAATGTACCAACTACAGCATATGTTGCAGCATTATCAAAAGCAGAAATGCATAAAGATGTTACACTTGTTATTGCTCCTGGAGTGGAAGATGCTACTTTTCATAATTTGATTAAATCTCATTGTGAATTAATGTCTAATAAGAAAAATAAGGCTTATCGTACAGGTTTTGTTGGTTGTGGTTTAGATCTTGATATTGAAGAAAGATTGCAGCTAACAGCTACATTAGGAAGTGAAAGACTTTGTTATCTTGCTCAGGGTGGTTATTTGATAAATCCTGTTGATGCATCAAAAACATTATATCCTGCAAGTGTTCTTATTGCTTGTATTGCTGGTAAAATTATGTCACAGGCATTTTATACTCCTGTTATTTATAGTAGCCTTTCTAATGTTCTTGATATTGAATTTCGTTGGGATAGTGATACACAGGATCTTGTTCATCAAGAAAATATGATTTCTCTTGATATTCAGGGTGGTCAGGTTATTATTATTGATTGTATCACAACAAGTGATGTTAGTGCATATGAAGATATTCACTTAATGAGAATATATGATCAAGTAAGTAGAGATGTTGGTAATACTTTAAGACTTTCTATTGGAAGACCAAATAGTGATGCTACATTTACTTGGGCTAAAGGTCTTGTAACAAGATCTTTAACAACATTGAAAAATGTAGGTGCTATTGCTTCATTCAATGTACTTAATGAAACAACATCTGATGACAAATTACTTAAAAACTTTAGACTTAAGGTCGAAATTGAACCTATACTTCCTATTAAGTATGGGTATGGTCAGATTGATTTATTACCACCATCTTAATAGAAATCGTTATATCGTTTTTTATTAAAATTGTGAAGAAAACTTTTGATATTGGAGGTTAAATATGGCATATACAAGAGGAAGAGAACCTAGCGTCTTCACTGGTGGTGACGGATTCTTATTTATTGATGGATTCGAAATTGCTCGTCGTGTTGAAAGCTCGGTTGAAGTTGCAATGGAGTACGAAGAAATACAGTATCAGGGACAGTATACTGTTGGTGCTCTTGTTCTTAAGAGCATAAAAATAACTGGTACTTTAAAACAAGCTGTTGGTGATATGGATTTGGTACGTAAATTGCTTGGTGGTGAAGTTAATACTGGTGCTTTTGCTGGTTCTAATGATTCATTAGCAGGGCAATTTAAAGAAGGAGATATGATTGGTGGAAGAATTACTGATACTACAGGTGCTCCTACTGCTGCAGTTCAGTGGGTTAAACCAGTTGATATTATTCTTCAGCTTGATAAATCTAGATTACCTTCTAGTGGTGAGTTCTCAATTGCTAACTATGAAACAATATTGATTTCTAATGCAGTGTTTCATGGTTTTACATTGCCTGTTAGTGCTGGTAATGCAGTATTTACAGATTTAAACTGGACAGCAGAAAATATGGCATTTCAGATTGCTCCTGGAACATAATATTTTTTAGAACATTGATTTTTTTAAAAAAAGAAATTGTATTAATTTACAATTTCTTTTTTACTTTTATAAGATGATATTTATAATATATTTATATGTAATATATAAGATATCAATTTATAACAATTAAAAGGAGTATTTTTTATGGATGAACAAAGCAGAACTCCCGTTGTTCCTTCTATCACAAAAGAAAATGATCAGCAAGCACAGCCTTCAAATGTTAAAGAAACACTTAAAGTAGATACTAATATGGATTTTATTAGTATTTCAGATTTTGTTTTTGATCAAAAACCTGTAGAAAAGGTATGGGAAAGTAAGGGTAAAAAAATTACTATCATGCCAATGACTAAAGGGGATAGAGACGCTGCATTAAAACCTATTAATGGTCAAAAAATAGAAGCATCTGCGGATGGTTCTACTAAAGGATTTTATATTTCTCTTGAATTATTTGATGAAATTAAACAGTCTATTGTTTGTGCTAGTTTAAAACATTATACTTCTCCTGATGGTAAAACTTTAATTAATAAGGAAACCATAAAGAAATTAGATAATACAAGTTATGAAGAATTAGCAAAAATTTGTTTAGAAGTAAATAAAATAGATTTCTTTGAAACAAATAAATCAGATGTAGCAAAGGCATCTGAAGTAAAAAACTAATTCGCAGAGATCCGTATCTTGCGGAGTCTCTGCTTACAGGATTACTTTGGAGAAAAACTCCTAGAGAAATGGCTGAACTAACATTAGATGAATACAGACTAATGTTAGGTACTCAGTTATGGTTAAAGGAATCTATATTTGAATTTATAGAAGCATTATTAGGCGGAGTATCTGATACATCTAATTCTCTAAATGACAATTTAAAATCAGACAATAGTTCTTTAAATGAATTATTAGCAATGACAGAACAATTAGATAATAAAACTAATAATGTTAGAAGGGCTAAAGTTTCTAAATTAGATGAGTCTAAAATAGATGAATCAATGAAAAACGATTTATCTAAAATAAAGGAAAACTTTAATAATTTACTTAAAAGAGATCATACCAAGCAAGAAGAAGAAAATGAAAAAATCGATGTAAGTGATTTTAAAATGCTTATTAATGACAGTAGTCATAAAAGAGATGCAAAAGAAGATGCTTTAACAGCAAAATTGAAACATTATAAATCTACAGGTCATATTAAATAATAGAGATGCTAAATAACATCTCTATTATTATTTTAAGATATTTTTTCATAAAAAATAAAATATATAAATAAGGTTTATTTAAAATAAATAATTAAATAAATAATTAAATAAATAAGAGGAAATAATGGCACAAGCTGGGCAAGTTTTTGTTAACTTCGGAGCTAATACACAGGGACTTCTTACTGGAACTGCTAGAGCAGGTAATATTCTTCAAAGATTCTCTCAAACAGGTGTAGGTGCTGCTGTAGTTTTAGGAGCATCTTTTGTTACTTTAAGCAGAACAATGACTAATTTTGTTACATCTAGTATATCAGGTTTTAAAGAATTTGATTATCAAATTGTTCGTGCAAAAGCATTGGCTGGTGCAACAACTGAAGAATATAATAAAATGAGAGATGTAGCTACAGAATTAGGTAGAACAACAGAATGGATGGCAAAAGATGTAGCTGCAGGTATGTCAAATTTAGCATTAGCAGGTTTTAAAGCTAATGAAATAATAGAAATGATTCCTGAATCATTAAGATTGGCAACTGCTGGTGGTGTTAATTTATCAAAAACTAATACTATTATGGCAAATGCTATGAGAAGTTTTAATTTAGAAGCTGATCAAGCTAATCAGGTATCTAATGTTTTAACTGCTACTTTCACAACTACAAATACTACATTAGAAAGTTTAGCACAAACTATTAAAAATGCAGCAGGTGTTTTAGGTACTATAGGAGTTAAAATTGAGGAAGTTTCTGCAGCAGCAGGTGTTTTAGGTGATGTTGGTATATTGGCAAGTGTTGCTGGTACAGGTCTTAAAAATTATGGTATTAAATTAGCTAAAACCTTTGGCATAATGAAAGATGCTACGCAAAGTGCTAAAGAATATTTTGAAGCATTAGGTGTGACTAAAGATAGATTGTTTGATGCTGAGACAGGTACTTTTAATATAGTAGAAGCAACTATAGCTTTTAAAGAGGCTATGGATAAATTAGGGAAAGCAAAAGCCCCAGAATTTTTAGCTCAATTTTCTACGTTATTTGGTGAAAGAGCAGCAGTTAGTTTAACAGCTTTAGTAAGAAAAGCAGAACAGTTTAAAATACAAGCTCAAAATATTAGAATGACTGAAATGATTGGCGATGTTCAGCAAGTATTTGAACAAACAAGAAGTTTAGGAAATGAAACAGCATATATGACAAATATACAAGAGGGTTTAAATGATGCTGTTAAAAATATGGTTAAAGGATTAAGTGATGCCGATATATATATGGAAGAATTTACAGATAGTGGTGAAGGTGCTGCTGGTGCAATAACAAGACTATCAAGAAGTTTTAAGAATACACAAAAAGTTATAGAAGATACTTTTGGCAAGGATATATTTTCATTAACTAAAAATGGTTTGATTTCAGTTAATGAATACGGAAAAGAAAGTGCTATATCTATGGTAAGATTAAATGATGTTTTAAATGAATTATCAAAAAAAGATATAGGTAAGAAAAGAAGGGAAGAATTAGAAGAAGAAAGAAAAAGATTAGAAGAATTAATAGTAACTGGTAAAAAAGATGTTTCGCAATTAACAGATCAAGGTAGAGCAAGATTAATTAATTTAGCTTCTTTATATAAATATATAAGTGCTATTAAAGAATCACAAGATGGAACTAGTAAGTCAGCTAATCAGCTTGAAACATTAAATAATGTTTTCAAAGGAAATGCACAAAATGTTGCTATGGCAGCAAGAGCTTTTGGTATACAATTGTCTGCTAATGATAAATTGTCACCTTCATTAAAAGATATTTCTAAAGAGATGGATAAAATAGCAAATTCCACCGAATCTCAAATATATTCTATGCAGAGATTAACTTCTCAAGTTGCAATGACAAATACAGCTATGGATATGCAGATAATTCAATTAGAAACATTAGATGGTATAATGAAAATATTTCAGAGTGGTATAGAACTCGTATCTAATAAAATAGCTAAAGCATTATCTCCTGCATTAGGTGCTATTGTCCAATCTGTTACAAGTTTTATGAGAGTTTTAACTTTAAGTAATGATGAAATAGATAGGGGTATTACTGCATCAGACAAATTAAAAGATTCATGGAGAGAAACGTTAAAAATATTTACAGATGGTGAAAGTATTTTTAGTCGTATTACTAAAGGTTTTGAAGGTCTATCTTCTATTGGTAAAACATTAGCTTTGGTTATGGGTTCTTTAGGGGCTGCAGGTTTAGCTGCTGGTGGAGCATTTATTTGGGTTCAAGCATTATTACCTGCATTTTCTGCTTTAGCTTCAACATTTTTATCTGTAGTTATGCCTGTAGGAACATTAGCTGCTGCAGTAATTGCATTAAGCGTATCATTTAAGAAAGCTTATGAACAATCAAAAATGGTAGGAGATATAAGTAGTAAAAGTATTGAAGAAATAATGAAAGCTTATAACAGTGCAGAAAACGTTATTAAAGGATTTTCTGATGGTATAACAATATTAGATGCAGAAATTATTAAAGTTTGGTCAAATTTTAATGAATCTATTAATAAAATTAAAAATCAGTTTTCTTCATTAATGACACCATTAGAACAAATAGCACAATTAACAAATATTATAAGTGTAACTGGAGGTCAATTAACACTATTTAACAAAGATAATAATGGTGTAATTACTATAAAAGATACATTAAAAACTATTAATGATTTAATGGAAAATTTAGGCAATGTATCAGAAGATCAAAAAGAAAAAATACGTGCAGCAATAAAAGCTGGTGATGCTTCAATGATTAATATGTTATTAAGTGAAACTCCAGGTTTAATAGATAGTATTACTGAAGCTGGAATGAGAATGACTATTTTTAGAAAAGATCAAGATGTTAAATCTTCTAAATTTCAAAGTGATTTAAAAGAAATAAATATTATATTAAATGGTCTCCAAGTTGATGCTATAAAAAGTGGTGAAACATTTAAAAAAGCTTTAAATTCTAATAATATAGAAGATTTAAACAATATATTAAAGAATACACCAGAACTATTAAATAAATTAAAAGAAGCTGGTATTAATGCTGATTTATTAAATCCTGAAATTAATAAAAATATTGGTTTGATGAATAGTACTTTAAGTAAGTTAAAACAAAGAATGAGTGATATTGTAGTAACAAGTGAGGAAGATAAAATTGCATTAGCAAAAGCTTTTAAAACTAATGATATAGAAAAAATTAATAGTATATTACAGAAAACTCCTGACTTATTAAATAAGTTAAAAGAATCAGGAATCGATATTGATTTATTGAATATTGGTACTGTAAAGGAAGTAAATAATACATTAGAAAAATTAAAAGAACAACTTGGTGGAATTAAATTATTAAGTAATGATGATAAAGTTGCTTTAATGGAAGCTTTTAAAACTAATAATATTAATGAAGTTAACAATATTTTATCTAAAAATAAAGAGTTATTAGGTGCTATAGCTAAAGAAGGTTTAATGATAGGTTTTGCTACAGAAACACAGCAAAAAAGATTTAAAGATTTGAATTCTTTAATACAAGGAAGAAAAGAAATACAAGATCAAGTAAATAAAAAATTAGAAGAAGAAATAGCAAAAAATGATCAAAGTATAGATTCTCAAACTGAAATTAATAGATTAAAGAAAGAATCATCTACATTAGAAAAAGAGATAAATAATTTTTTAACAGAGAGAAATAAATTACAAGAAGATATAATAACTGGTAAAGGTAAAATTGCTAAATTAACTAAAAATGAAATGGAGATGTTAGATAAATTACAATTAGCTATTAATCAAAGAAGTATTAGTGTTGGTAAATTAAAAATAGAACAAGAACGTTTACTTAAGTTACAAAAAAATGGTGTAGATGTTACAAAAGATTTAATAAAAGTTAATGCAGATTTATCAAGAGAACATTCTTTATTAGTTGATAATCAAAAAAAATATAATAAAATATTAAATGATGCAAGTAGTTTAAATCCATTTACTGTAGCTATAAGAGCTATGCGTGAAATATCAAATTCTAAAACTGTTAAGACAGCAATATTAGAATTATCAAAATTGGTTACAGATTTTGCTAAATATGTTGCAGATGAATTAATACCACGTATAATGAATGTTAGTAGTAAATTTTTTACTATATTAAAAAGTTCTTCTACCGGAACTATGATGTCAATATTTAGATTAATAAGATCTTTTGGAAGTTTGTTTGGAGATATAATAAAATATGGTTTAGATGCAATTGGTATATTATTTGATTATATAAATAATGATGGTAATAAAATATTTTCTAAAGTTAGTACTGGTATTAATGGTGTATCTAATTTAATAGATTCAATAAGAAGTAAAGTAGAACCTTTTATGAAATATATTAGTATTATTTTAATTGCATTATATAATACAATTAAAGATATTATGTTTAAAATAGGTCCACCTATTATTGCTTTATTAAAATCTTTAGGTAATTTATTTGCTGCTGTATTCACGGGTATGGGGAAAATTTTTACTGATATTTTTAATAAAATAGAAGGTAAAGGTGTTGATATTTTTACTTTAATTGGCATAGCTATAAATAAAGTTGCTGAAACAATTAATAAAATGGCTAATGCTATAAAAAATTCTAATGTTAGTGAATTAGAAAAATTAGGTATTATAGGATTAAGTGTTTTTGCAACTTTTAAATTATTGTCAGGTGCATTTGGAATATTTAGTATATTAGTTGCAAATCTTAAACATGTAAAAAATCAATTTGGACCTATAATAAGTTATTTAGATAAGATATTTAAACCATTATTTAAAGGTAAAGGTATAATTGAAACAATATTTAATATAAGTAATAAATTATTTACATTTTTAACTTCAAATTTATTATTAGTAACAGGGATATTGACTGTTGTTATAGCATTAGCTGGGTCATTATATGAAGCATGGAAAAAGAATTATGGTGGTATAAGAGATATAGTTAAAAATGTTGCAAGTAATATAGTTAAAAATATTGGTAAAGCTTTATATTTAACGTTTAACTTGTTAGGTAAAGTTGGTAGTATGATTGTTAAAATAGTTTCTAAAATTTTTGATATAGGTAAAGCTTTTGCTCCTATTATTGGGCCTATAGCAAGCGTATTAACAGCTTTAATAGGTGGAATAATAAATGGTATTTTATTATTATATAATTTTATAGTATTAACAGTTAATAAAACCATTGATATTATAAATACATTATTAGATTCAAAGTTAATTAATGGAATTATTAATGCTTTAAGTAGCTTAGTAAAAATGATAACAGATATATTTATTGGTTTATGGAAATTAATTTTTGGAGATGCAGAAAAGAAAAGTGAAAATTGGTTTTCTGAAATGGTATCATGGATAGAATGGATTTATCCTATAATTGAAGAAACTATAAAAGATGTTTGGAAAGTTTTTGATAATTATATGGGTAAAGTTTTTGATGTGATAAGTGGTATGGCAGAAATAATAAGTGCAATTGCTAATGGTACTGATTCACAATTTATAGCTGCTATTATTAAAGTTTATAAAGCTGCAAGTGATATAATAATTAAAATAGAAGAAAAAGTATTTGGTGTAATAGATAGATGGGTTGGATTTTTTAAATTAGGTATAGCTGATGCTTTTGATTGGATTAGAAATAGAATGGCAGATATAGTTGAAAAGATACCTGTTATTGGTGGTAAAGATAAGGCAGATACAATGAGAAAGGAAGCAGCACAAGATAAGAGAAAAGCTTATAATGAAGCAATAGATTTAATTGATGGTAAAGCGAATGAAGAAAGAATAAAACTTAAAAGAAAAGAACAAGAAATTGTAATAAAAGATTTACAAGAAATGCAAGATCAATTGAAAAGTGCTGAAGAAAATAATGCTAAAGCTAAGGCTGAAGTTGAAAAAAATAAAAAGTCACAGATAGGAATTAAGAAATCTGCAGAAGATAAAAATAAAAAAGATCAAGAAGTTCAAAAACAAGGACAATATAACACTCAAGTTATTAAAGGTTTAGATACTTCAGTTAAAAATTTAAATGATAATGTTGGTAAAATAGCAGAAAGTAGACAAAATAATGTTACAAATAATACATATGTTGAATATCGTGCTGCTGAAGACGATGAAGTTAACAGAAGAATGATAGAAAGAGTGATGAATGATATATTAAAAGCAGATATTGGTTTAATGATGGGTGATACTGCAGGTTTTAATGCTGCTGAATAAGGAGATGTATAATGATTGGTAAGGTTGGTAGAGATTCAGGTTTGCAAGGTGCTTTAGGAGCTAGACAGACTCAAATTAATAGAAGTTCTGCTGCAGCAAATGCATCAAGTATTATAACAAGTGCTTCTGGTGTTGCTTATAAAGCAGATCAAATGACTAATATTATAGAAGATTTTGCTAAAAGTGGACAAAATTCTTTTGGCAGTGCTGTTTTAGGATCAGATACAGCACATACTTTAATGATGTCTTCTAAGTTTGCTGCAGATATATTAATACAGTCATCATTAATGGAAGCACCAGATTTACCATCAGCATATTTTCCACCATTATTATATTGTACAGAATATGATCAAGTGTTTGGTGAAAATGCAACTACTAATTCTACTGTAGTTTTTAGTTTTAGGGATATAGGTAATTTATTTGTTGAAGATGAGTCTCAACCACGTTCAATACCAATTCAGCAGGTTCCTGATGCTGATGAAGACAATGTTCAAGATATGGGAAGAACAAGCGGTTATATTAAAATTTCTGGTAGAGTTTTTGGACAAGCAGGATTATCAAGATTTAATATGTTAAGAGATTTATGTCATTATAAAGGTAAAGAAGGTTTAGTTTTTATAGATAAAAATATTGGTAAATTTAGAGTTTATCCTGCTAATATACCTGGTTATACAAGTAGTGCAGAATTTTTTAATCAATATGCTTTTCAAATTACTCTTATAATTGTTGGAGATACTAATAAGAAAAAATTATCTCACAAAATAATAGGAGAAGCTACTAAATATGCATTAGCTACTGCAAATTCAGGTATGGCTTTACGTGCAGAACTTTATAGAAAATTAGATGCTTTTAAAAGAACAATGGATCAATCAATTACTATAGAAAAGAAAGATAATCTTAAAAACTTATTAGTTCAATATAATACAGTAAATGATGATAAAATAGAAAAAATTCTTAATATATTAGAATATGGTATAAGTGGTGAAACAGTACAGGTTGTTAAAACTCCTGAATATCCTACATTTACAATAACAGGAGCTACACCTACTATAAAATATGTTAATATAGTACCTTCGGGTCATATGTCTAATGGTTATACAGATGGTACGAATAATGTTTTTTGGATTCCTAAATATGAACCAGGAGAAGAATTTGCTTTATATTATAAAAGACTTTATGTCAGATTAAATGAAGAAGAAGTTTTAGCAACAGATGCTACAGGTGAATTTGCAGATAGAGGCCATTTTATAGTAGGTGCAACATGGAAAAAATTAGTTGATACTACAGATTTTATTATAGAAGAATCAGTTTTGAGAGATAATTATCCTGGGTTTTGGACTAAAATAACTTTTAATACTGCACCTGAAAAATGGGGAATAGTTAAATCTACATTTGTATTACCAAAAACTACACAAATAGAATTTCATTTAGCCACAACCGATCCTGATGAAGATTTATTATATATAGATAATGTTGATGGTTCTTATTCTGAATCATTAATACAAGATAATTTAGTTCCATATCCTATTAGTGGTTCTAGTTTAAGTGTTATTGAAACAGCAGGTGTTACAAAATTATATGTTCCTGAATTATTAAATGATCCATTATTATTATCGAAAGTTGTTGTTAAAAAACGTGTTGGTGATTTAATGGTAAATTTAGAAAATTTTACAGTTAATCCTTCTACTACATGGGAAAATGGAAGAAGTGGTAAATGGGGGTTAATAGAACTTTCAACAGCACTTAATATAGGAGATTTTGTTAGTGTGGAAGTTATATTAGCTCAAGATACTATAATATATGCTAATGAACATCCAACTTATACTATAAAAGATAGTTTAGGTAATAATATTACATTTAAATGGTTATCTAGACCTAAAATTACATATGTTGGTAATACTGTTCAGAATTTAGTTTTATCACCTAATCAAGCAGACAATGGTTTATATAACTCTAACTTTTTAACAGGTAGTGATACAGTTTATTGGGTTAAAGGTGGAATATCAGATGAAGATCCCATAATAATAAGAATTAGTGATGGCAATAGTAATATGATAGATATGTCTAATTCTGATTATACCATTACTTATTCTACATCACATCCTATAGAAAATGGTGTATGGGGTAAAATCGAATTTAATGTTGCCCCTACTATAGATAGAATTTTAACTATTAATTGTAGATTATTAAATGAAATTAATACATATAGAGTAACATTTAAAAATTCAAATATATTAGTAAGTGGTAATGAAGTTGATTTATTATTTATGGAAGATGTTAGTGATATTTATGAAAACAATACTTATAAAAATATTTATCCAATACCTGAAGGTATTTCAACGGGAATAAATGGTGTCATAGGAATTGCTGGTGTTACTATAGTTTGGATACCTAAAATAATTGTTACATTAGATGATAATATCAGTGAATTATATCCTCTAAATGTTAAAGTTAATCATACAACTGTTACTAATTATATATTAGATAAAAATGTAGAAAAAGTAGTAGGAAGTTCAGAATATTGGACAAAAATAACATTTGATCAAGCATTATCTTTAGGTTCAGTTGTAGAAGTTGATTTTACAGCAGAACAAGAACAAATTATTTATAAACAAAGATATTTAGAGGAAGTATCATCTGTTGTCTATACTGATGAATGTAAACCAATGAAAAACAATATAAACACATATTTGTATTATACTCCTTTATGTATAGATACTTCTAAACCTGTTGAGGTTAAAATAGACAATATTATTGTACCAGAAAGTAAATACCAATTATATAAGGCTGTTAACCGTACATATGAAAATAAAGATGGTGCGATATTAAGTCAAGAGGTAGGAGCAATTAAATTTTTATATATACCAGGTGATAAGGTTGATATAAATGTTAGGTATAATAGATGTGAAACCCCTACTGAAGAAGATGTAAAATTAAGTATTTACTTAGCCGAAGATGAAGATCTTTTTTTAGAGATAAAAGATTATTATCAAAGAAAAAACTTAAAACCAAATGAATTAAAGTTATCTTATACTAACGGTATTTTATATGATTTTACTAAATATGAATATTTTTGGCCTTATCCTGATGGCACAAAATATATTACTTATAAAAATAGTAATAATACTCAAGAATTCGTTTTTAGACCCTATGATGGTATAGGTCAAACATATACAGCTACTATAAATAAATACTCTTTCAGTGATGAAGGTTATTCACCTGATTTATCTGATGGTAATCAAAATACAGCTTTTTCTATCGATTTATCAGTACCTAGAGAGGGACAAGATGATTGGATTAGTAGATATAATGAATTAGTGTCAAGATATCCAGATGCTAACCAACAGCAAGAAAGAGAAATAGCATCAATGTTATTAGGGAAATTGGTAGATCATGCTGATTTTTCTGATGATAAATATATTAGTGATAATGATGTAGAAAATGCTAAACTATGGTTACAAGTATATAATTCTTCAGTAGAAAATGAAGATATTGTAACTATTATTAATATGTTAAATGAAAGAACAAAATTATTAGAATTAGGTGTTGATGGAACTCCTAAAGAATGGGATGCAATAAATATAGTAACAATACCAAATGAACCTATTCAACCTGTAGATTTACCACCAATTGAAGGATGGGTTTTTAAAGAAACAATTTCTACAATGAAATATACGAAAGAGTATGTTGATGTTATATTATATAATATGTATGCTAAACCTGTTATTAATTTAAAAACAAAATATATAACAGCATTAGATAATGGTTTATTAATTTATATTTTAAGAAATGATGATACACGATTATATTATGATAATTCTTATTTAAAAAGAATAAGAATAGAATGTGGGAGCAAAGTTGAAGAGTATCAATTTAATACAGGTGAAGAATTAATAAATGCTATTAAAAATGGTCAAACAGTTACAGTATCAGGAAATGGAACTGTAGATTTTAATGCTTCTGAATTAATTACTAACCCTGAACTTTTTGAAGATATGGAGCAAGAAACTGTAAAATTTTTAAATAAAACAAATTTTTCTAAAGAAATTTTTGAAATAGATAAAAATACTTATGAAATATTTTTATTAGCAATTTATGGAGA
>Ga0172381_10002738_pt1 | contig 19130 bp, 15 predicted proteins | sample Leawel6488metaG_FD_119754 | JGI IMG/M metagenome (GOLD analysis project Ga0172381, IMG submission 119754) | Leachate microbial communities from a municipal landfill in Southern Ontario, Canada - Leachate well 64-88 metaG | ecosystem: Engineered > Solid waste > Landfill > Unclassified | place...
AAAAGCATACTCAAGATGTGCACTCAAGGAGAGGATTGCTAAAAATGGTTATCAAAAGAAAAAAACTTTTGACTTATCTTAAAAACACTTCGGAAAAAAGATATTCAGCCATTATCAAAAAAATCGGGTTAAAAAAATAGTATCGCATGCAGCCAAAACCAAAAGAACAGAGAGTAGAAGTGTTGATTGATGTACAGAACTTATATCATTCAGCAAAAAATCTTTACCACGCAAGAGTAAATTATCAGGAAGTCTTAAAACAAGCAATTTCCGGAAGAAAGTTTATCAGGGCTTTTGGCTATGTTGTGCGCACAAAAACTGGCGAAGAAGCGCCATTTTTTGATGCCTTGAGTAAAATAGGTATTGAAACAAGAGTAAGGGATTTGCAAGAATGGTATGGAGGTGCCAAAAAAGCAGACTGGGACGTGGGCATAGTTATAGATGCTATTCGCACTTCACCTGGAGTAGATGTGATTGTGCTGGTTTCAGGAGATGGGGACTTTATAGCGCTCGTGGAATATTTGAAAAACCAAGGTAAAAGAGTGGAAGTTATGGCATTTGGAAAAACCACTTCTTCAAAATTACGCGAAATTGCCGACGAATTTATAGACCTTGATGAAGGCTTGCCCAAATTCCTCCTAAAAAAATAAATTTTAAAAAATAACTAGCGTGAGCTGGTGTACTAATTCATACTTATCTTTATAATTTTTATAGAAGTAAGCATGCATTTGTATATCTGCCTCGCTTAAAATATATGGCAGTAAAAGATACGTTTGAGATAAAAGTGGGAGATAAAACAATCTCCGTTAAAACAACAAACTGGACAGAACAAGCCTCAGGATCTTGTTTGGTTCAACTGGGAGATACTGTGGTTTTAGTAACCGCGGTAATTTCTCCACACTCCAGACCAGACATAGATTATTTTCCTTTAATGGTAGAATACGAGGAAAGATTTTATGCTGCAGGAAAAATTTATGGTTCACGTTTTATAAAAAGAGAAAGCAGACCTTCAGACGAAGCCATTTTAACAGCCCGCATGATAGACAGAGCCATAAGGCCTTTGTTTCCAAAAGACTTTAAAAAAGAAGTTCAAGTTGTGGTAACTTGCCTTTCTTGGGATGGAGAAAATGACCCAGATATTTTGGGCATGATTGGAGCGTCTTTTGCTTTAGCTACTTCTCAAATCCCTTGGAATGGACCTTTGGGAGCCATAAGGGTGGGTAGAGTAAATGGAGAATTTATTTTCAATCCCACATATAAGGAAAGAGAGGCAGGTGATATGGATTTAACTTTTTCAGCCATAGAGCGCGACGGCGATGTCTTGGTTAATATGATTGAAATGGGTGCAAATGAAGCCGTAGAAGATGATTTTTTAAAGGCTTATGACAAAGCAAAATCAGAATTACAAAAAATCATTGATTTTCAAGTAAAAGCTGTTAAAAAAATTGGCAAAGAAAAAGACACTTTTTTACCTGCAGTGGAAGTAGAAATAGAAAAAGAAATAAAAGAATTTTTGGGTGATAGACTGGAAAAAGCCATAAACGAGGCTCCAAAAGGAGAAAAAAACTTGGGAGCCACAGAAGCTTTGAAGGAAGAACTGGTAAAATATTTAGATGAAAAGTATCCTGAGGGAGGCCTGCCTGCCGGTAGGCAGGGTAAGGCCAAACAAGCTCTGCCATACTTTGAAAAGGAAATAGAGCGCATTATTATAGAAAACATAATAGAAAGAGACCATAGGCCAGATGGCAGAAAATCTACTGAAATAAGACCTTTGTCTTGTGAAGTAGGAATATTACCAAGAACTCATGGCTCTGGAGTTTTTCACAGAGGGCTTACAAAAGTACTTTCTGTTTTAACTTTGGGAGGACCTGGTGACCAGCAAATAATAGAAGGCATGGAGGTGGTAATGAAAAAAAGATTTTTACACCACTACAACTTTGCAGCATTTTCTTCTGGAGAAGTTTCTCCTATGAGAGGCCCAAAAAGAAGAGAAATAGGACACGGGCATTTAGCTGAAAAAGCCTTAAGGCCCATGATACCTGCTCTTGAAAAATTCCCTTACACTATAAGAATTGTGTCTGAATCTGTATCTTCAAACGGTTCCACATCCATGGCTTCTACTTGCGCTGCTTGCATAGCCTTGATGGACGCTGGCGTGCCTATTAAAGAGCCCGTAGCTGGCATTTCTGTTGGGTTGGCCAAGGACGAAGAAACCGGTAAATATAAAGTTTTAACAGACATACAAGGGCCGGAAGACCATTATGGTGATATGGACTTTAAGGTGGCCGGTACCAAAAATGGAATTACGGCCATACAGATGGATATTAAGATAGACGGCATCAACAGAAAGATAATGGAAGAGGCTTTAGAAAGAGCAAAAGATGCAAGATTTAAAATACTTGATATAATAAAGAAACAAATCCCAGAACCCAGAAAAAACTTATCCCCTTACGCACCTAAGATAGTTTCGTTTATAATTAACCCTTCCAAAATCGGAGAAGTAGTAGGGCCTAAAGGAAGCAACATAAACAAAATTATTCAAGAGTGTGGAGGAGTGGCTATAGACATAGAAGATTCTGGATTTGTATCTGTAACGGGACAAAACCAAGAAGACGTAGATAAAGCCGCAAACTGGATTAAGTCTATGACAGAAGAAGTGGAAATTGGGAGGATATACACAGGAATTGTCAGAAAGATAATGGATTTTGGAGCTTTTGTGGACATACTGCCAGGACAGTCTGGACTGGTGCACATATCAAAGTTTGTCAAAGAAAGGCTTAACAAAGTTACAGACGTAGTAAAAGAAGGAGACAAAATACCTGTTAAGGTGACGGGTGTGGACGACCAAGGCAGAATAAACCTTTCTGCTGTGGACGCAGGGTTTAAGCCCATGCCTAACGGCAGGCAGGCAAAAAAATAAAAACGCAAGATAATAAATTTTATGGTTACTCAAGCCGAAGAACAACAAGCAAAAGATTTTCTGAAGCGCGCTGAAATACGAACCATGAAAAAGGACCTAAGAGCCCTTCGCGAAACTGATGCCCTAAAAGAAAGAGATAAAATTGTCTCTATAAAAACCCTAGAGGAACAAGAAGCAGAACATAAAAAAAAGTTAGAAAAAGCAGAACTGGAAAGACAAGGATCAGAAAAAGCCAAAATAGAAAGAGTCCTTTTAGAAAATGAAAAGCAAGAACACCTTGCGGAAAAAGACTTAAAAGATTACGCTACAGAACAGGAAAGACAACAAATATTTTTACTGGAATCGCAACGAGTCTCTATGGAAAAGCAAATGGACGGCATAGATAAAGACAAAGTTCCTCAAATAAAGCTGGATAAAAATAAACTTCTTTCTCAAAAAGGCAATCTCCAAACAAAGCTAAATTCTATTTTGGAGGAAGTAAAAAAGCTGGAAGGAGAGCAAAATCTTGTCACTGAAAAATCTAAAACAACCACCATATCAACAGAAAAAAAATCTTTAGAACAAAGAAGGTGGGACTTAGACAAAGACATACAGGAAATTGAAAAGAAAAGATGGGCTATGGAAAAAGACATTCAAACGCTGGAAACAAAAATAAAAGATATGGATAACCATACTGAACAGCTTGTACAAGAAAAAAACCAGCTTAAAGACAAAATTTTAGGAGTAGACAAGTCTTTAAGAGACATTTATTCTGGAGTTATATCCAGAGTAGAAGAAAAGAGAAGGGGCGAAGCTGAAGATCAAAGAGCAAGCAGAGAAGCTGTATCAAAATCAAAATCAGAGCAAAACGAAAAAGTCCAACGAGAACAATGGGGTAGATCCTCTGCTCCAAAGAAAAAAGAATTTCTGACCAAGGCTCCAAAAGATTTTAGAGAAAAACTGGCCAAGTCAGCAGCTACTGAGGAAGAGCAAAGAGCAAAGTTTTTGAGAGACGTAGAAACCTGGTCTGGAAAAAATCAGGAACAGCCGATGGTCGTACAACAGCAACAGGAAGAAGAGATACCTGTGCCTAAAAAAAGTATAGTAAAATAAATTGATATGGAAAAAAAATTACTAGAAGAGTTGAAACAAAAGCTAGAAAAAGAAAAAGCATCTTTAACTTCTCAGTTGGAAAGCTTTGCAAAAAAAGATGATTCTCCAAAAGGGGATTGGGAAACCAAATATCCCAACAGAGAAAACGGAAGTATGGAGGAAGAAGCTGATGAAATGCAAGAATACGACAACATGGTTTCTGTGGAGCACAGCTTAGAACTAAAACTTAGAGACGTGGATATAGCCTTAGAGAAAATAGAATCTGGAAAAGGATATGGGCTGTGTGAAAAGTGTGGAAAAGAAATTAAGGAAGAAAGGCTACGCGCCGTGCCAGAAGCTAGACTTTGTATGCAACACAACAAAAAATAATAAAACAAAATAAAACACCCTCGTACTTACGAGGGTGTTTTAAATATATTTTATTTTTTATAACTTATGTTTGCTCCTACTCTGTATGCAGACAATGGGTTTCTGGCTCCTACAACCTCAAAGTGAACGTGACATCCTGTAGAATTTCCGGCTCCTGCCATGCCAGGCTGGCCTCCCATTAAAGCAATGTTTTGGCCTACATATACCTTGTCTCCGGATTTTACCAGCAAACTCATCAAATGCCCGTAGTATGTAACTGTGCCATTACTGTGTAGAATAGTTATATAATTTCCCATACCTCCATTGTAAGTACCGTTTCCAAAAGCCCTTTGTACTACTCCTGCTGCTGCTGCATAAATAGGTGTACCGCATTTATTGGCAATATCTATAGCATTATAATAATGAAGGCCTTGGGTTATCTTTCCTTCTACTGGAAATATAAAGTAGTTGTCAGCTAAAGGAACTTGGCCTGCAGAAGAAACTGCTTTTTTTGGCATTACTCCTCCTGGAACTATTAAAATGTCTCCTATATAGATGTCTCCTTGGTTTGCCAAATTATTATAGGCTATTACATCATCCTGTTTTGCCTTGTAAGTCTGGGCTATACCAGAAACTGTGTCTCCTGTTTTTACCACGTGTAACACTCCATCTACTGGCAATATTACCAAGGTTTGGCCAACCTTAATTACAGAAGAGCTGGAAAGGCTATTAGCCAAAAGAAGCGTATTTACAGAAACTCCATAAGTATCCGCTATAGATTGCATAGTATCTCCTGGCTGAACTGTGTATTCTGTTATTTCTTTTTTAGTTTTGCTTTGTGTTGTCCCGCCCAAAACGTCTCCCAATACTTTACCTGTTACTACGCTAGGAGTGGAAACTCCAGCTAAAGTATTACCTTGAATAATTTTAAAATCAGGACTCTCTAGGCCAGATGCATTGGCGGAGCTGGAAAACAAACTGTCTCCGTTTATGCTGGTGTGCTTGTCAAAAAATGAATTGAAGAATACCACATGACTGTTGTTCAACCCACTTACATTTACCAAGTCTCCTGAAGAAGCGCACACTGAAAGAAACAAGAATAAAGACAGCGCCCCAAAGTAAAAAGAAGGATTCTTTAGCAATCCCCTTGACCTCTTTTTTTCTAGATTTTTTGCGAACTCTCTGACCCTTTTATCTAATCTCAAGTTCATAAAACAATTTAATCTAATGTTAACATTAGCCAGTATTCAGGTCAAGCATTTTATCCCCAGATCGCAATCGTCTCAAAACGCAATAAAAAAGGTCCAGAGAAAGCAATGCCCCCAAAGGACCTTGTGCAAACAACCCATTTGTATAGGACCGTCATCGAACTATGAGCTCCTTCTCAAACTTAATGGGGTCTACGCTGGTATTCATTAGACCAAAGTTTAAACTACCTGACAGTTTGAAATGGTCTCCTGGCTTCCAGGAGCCACAATCGGAAGTGAACCCCATCAGATCCGCTGTGTACGTGCCCTCGGAATCTACCATCCAAGAGCACACACTGGCGGTAAAATGTTTGCAGGATCCGTCACTGTCCATAAATGACCCCGTACAATTATTCAAGAAAACGGGGAGATTCCCCTTTTTTCTCAAAGCAATCTTCAGGGCGCAAAGGCTTCCATCGCCGGCCATTGTGACCGTAAAACCAGGACTCCCTTCAAAGCAAGGTTCCACACTCTCAATATCAATTTTTTCGAGAGAGAGCGTAAACGGTAACTGGCAGACAACCTTTTCGGGCGCAAACGTCTTAGCTGTAAGCACATATGCCCCCGGCTTTGGGTCTTCAGCACCCACAAGGCCAAAGTATGCCTCGCCTGAGTTGGTTACCATATCATCTTCCTTGATGATACATTTCTTTTCCTGGCCGTCCGGGTTTTTCAGTATCACAGCCACCTTGGCTGCTTTACCCTTAACAAAAGCATCCACCGTAGGTGTAACGAGGGACTCCCCAGCCAGTTTGTAGCTGAGTTGAAACCCGTCACTAGATGTTGCGCTAGAAGATCCGTTGCTCGTTGTCACCGTCTTGATGTTTTGTTTGGTAGCCACAACTGCCAAGACAACAACCATGGTGACCAAAGTAACCGCTCCGGCAGCAAAGAACACAACAGCGTTCCCTTTTCCAGTAGACCTTCTCGGCATTGCCACTGGGGGTGAAACCACTCCTAGCCTAGGCATAGCCACCGGTGGCTTTCTAGCCGGCAAAGGAGGTGGTACGACCTGCGAACGTTGGTAACTTCTAGGTGCACTACTCATCTTTTTTCCTTTCGAAGAAAAATGGGTTGTAAGTTGTAAGTTTGGAAACCGCTTTTAATACGCTTTTTTACGTGTGCTAAAAACGGTTTCCAAAGTGCTATTCTTAGCTTACAATATTATTATTTTATGTCAAGGTACAAACACATTTATATTAATATGCTAAAATTACTGTATAATTAAAAAATGGACTTAACTTCACCCAGTGTAATAAAAGAACTCCTGAAAAAAAATAACTCAAAGCCCAACAAGCTCTTGGGGCAGAATTTTTTGATAGACAAAAATATTTTAAGCAAGATTGTCAGCGCAGCAGAAATAAATAGCACAGATACTATAATAGAAGTGGGGCCTGGCATAGGCACGCTTACTCAAGAACTAGCAAAAAACGCTGAGAACATTGTTGCTATAGAAAAGGACAAAAAAATGATAGAAATTTTGAAAGAAACCCTAAACGGTCTTAATAACATACACATAATAAAAGGGGACATTTTAAGGCAAGACTTATCAAGTTTTAAAAACTACAGCGTAGTAGCCAACATACCGTATTACCTGACTTCACCATTAATTAGAAAACTTTTAGAATCAGAAAATCAGCCAAAAGAAATAATTTTAATGATACAAAAAGAAATGGCCCAAAGAATTTGTGCCAAACCTCCGCGCATGAGTTTACTGGCTGTGTCTGTGCAGTATTATGCAGAGCCAAAAATAATATCTTATGTATCCAAAAACTGTTTTTGGCCGGCTCCCAAAATAGACTCTGCCATTATAAAAATCATCCCCGCCCGCAACGCTTTGCGTAGCGATGCGGGCGGGCCCGCTCCTGACTTGTTCTTTAAAATAGTAAAAGCAGGATTTTCCCAGCCCCGCAAACAACTGGCGGGTAACTTATCTAAAATGTTAAAACTAAAAAAAGACCAAGTAGACACTTGGCTCTTATCCAACAATATTAAACCCACCCAACGCGCAGAAACCCTATTCATAGCCGACTGGCAAAACTTAACAAATAGTTTTCCACAGTTGACGGCTAGCAGCTAATATTTTGTTTGTGGTATAATAATAGAATTTAGCAATACATAATGCCAAAAATCTTCTCTTTTATTATAAAACAAAAAAAGACAGCTATTTTTGTTGTTTTGTTTTTGATTGCAATGGGAATAGTTTTGCCAGCAACAGCAGATGCAAGCTTTCTGTCCGAAACCCTTAAACTTGCTATTGATTTAGGGAAACTCGCTAATGGTATACCTGGAGCAGGTGCAGACCTTGGCAGAGATGTCATTGCCGCTGCAGGCAAAATAATGATTTCCATCATAATATCATTTTTATGGCTTGCCCAGAGCTTGCTTAACTTAGTTCTAACTTCAGCAAGCGTACAAAAAGCAGTTATAAGTGACGCCACTGTGATAAGGGGATGGACAACCGTAAGAGATTTTGCCAATATGTTTATCGTTTTAGGCTTTGTGGTGATAGGGCTGGCGACTATACTAAGATTAAGAGATTATGAAGCTCAAAAACTTTTACCTACACTTATAGGCGTTGCTTTACTGATAAACTTTTCTATGCTTATATGCGGAGTGTTTATTGACGGATCAAATATAACTTTAAATTATTTTTTGCAGGGGACTACCAGCGTGTCCGGTTCTAGCATTACAACGCCCATAGTAAACGCCCTTTCAGATAAAAGTGTATTTGCAGCTATGGAAGCCTCCTTAAAAGTAAATGACTGGCTGCAATTTGGTTCTATTGTTGCTTCAGTGAGCTTGATGGCGGGGATATCAGGTATGTTATTTATTATCTATGCGGTTCTTTTTCTCTTTAGACAAGTAGCTCTTATGTGTTTAGTTATCTTATCTCCTTTAGCCTTTGTGTGTTACGTTTTTCCCAGAACAAAAAATATTTTTGACACATGGTTAAAACAATTTACTCAATGGTGCCTAGTGGGGATACCTGCCGCCTTTTTTATGTGGCTTGCTGCTGACATGCTAAATGGATTAACAAAAGGAGCTTCTAACGGGGGCAGTCCTAGCCAAATATCTTTTTGGCTTCCTGTAGCATTTTTATATTTTGCATATACATTAACTTTTCAAATTTCTGCAATTGGGGCTGCCGGAGCCATTGGGGCAGCCAGCGGAGCCATGGGGTTTGTGGGCGGGAGAATGGCAGGCGGAGCAGCCGGCGCCAGCAAGTGGGCAGCCGGCAGAGCAGCAAGCGCAACTGGCCTTACAAGAGCAGGCCAAGCGATAGGAGATACAGCTACATCTATCGGCCAAAGACTGGGGCTTGTTGATAAATCAACCCTTGGAAGACGCCAAGCTGCAAGGCTGGATAATGCTAAAAAAGATACTGGTTTTTGGACAGACGAACAAAGACTAGCGTCTGCCACGGGTCGCTCCATAACGGCCAAACAAAAACAAGAAAAATTAGCTAATATAGAATGGGCTGCAGAAAATGGTAAGTTTAAGACAGATGCTGACGTCGCAAAAGCTGCTGCGTTTTATAAATCAAGCTCCATCCAAGGCAAAGAAAAGCTTAAAGATCTATCGAAAAAAGACTTCCGCTTCGCCGAACATGATGAAGGAAGAGTTAAAAAATATATGTCAGATTTTGGTGTTACCGAATCTGTAGCCAAGCAAAAAGTAAAAGAAGAACAGCTCAAAACTAACTGGTCTAATATGAACCACAAAGATAAAGCCGGGATAGATACAACACATCTCACAGATAGTTTTGTGACAAATGAAATGACTGCTGGAGATATTCGCGGGTTTAGCGAATTGTCAACTACAAATCCAGATGCCATATTAAAGAGAAGTCACATGAAATCAAAGGCTGGTGCACACGCTACAACGTTAGATTTAACAAAGCCTGTCGATGCTGCCCTACAAGATGCTATCGATAGGGGTGATATATCAGAAGAGAGGAGATTAAGAACTTTAAGGAAAAAATTACAAACCCTATAATCATAATTCGCGTACCAAACAAAAATGGATTTATCTCAAAATATAGGTTCAACATTCTCTGAAAAATCAGATAAAATTCTTGCCGAAATAATGGAAAGATACAAACTCGAAGAAACTTTAGAGGAAGAAAGGCAAAAAGAAAAAGAAGGGAAAATATACAACGAGGTTTTGTTAACCATGCTGTCTATGGCCTTCTTGCGCAAAAAAATTTCAGAAAATGACATATTAAACAATATAAAACAGGAGATTGGTGTGCCACAACAGACAGCGTTAGAAATTTCAAGAGATATTATAAAAAACCTAATTCCAACCATACTTACAGACGAAGATATGGCTAAAAAATATAAAGAGGATTCTCTCAAAAAGCCAGAAAAGAATATTTATTCCCCATCCGTAAAGGCGCCGATTGGGGTGGAGGAGGCTTTGCAAAGGCAAAAAATAATGCCACCTGAAAAAATGCCTACAATCGAACCAGAAATGCCAGAGTCAACCCCCAGCTTTGAGTCAACCCCCGAACCAGCCCCCAAAAAAGGACCTGGTAGGCCCAAAAAATCTCAGCTTCCTGAAGAGCCAATTGAAGAAAAACCTGCTCCCAGCAAATCTCGCAAGGGACCAGATTCATATAGAGAACCTATCGGATAATTTTTTGTAAAAAAACTGGCGGTCACGACTTCATGTCGAGACCGCCTTTTGGTGCCGCTCACAACGGCTTGTTTACACCCCTACGGAGTTGCGGGAGGACTGGTAGGTGGATTTTGTCCACGAGCGTTGGCAATCGCATCGCCAACAATCTTTGCTGCGGCAGCCAAACCCCCTATATCGCGGACTGGCCGACCAGCCGTATGGACATTGAGCTCATCCTTGCTCTGCTTTTCAGTCAAAACAAAGGACTTAGCTCTGTCTCGAGTAGTCTGAGCTTGCGCCCACTTAAACGAGTCCACATACCCACCGTCCTTGACCAACTTCCCTCGCTTTTCAGGATGAGTCTTCAAATCCTTCTTCAGCTCCCTCACGCTCATGTTGTGAAGCCTGGCAACGGTCCCCAAAATTTGACCTCCAATCGTTTCGGCATTCATGTCGGCCACGTATTTTGCGGCCTTGGCATCAATGTTAGCGGTTTCTAGCCTTTCAAGCTTTTTCCGGAGCTCTTCAGAAACCAGAACCTGCTCAACCTCCAAAAACGCTTCGCCACTCCCTGGGGTTGCGTCATGAGGGTCGTCGCCAAAGAGGCCGACCCTATCAAACAATCCGTCCGCCTTTCTGAGAATTTTGTTTACCTCATCATTGATAAACTCGAGGTTAACCGCACTGATGGCATCCTCGTACTTCATCTTAGAAAGGACTTGCCGCAACGCTGGTACAATTGCGTCTTCGGCCCATTCGGTCAGCTTCTCATCTGCAAGAGGTACCCCTGACTGGAGTAACTTTACAAGCGCCCTCCCATTGTTATAGGGAAAACGGATGAATAAAGTTGCATCTACAAACAGGAGTTGCTTATCACTGGACCACACTTTACTGGAATCTTGCATTCTTTCGTGCATTTCATATTCCAAAGGAATCATGGTCCGTGGAATCTTTTCCATGGAAACCCCTGGACAACGAAGAAGAAAACGCAAACCACTGTACATCACATACGGTAGGAGCCACCCAAAATAGTTTGGGATAGCTACCTCATCCTTGTTGACACGGTTTATGGCCGAAGACGCTAGCCAAATAACCACGTAGATAAAGACACAGAAGAAACCGTAAAACCACCACATTGCAACGTTCATGACGCCCTCCTTTTAACAGGTGCTTTTATGGCCAAACGCTGGCCATGTTTGACAAAGACTCAGTGTATTTACCATATCATATTATATTCTATTTGTCAATACTTTAACTATGGATTTTTACCTGTTAATAACCTGGGTGTTGATGATTTTTTTTTATGATATAATAAATGAATATGGAACGTTATCCTATACCGCAATTTATAGAGGCAGAAGGCAAAATAGCTTTCTTTATTTCCTTTAGGCAATTCTTTTATTTAGTAGGAGCGGGGATTGTCTGTTTTATGATGTATTTTATACTACCACCTTTCTTGTTTTGGATTTTGGCGCCAGTGCTTATTGTGGTAATGGTTATGCTGGCTTTTGTAAGTATCAACGGTGTTCCTCTGCTAAATATAATTTTGGGCTCAGTGGGATTTGCCATGGGCAATAAAAATTATACTTGGAAGAAAAAGGAATCTCCTTATCCATTTAAACCCATACAAAGATCTCATATCAAAAAAATAGAAGAAGGTCCTGTCCTGCAAGCACAGCGAAGCCAACTTAGAAAAATGCACACACAACTGGAAACTAAATCTAAATAATAAAAATCATGCCAGAATCCGCCACACAAGCTTTTTTGGAGATAAAAGACATCCGCGAAGGAGTTTTACTTTTAAAAAACAACTCTATTCGAGGAGTGCTTATGGTTTCCTCTATAAACTTTGCTTTAAAGTCTGAAGATGAACAGACGGCTGTGGTATATGCTTTCCAAAACTTTTTAAATTCTCTAGATTTTTCTTGCCAGATTGTAATTCAATCCAGAAACATAAACATAACTCCTTATTTAGACAGTATAAAGGATTTGGAGGAAAGACAAACAAACGAGTTACTTAGAGAACAAACAAAGTCTTACCGTGAATTTATCAAAAACATGGTTGTAGGGGACACGGTAATGACAAAAAACTTCTATGTTGTAGTGCCTTATAACTTAATGGAAATTTTTGGTATGAAGGGAGCCACAAAACAGTTTGATATTTTAAAACAGCTTTCTGGCGGACAACCGCAAAACCAACCTATGAAAGATGAGGATTTTGAGAGATGTAAATCACAGCTTTGGCAAAGAATGGAATATTTGGCTATGGGATTAAGAAGGTGTGGATTGGAAGCTGTGCCACTGACTACTCCAGAGCTTATAGAACTCTTTTGGGCCATACACCACCCAGAACAGGCAGAGGTCGGATACTACCCGGAAATATTGCCAGAATTATTAAAATAGAAACATAAAAACCAAAAATGAGTTTTTTAGATAATTTACTGGGCAAAAAACAGGAGAATCTAGCAGACGAAAAAATCTTTGAAGAAGAGCGGTTTGACGTAAGAGACATTATTGCCCCGCCATATATTGGGGTAATGCAAGACCATATAAAACTGGGCGAAAGATTTGCTAAATCATTTTTTGTTTTTTCTTACCCAAGATATTTAAACACAGGCTGGTTTTCTCCTGTTATAGATTTAAACACGCCCATGGATATTTCCTTTTTTATCCATCCTATAAACTCTGAATTAATTTTAAAAAAGCTAAGAAAAAAACTTACAGAAGTCTCTTCAGAAATTATGGAAAGAGAAGAAAAGGGCTTGATTCGAGATCCTACCCTAGAAACTGCCTACAAAGATATTGAAAACCTGCGTGACAACTTAATGACGGCTCAAGAAAAAATGTTTCGCTTTGGAGTGTATATAACCGTATATGAAAATTCTGAAAAAGAACTGCGTGAAACAGAATTAACCCTTAGGTCTATTTTTGAATCTAGACTTATTTATATAAAGCCGGCTTTATTTAAACAAAAAGAAGGTTTTGTTTCCTGCAATCCATACGGCATGGACCTGCTTGAAGTACATACGCCCATGGATACAGCTCCTCTTTCAACTTCCTTCCCGTTTATATCCTTTGACTTGAGCTCTAACGAAGGTATTTTATACGGCATCAACAGGCACAATAATTCATTGGTTTTGTTTGACAGATTCTCTCTAGAAAACGCCAATATGGTGTGTTTTGCAAAATCAGGATCTGGAAAATCTTATGCTATAAAACTGGAAATTTTAAGATACTTAATGCAAGGAGTAGACGTGATTATTATTGACCCTGAAAATGAATATGAATTTTTGGCAGATGCCGTGGGAGGGGCGTTTTTAAAAATATCCCTTACATCTCCTAACCACGTCAACCCTTTTGATTTACCTGTGCCCGGACCAGATGACGATCCTGAGGATGTATTAAGATCAAACATTATAAATCTGGTAGGTCTTTTAAGAATTATGTTGGGTGGACTAAACCCCGAAGAAGATAGTATTTTAGACGAAGCTTTAACAGAAACTTATGCGGTCAGAGATATTACGGGTAAATCAGACCCCGCCACCTGGCAAAACAATATTCCTTTAATGTCTGACTTTCAAGAAATTTTAGAAAGCATGGCGGGCACAGAATCCCTGGTAAAAAGAATCCAAAAATATACCAAAGGAACTTTTTCTGATTTTTTTAATCAGCACTCAAATATAGCTATAGATAAAACTTTTGTCGTTTTTGGTATACGAGACATGGAAGAATCTCTAAGGCCCATAGCTTTATACATTATTATGCGTTATGTATGGAATATTGTGAGAACAAAACTAAAGAAAAGGATTTTGGTTATTGATGAAGCCTGGTGGCTTATGCAGTCAGAAGATGGAGCTTCCTTCTTATTTGGCTTGGTGAAAAGAGGCAGAAAATACTGGCTAGGAGTTACCACCATTACTCAAGACGTGGCAGACTTTATGAATTCTGAGTACGGGAAAGCCATTATTACCAACTCGTCTTTACAGCTTTTGATGAAGCAGTCTCCCGCTAATATAGAAGTGGTAGAAAAAGCTTTTAATTTAACCGAGCAAGAAAAATATTTATTACTTGAAGCTGCTGTGGGAGAGGGATTATTTTTTGCAGGTAGAAAACACGTGGCATTGTCAGTAGTTGCCAGCCAAAAAGAAAATGAAATCATAACTACAGCTCCTGAAGAAGTTTTAAGAATGCGCGAAGAAAAAAGAAAAAACACTGACGAATCTGCTCAACAAAATTAGACATCTATAAATGCCAGAGCAAAATCAAGATTATCATAAAATTTTGGGTGTAGACAAAAATGCTTCCCCAGAAGATATAGGAAGCGCTTACAGAAAAAAAGCCATGGAGACTCACCCGGATAGAGGTGGAAATCCGGAAAATTTTAAACAAATTCAACAAGCATACGAAAAATTAGGGAGCCCATCTATAGCTAGTAAATCAAACAACTCAAACCCCACACCAGAGACACCAATAAAAAGACCTTCGGAAACGCAACAAGAGAATACTCCTCAGGATAAGAACAACCCAAATGATAAATCAAATTGGTACAAAGCAGGACAAGCCAGCCGAAAGATAGGTGAGAAGGGGTGGGCGGGAGCAAAAGCAACTGGACAGTATTTAAAGAAGGGGGCAAAAACCGGAGCAAAAGCATATGGCAAAAGAGGTAAAATAATAAGTAGGCTGGCTCAAAAAAATTCTAAAGAAAAATCTGAAAATAAAAATACTTTTGCGGGAGTAGGACCAAACAACAAATCCTCTGGAGTTGAAAGTATAGCAAACAAAACACAAAAGCGCACCTTATCAGCCATGATGGCAGTCCCAGAAGCGGCAATAATGCTACCTATAGCAATTTGTCTGGATGCCGCCGGCTTAGTCGTTTTTATTCTAGATTTAATAGGAATAGGGCTGGGTTTAAGTTTTGTCTTAGATGTGATGGGAATATTTTCCATCGGTTTTTGGGCGGTTTCGCGAGGTTTTTTTAGGGGAGTCGTACAAAAAATAATCTCCACCGCTTCTGATACAATAAAAAAAGCAGGCAGTGGCTCTGCAAAGCAAAATTCCATAAAAAATCCCCTTCCTTCTGCTTCATCGGGGATTCAGTCGGGTGCGAGCTTGGGTAAAAAAGTCGCTAAAACAGGATTTAAAATGGGAGCAAGCGTAGTTTGGTTTGTCGGGGCTTCTATTATTGAATTAATACCAATAGTAGGAGATCTTATGCCAAGTTGGACTATTCTTGTCATTAGGGAACTAATACAGGGAGAAATAACACAATGATCAAAAATAAAATAATACTTTATTTTTTTGTAACAGGATTTTTCCTTACGCCGTTAATTTTAGGGCTTTCTGGATTTGGTCTAAATTCTGCTTCTGCGTTGGAAGTCTCCTTACCAGGGCTCCCAAGCTCTCCAACGGTAATAGAATATGCCGCTTATTTTTTTAACCTTGCAATGGCTATAGGAGCCTCCTTGGCATTAGTTTCCATAGCTATAGGTGGCACCTATTATTTAACATCTTTTAGCAAAGGCAACTATATGAGCCAAGGAAAGGAATGGGTGAGAGCTGGAATTTTAGGGTTAATTCTCTTATTATCTGCATACTTAATCGCCTACACAATTAATCCTGATTTGCTCTCTTTTAAATTACCAGGGCTCCCTCCGATACGATTTTTAGGCATAACTATAGGAGGAGATACTTCTGATTCTCTAGAAAAAATTTTTTATCAGGAAATTCCGATTGGAACATTGACCGAAACATTGATGACAAAGACAATGTTCTGTTATGATTTTGATTACGAAGGTAACCCCATACCAGAAAAACTCAAAACAGACAACGACGGCGACGTAGGTGGCCCAACATACAGAAACCATGACCGTGTTGACTGCCTTTTAAAGCTTATGGATGCGGCGCAGAAAAAAGCTAAAATCATCAGTGATCTTTCAAAAGAAATAAAAAAACTAATGGAAACCTGTAGATGTGATGATACAAAGTGCGAAAGTAAAACTAAAGATTTTTGCCTTTTATCAGGAGGGGGATACAGTTGCACACCAGGTGACCATGGAACCAAGGACTCCTGTGTCGCAAAAGCCGGAACTTCTGGAGAATGCTGTGACGCGGCAACAAGAAATAAAATAGAACACGGTCTTATAGATGTTACTACAGGAGGTCATAGCCAGGATGGTCAATGTGACGGAACCGTAAAAAAATATCATGGCCTGGATGAATTCAGGACAGAAATGGCTAGTGTGGCAAATTATATAGAAAAAACCGTCCAAGTTGATGAAAAAGATATAAAAATTATAAATATAGACGGCGGACAAGGTGTTAAAACCCAAAAACGATGGACTGATCTAAAGCTGATAGAACAGCTTATGTATTTTAAAGAAAAAATTGAAGAGATAGAAGGTGATATTAAAAGCGATGAAGACAAACTGGATTCTGCCAGAAATGCCGTTGCTAATTGTTATAACGTCAAGTCTTCTGTTGATTTTTTGCAATTGAAGCAATCTATAAAACCTGAAGAGAAAAAAATTATTTTGCCTTCTCCATGGGATAATAATGTGGACTCATCAAAATATTGTGCCGGATTTAATTACGTAAATTCAAGCTGTTATAGTTCATGCAACAACATGTGCCCAGACACAACCAAAGAAGTGGCTCAATGTTACAGTGATGCTATAAAAGATAAGTGTGATATAAACGATAGTAACTACCAAGGCTGCCTTAATAACCAGCAAAAACGCATAGAAGATTGCTATAACAATAGAACCTGTATATTTCAAGATCCGTCTGTAAACAAGCCTGCCGGTACATATAAGCAATGCATCTCTATTTGTAGACAAGACTGCACTACTCTGTGTTCAAAACGCTATTTGCCATGCTCAGATGATTACAATTTTTGCGAAAGCCAATGTGGAGAAAACTCAAAATGCGTTTTGGATAATGCAGATGTTTGTCTATTCAACACAAATATAACTAACAGCCCAGATTTTAAAAACTGCTTAGACCAGGATGATTCCGGTAATAAAAACTTTTGCCTCAGTAGCTCTTATTTATGCAAATATGGTTCTGACGAATTTGCGGGTTATCCAGAATGTACGAACGGATATACGGGATGCGCCCCAAACACTCAACAACTTGGGAACAACTATTTTTCTTCGCCTTACATTTTTGATAACTGGGATCAACAAAGATGTCCAACTCCTTATGAAGGATGCTTAAAAGGAGCAAACGCAGGAAAAAGCTGCTTAGAATTGTATCCTGAGGCTTCCAAGTGCCCGTCGAACTCTTCTTGTTCCGATTGTCCCTGTGGGGAAATAAATGCAGAGCTAAAATTTTCTGTGGACGATTTGCCATTAGACAATGTCGATAATCCCAAATGCCCTCCAGGACAATATTATCTAAGCACTCTTCGTAAGTGCCTCCCCATAGAGTTCAAGGCGCTTAACAGTATACCAAGCGCAAGTAACCCCACAACCAGTGGGCCAACTACAACACTTCCTGGCACGGGAAATCCCACCACAAACGAACCGAAAGAGTCAAAAACGATTTCAGTCAATATTTCTGATAGAACTTTAGTTGTTGGAGAATGCAATGAATATCTTTATAGCACTGATCCTCTTACCTTTTACTGTCCTATGGTTTTTAAGCCAGAAAATTCACTAAATAAAGATGCTGTAGATGTCTCAAAGGCGACCGCGAATGAAGTGCCCGTAGGAGAAACGGTTGATAATTCAAAAAAATGGGCCGAGGACCTCTTAGCAACCGCTGATTCTTATTTAGAAAGCATAAACAAAATTTTGGGCATTGCCAAAAAAATAAAAGAGAAAAAACCAGATGAATACTGCCGTTGCGATAGTAAATATGATTCTGTCTCAATTATGGATAAAGGAAAACCTGTTTGCACCTCAAATTGCCAATACAACCCTCCTGATTTAATAGATTTTGACGGAGATGGGAATCCCATATATTCAGAACCTTCTTGCTCTAAATTTCCTTGTGATGGAAATTCGTGTCAACAAATGATTGATTATTTAACTATGATTACAGACAACTATATACAACTTAGAACTGACTTTATAAATATATATGTGTATATTTTAAAAGAACCAAGGACCGACCCGCTAAAACAGCTCTCTTATTCCAGAAAAAAAATGGACAGCTGCAGTAGGGGGATGGTTTCTTTGGGGCCAGACGACATTAAAACCGTCAGCTGCACTAGGGCTTATCCAAGCACAGGTTTTTTAAGCAAAAGATGTTACGGCATATTAGATGGGTTAGTGCAAAGCCCAGCTGAGAACAGAACAGATAATTGGTTTTGCTTTCAAAAAGTTAAATAAAAATAAATATATAAAAATATTATGAAATTTAATCTTAAAAAAATAAATAAATTTATTTTTACTTTTATTTTTTTCTCCATTCTTCTTGCAAGCTATAGTACTTGCTCAGCGGCTTGGGAACTAAATTCTGGATACCCCCCTCTACCTCTAGCACCATCTTTAACTACAGACAGCAGGCTCCCAGCTTACATTTTATATTTTTTTGCTGCAGGAATATATATTGCAGGAGCTATAGCGGCAGTCTCGTTAGCGTTTTCTGGCATACAGCTAATGATGTCAGCAGAAAATCCATCCAGAATTGGCGCAGCCAAAGAAAGAGCTATAGGCTCTGTTGTGGGTTTGGTTATATTACTTGGAGCTATCATTCTTTTAAATACTATAAACCCACAGATAGCTAAATTGGGAATTACAGTAAAAATTCAAGACCCTTACGGCTTGCATCTAACGGGCCCATCTGGAACAACTGGCGCTCCTTTTAAGGTTGACAATTTTGCTCAAGCATATGGAGGGCAGTATAATGAAATTGTTTGGCCAGAATATATACAGGACATAAATGGGGAAAAA
>Ga0172381_10002739_pt1 | contig 19126 bp, 39 predicted proteins | sample Leawel6488metaG_FD_119754 | JGI IMG/M metagenome (GOLD analysis project Ga0172381, IMG submission 119754) | Leachate microbial communities from a municipal landfill in Southern Ontario, Canada - Leachate well 64-88 metaG | ecosystem: Engineered > Solid waste > Landfill > Unclassified | place...
GGAGAGGTCTAAATACCCTCCAGCCGAGAGCGTCACACCCTTGGGGAGAGAGGTCAGGGAGGAGAGGTATAAAGACCCCTTGAACTCCGTTCCGTTTTTGTGCCCCTTCCACCAATCCAACAGGGCCAGCCTCGCCCGGCGTTCGTCCTCCACGGAGTCCGACCATTTAGGAAGCACGTCCTGGTCAATGTGATATTTCCACGATGAACACGGAGCCTCCCACACGGTAGGGTAGACTTCCACACGCAGGATGTTGGGACCGTTGGCCCCGTCATCGTGCAAGTGGTTTTCCTTGATGATTTCCTCGTGCGAGTCCGAATTGAGTGAGAAGAAAACCTTGTCCTTTGTCAGTACGAACGATGCCGCTTTACACATTACGCGCCTCCTTGACGATGGTGTAAACAACCCCATCCCAAACCATCCATCCTTCTGACATCATCTTTCCTGTCAATAATTTATCTTCTCCCAATATCTTCACGCCAGCATTTTCAAACGCTTCCTCCCAAGAGGAGCCTAAACCACGAGCGCCAATCCACTCACTAACAACCCAAAACCCGACCTCATATTCGCCATCGTTATATCTAACGGAGGAATTTTCGGGCCATACCTTCTCTGCCAACGACTTGGCCATCTCATTGGTTATCATCGGCTAATCCTTTCGGCGTTGATTATTCTGGCTTCTTCATCCATTGGGTCGAGCAACGCGACATCAAGACAGGTTTGGTGGTAAAAGGTGTCAAACTCCATCGAGAATAGTAGGGACTCGTCCTGCTCATCTTTCGAGCAGAACCAACAACCTCCATCTTGTGGGGACATTTTCACTTCGCGCCTCCGAGCTTGGAGAGGATTTCGGATGTCCTGCGTTTGACTCCACCAAGACTGGCCTCACAATGACACGCTCGATATATTTTTAGTAATTTAACCACCTCATCCCGCATCAGGAGCCATGCGCGGTGGGGTTCTTCCATCTTGTTCAACCCATGACAGCAAAAAGTGTCCTCTACGGGTTTACCGTCCTGCCCGATTACGGTATGGACAAATCTTACGATTGAATCCTCCGTCACCTTCTTGCGCTTGTTTGTCATTGTTTCAACTCCGCCCTAAAGTACAGGTATCCCAAAACACAATAACACGCTGCAATAGCAGTACCTGCTGGCCATAGTCTATCAGGGTTGACGTTCTTTGTCAACCCCGTGATTGCCATGGAGGCCAGTATCAGCAGGCCCATTATAAAAATAGCGATTCTAACAGGTCTCACCAGTTCTCCTTTCGTGTCTTGAGTAAGAATGCATTGACCCGGGCGTAGTCGGTCTGCTTGTTGGGGTTGTTGGAATAGGCAGCTGCCAATTCGCGCTGCAAGTGCTCGGCCCAGTCAATGACTTCACCCTTTGTGACACACTCTCCGGCCTTGATGGCCAGCAGGTATCCTCTCAAGGTGCCAGCATAGTTACCAAGGTTAACTCCGGCGTGGGCTAGGGTGACCTCCTGCTTTTGTACATCTACAGTCATGCTACCCGTTTTCAGAAGCTCGATTCCCAAGAGCAGCACCCTGCATTGTGCGCAAGCAAACTTCCATGGCCTTGAATTTTTGTCCTCAAGAAACTTTTTTCTTTGGTTATGGCTGTACCCAGAGAATGCATTGAAAACGTCCGCGCTGTTCCAAATATAAGGAAACAGCTCTCTCAGGGCTTCTCCTTCGTGTGTAGCCTCAATGACTGGGCTGACCAAGACCTCAAGGATGGACGGGTTGGAGTGACAGGCAAGGTTGAGGAAGTGGTGAAGCTCGTAGCTGGTTGCGTCTTCGCCCTGCCCCTCGACCCAAGACGTAGACTTTTCCTTGTAGCCGAGAGAGAGGATATCGGATGTAGGCACGAGGAAGACCCCGCGCATATCCGTATCACTGTTTGGGTTGTCCAGACCGTGGGCCTTGCTGCCCACAAGTGTTTTTAGGATTTGCTTCATGTCTTCTCCTATGTTGGGCGGCTGGCCAAAACCATTGGCGTGTCTTATGTAGGGTATCGCCCCACACCCATCAATCACCCGTCCGTTAGGACAGAGCCCGGGGGCTCAGCTTGATTAATGAGGCCAGCCGTGTATCAGTCTTCGAACAGATGCCAGACCAGAGCGCCTTCAAATTCTTGTGCGGTCCCAATGTAGTTTCCAAAATAACCCATCGGGTTTCCGGTACCGTAAATTCTGAAACCCTTGTTTACTTTAGGGGCGTCGGGGTCCACCAGCACCCAGATGCAGGGGGTATTCTTTTGAAATTGAAACGACAGCACCTTGCAGTGAGAGGGAAGATTGAGAGCGAACTGGTCTGCAATGGGTATTGGGTATTTCCAGATTACTTTCGCCATTATCCACTCCATCTGAGACAGTAATCCAGTGGGTCTTTCTGAGACAGTACCCACTCGATAGTCTCAATCACGATTTCCAAGGCCTGTGTGTAGAACTCCAAAGGCTGCTTGTAGACGATGTATGCCCCGCGAACACCGAGCAGGTTCACCCCCGGAATGACAGCGAAGATTTCGGTGCCGTTCAAGTAGAAGGCACCATCCCGGCACGTAAAGTTGGCGTAGTCCGCCCCCTTGTGGTCCTGTCGGGCCCTCATGAAAAGTTCGATGGCTTCTTTGTCACTCTTTGCTTGAGAAAGAGTGCTGACGTGGTCGGCGTTGAAAGCGCCTTCCTTTTCCTTTTCACGGAGCAGCGCCAAGGCACTCTTGACTTTGACAAGAGACTCTTCCCAGTTCGGACGGAAAACGTAGGCTTCCTTTTCCTTGGGAAAGATACTGTAGAGGTTGTCAACTCCGAGGTTATCGAGAACGCCATTGATTCCGCTGGAATTATAGGAGCTGCGGAAGTACCCAATTTTGAAATAGTGCTCAGGGTACTTTGTGCTGGGAAGGTTTACGTCGCGGTCCTTGAGGGCCTCGTAGTCGTAATCACCTTCCCACTCTTTGGGCTTTCCCTTGCACAGGTAAACATCGAGTCCCATTAGCACTCTCCCTAGTTCGTTTTCCCTACTGTGGCTCTAGTATATCAGAGCCCCAGACCAAAGTCAAGAAGCATTTTGAGAATCTTTAAGACACCGTAGGGCTACTTAAAGCCGGGGTTTGAACCCGGACTTCCGCCTAGTAGCGGCGCTCTCCCAATTAAACTACACCCTACTCCCTCGGGCCCATATAAAGGTTTCGGTAGAGTCTCCCTACGGATTCCTAAAGATTCTATTCAATAATCAGAGTGGCAATAAAGCCCACCAAGACCCACTTACCAGAACAGCCACAGGCCCAAGCGACAAGCGAAATGAAAAAGCACACATTAGCTCCTTTTAGTGGGTGGGCCGAGGGGATATTGAACCCCCGTCTCTGGGACCACAGCCCAGTGTCCTAGACCGCTGGACGACAGCCCACGTCTACTTATTTGCGGCTCTGGCGTTTGCAACCCTGATTTCATCCAGCATCCGGCGCTTCTCTTGTTCCAGCTTCTTGGGGTCGATTTCTAAAAAATCCCCAATGATATCTTCAATTCTTTTGCGAATGGGGTACAGCTCGTCATAGTCATCGCGTGCACACAGCAGAATCCCCTCGCAATTCAACCAGTCAATGAAGTCTCCCACTGTTCTGGCTTCGTCTTGGTGGGCCTTCAGCTTCTCGTGCTCTGGGAAAGTAGTTTCATCCACGAAAGAACTCCTTGAATTTACTCTTGATGGTGGTCATGTATTTTTCGTACTCTTTGCTGGTGATTTCCTTTTTGTGGTAGTTACGAGGGAAACAATAGGCGTCCTCTGTGATATTCTCCACGGACAGGGGGCCGGGGTTGATACAAGACCAGTTTTCTACCTTAGTACGCAGGTACTTTACATACAGACCTGCACCCCCGTTACCTTTTTTGGTGCTGACCACCCTAACCAATACTAAGCAGTACGAGCTACCCTCGTCTCCTTCACACCCTTCTCGTTCTAACTGAAAGCATTTGCCCGGGTAGGCCTCGTATTGACGCCAGACCTGCTCTTCGTTAATTTTTGAAAGTTCGTGCCCAAGCCTCCATCTCTCTTCCATGACCTTTTTAGAGGCCTCCGTGAGGTCCTTTTCCATTATGGACAAGACTTCGTTACTTAGGATAGCGTGTGGTCGGTTTGGCTTAACCATAAATCACCTCCCCAAACAGGCAGCACTGCAAGAACACATCCCCGGTTTCAGCATCATCGTTGCCGTTGAGCACGTTGGCGAAGTGTAGGAAGTACTTATCTGCCATGATTTCCAACCCCTTCTGGATGGAGGTGCCGTCGAGAATTGCCGTCCTCTTGTCCTTCTCCCCGGCATCCCGGGCATCCGACAACCACAGGCCCTTGCCTTCGAACACAGTCTGATAACAATCCTTGTTCTTGTCCTCCTTGGGGCTGACCCGGCCCTCGATTTGGGCCCAGTAAGCCGACCCGCCTTCGAAAGCCGAGACTAAAAGGTCTTCGGTCTGTTGTCGGGTCAACTTGGTTGTCACCAGCAAGTTGTCTTTCATGTCTTCCTCCAGTGCAACCATTGTATCACAGGCTAATGGGTGTGTCAAGTGAATTTTATAATAAAAGGGATGAGCTTCTTTTTGGCCACTTTAAGGGAGTATTTGTGCGTCTCGTGGATTGTTGGGCTCATATTTCCACGAATAACAGCTTGAGCACAGCTGAAGTATTCCCGGGCAGCTTCTCTAAGGGCTTCCAGCTCATGTTTGTACTCATCCCTTTGGTGAAGGGCTTCTTTCCAATTAGCTGTAAGGTCAACAACCTTGTTAGGCTTTTTGGGTGGTTCGCAGGTTCCCCACGTATTACAGTCGTCACACATCGTAATGCTCCAGTTCGTCTAGGCCCACGTACTGGCATCCGTCCACAGTACGGTAGAACCTCATGTGGTAGTGGCCAAACACCCACAGCTTGGGCTTAATTACCCTTCTAATTGCCTCTAGGCCTTGCGATGTTCTCGTGTTGATGACTTGCCCAAGCCCGAGCTGAAATGTAATCGCCGTAGGTGCTTCATGCGAAACAACAATGTCGACTGCTGCGCCGTCAGCTTGCACGAGGTCGAGGATTTTTTCGAAATCAGCGTAGCTAAGCTCTTCATCTTCCCACCACGAAACACCGGGTAGCCGCCCGGCTCGGTCAATAGAAAAACCGCCAGCCACATATAGAATGCGAAACCTCCCGATATCAGTGATGCCAAAATCTCCAAGATGGTCTGCTCGGGCCCTGCATTCCGCAGGATTATCGTGGTTCCCACGTATAAACATGTGGCCATCAGCAACAGGTGCAGGATTCCTAACGAACCCAATTCCCATATCCCCAACCTGAATAGAGCACGTAGCTGCTTTTCGTACCATGCGGTAGTCAGCGATTTTGCCATGGACATCACCTATGAAGCGAATCACTACACCCTCCTAGAGAGGCTTGTCGGATGGGACCGGGACGCCTAGGGCCGAACCCTAGGTCTTTATCCGGTTTGCGTATCGGGGCTCTTCACCACGGAGTAGACTACGGCCTCGCACCGCTAACGTGGGCTATCGTAGCGCACCCCAGCGTCTACCCACACGACCCACCCGATAAACCTCCTAGTATCCTACCAACCAGCAGAACAGAAAAATCCACGGCATTAGACCCACTTCACCACCACCAAGGTCGAGGTCTAGCTTAATAGACTTGATACTCCCGTCAGGTCGGCGCTCGATGATAATCATCCGAAGTACAGCCAGCCCTTAGTGTAGCTGGAAGCATGGGGTAGGCCGTCACCAACGAACTCAATTCGAACACGGACCTTATAGCGGGTCCGGCCAAGAATCTGGGTGCCCCCGGTATCGTAGTGGGGCTTCCCGGTCACCTTGACGTTGACAGCCAGATTTGCGTCCAGACCACCCCGCACTCTAAACTGACAGCCCGGGAAGCTGCTGTCCTTGTACCCATCGTCCTCAGTCAGGACTTCTCCCAAGGGCCAGAAGTCTGGGTGAAGAAAGTCCCCTGCCTTGGGAACGTAAGGCTTGTCAAGGCTAGTGGCAATCACGGCTTGACGCCAACCATCTTGACGTTGCCATAACGGAACAACTCGGACACGATTGAGGCCTGTTGCTTGGCACTGAGGATGTACCTGTCCTTGCCAATGACGATGCCAGCTCCGTCATTGCCGGTGAAGGCCGACACATAAGCCCTCTTGGCGTTGTAGACCCAGTCCCCGAAGGCGTCCTTGCCCAAGAACTTCGGCTTTCTGACTCGATTGTTCGCCATGACTGTCTCCTTTGTTTTATTTAGTGAAACTATTGTACCATATCCCCCGGGGCTGTGTCAATTCTTACTTTTAGGCTCTGAATAGTCCTTGAGGTCTGGGCTGACTTTGTTGTACAGGTTGGACAGGGCAAGCGCCATCCTTTGGATGCCGGGGGGGTTGGAAGAGACAACCTGTATTCTCTTGGGTAATTTACTCAGGTGCCATTCCAGCCAGCACACTACGTGGTAGCCAGTCACTTCCCGGCCAGCCTTGTCATAACAGCCCAAGTCATGGTCAAGCAGGAGAACATCCCAAGGACCACCATTTTCAAGCTGGTAGATGCCTTCCTCATAGGTCTTGGCAACAACGTCTGCCCCAAGGGTTCTGAAGTCATCTATGATGAGCACACGCTCGGTAGCACTGATTTCCATTTAATCCTCCAGTGTGCCCAGTATACCAGATGTCCCCTCCCAAGTCAAGGATTATTTTTAATAGACCTAGTTAATTGCCTGTACAGTCTCGATGTCCTTATACTTCTAGCAGGGAATTTATGCATATTATTTAATTCGGTGGCTCTAATAAATTCCTTCTCAATTTCCTGCAGCCTGTGCAGTTCAGCGTGTATTTTTCTATCCCTCCAGATATGGTAAATGGCCAGAGGAATAAACGACAAGGCAACGGCTGTGAGCCACGGATTGTGGGCTATTTTCTCAGCCCAGCCGGGTTCCCCGAATACAATAAGAACGGGCACCAGATGGCCCAGCATGTGCAAAAACAGGGCAGCACCCGAGAGGATATAAACAACCTTTCCCCATACGGGATGTTCGTGGTATTGGCAGCTATTATTTTCCATTGTTTAATCCTTTAAAATTAGAGTGCCCGACTGTATGTTGCCCTACACCAAGGCTGGGCAGCAATATCCCCTACAGCTAGGGAGTAGTCTTAATCTCTCCTGCAGGGAGAGTGGCTGGTGAGGCCGCGACCACATTTTCGCACCGGGCACATCACGGAGTTAGCCTGTTACTCCGCTCTGACACCCCGTATGGCCGGGCTAAGTCCCAGTCATCCGGGGGCATTTAATTCGTTACTCTTCCTTCGTATGGGTATCAAATACCCACCAACCCCAGTGAATATTTCCGGACATCACACCCTTCCAAGGCAGCCAGAAGAAATATTTCAACTTTCGGGGGCCACAGCGTCTGATTTTCATTTAATTCTTGCCTCCATCCCAGTAAATTGTCTCGTCCACAGCGTGCTCGACAGCCTCTTCAAGCGTCATGTCATCAGTAATGCCGTCTAAACAGACACCCCCGAACCAAGGCTCCTTGCCCAGACGCTTTTTCACACCATTGCAGATTAGGTCATACCGTTTATCGTTCATGTGCACCATCCTATCACGAATAATTTAAGGTGTCAAGCCTTTTCTTTTAGTTTGATAATTAGGCTAATAACCTCAATGGATTTTTGGGGATAGGTACAGAGTAAGCCCTTGGCAATATCCTCCAAGGAAAGGATTGCCGTGCCAAGACAGTCACTATTGATGATGGAGTGCAGTAGGGGCATATTATCCCTGACGGAATCAATGGCTTGTTTGCTGTCTTTCAGCTCAGTACTGTACACCCGCCGATATTCCTTGATGGCGGGGATGTATTCCTTGTTAATAAGGAGTTTTGCAATTTCAGGTGTGATGGGCCGTATCATTTAATCTCCTCCAGTGCATCTATTCTACTACAGTTATGCTGGTTTGTAAAGGTAATTTTTAATTTTTTGGTTATTGGTAGGGGTAGATGTAGGGGTCGGTTCAGGGGCGTTTTTTGCAGGTTCTAGGTATTTTATAATAATTTCTTGAGGAATTCTATTAATTAACTCTTTAGAATTTTTAATATATGAATAATGTGATGCACTGCAAGAAAGATTAATATAAAATGCAAGAGCAGTGACAATCAAAAGAAACCAGCCAGAGGGGCCACACGGTCCTGCGGGGTGTTCATGTATATAAGCCCCAAGGGAAACCAGCATAATGGGCAGTATCCCTACTTGAAGAAGTAGAATAAAGAGTAATTCATCCATTTTTTGACCTTTCTTTTTCGTAACTAATACCGCCAAAAACGCCTGCCCCATATATAAGCATCGTACCGGCCAGAAACAATATAAAATTAAGTGTAGTGATAGGCGTAATGGTGGGCATTATAAATATTCCTAGTATTAAAGAAAGGCCACGCATTTTAATGTTCTCCAGTTCAGCTATTATAGCACAGCCCATACAGTGGTCAAGTATTATTTACCTATTTGGGTAATTTCGCAAAGGCTTCCTCTACAGGGGATTAACTCACCCTTTTCCCAATCGGTAGTAATTCCTTCCACGACATTATCGGCAAGGATAATGGGGTAGAATTCATCTGAGGTATCAAAGTCTTCGGCGGCTCGGCCTGTAAAGGAGCCTTTACGGGAATGAATAACCTTCACTAATGAGCCCTTCTTGATTTGCATGATTAATTCCTTTAATTTAAGATGGTGGGGTACTAGGGTCTTTCACCCCTTCCGTTGTAGCGTCTCACCGACGCCCCAGTCGACGCAGGGTCGGACTACTCGCTACTGGCGCTGGGTTGTTTATACCAGCCCACCCCGTCTCTAATTAACCACTCAATAACACCGTAGGGCTACTATTAGGCAGGCGGGATTCGAACCCGCAACTTTCCATTTCATTGGCGCTCTACCAGCTGAGCTACCGCCCCCCGGGCGGGGAGCAGGGTGGATTCGAACCACCGACCTCCAATTACTTGGATGCTTTCGACATCCAATTACTTGGATGCTTTACCATTAAGCTACAACCAGCCCTAACTATTTGGCCAGAATAATTAGGTAGAGCCTCCCTACGGGTTATTCAGTGGCCGACTCCTCCTGTAGACTTTTATTAAGTTCCAAGGCTCTATAGACTGCCTTGTAAATCCTGTGTAATTCAATAGAATGACCCAATCGGTAATAATACCCAGATTGAGCCAGTAGTTGGCCAATCAACTTCTGGGTGTAAGGCTTCTGATTTAATCGGAAACTATTACCAGCCCAGACGGTAACCTTACTCACTAAATGAAAAAAGGTGTCTGGGTCCTCTGCATTCATTCTCATGACTATCCCCTTTATTATTCAGTACTCATAACACCGTAGGGCTCTACACATGCATTGTCGGACAGTACGCTGCATGCTTTTAACGTGGGCCTAAAATGGCCGACTTAGAATACTCCGTTTCTATTCGGTCCCATAAGGTTTTAAACCCCGAAGAGACTCCCTACGGATTTATCAGTACTAAAGAACTTAACATCTACTACCACATATTCTCCCAGTAGTCAGCATAAAGCTGGGGGAGAGGTCAAACCCCCTCAAGGTTACACACCCAGCCATTCTTTCAACTGGGCCCCCAGCTACCCTTACCACTTCTTCCCACATCTTACCACAAAAGGTGTTGGGCTGTCAACCCCACTTAGTAATAATATATCAGGTAACAACCGTTTTGCCTAGCAGTTTTTACTCGATTCCATTCAGAATACTGAATTCAGGTTTCTGAATAGGGATTACTCAGTAGTCAAACAGTAGTCCAGTAGTTAGGCTTTCCAGATACTCACTTTCTTGGTGTTACCCCAGCAATCACAGGGCAGGTGGTTGTAGATGTACATGATGATATCAGGCAGTAGTCTGATACTCTCTCGGCTACCCTCCCGGTATGCCCCGAACAGGTTGTTCTCCAGTACTGCAAGAAGGAACCCACCCGGGTAGAACCCATCATGACCCCAGCTATCCAAAGCCTCCTTGGCCCAGCTCTTCTTGAATTCCTCACTGTATCCCTCTAACGGGTCCATACTCCCTCCTAGTAGTCCAGTACTCACTGTCATTTCATACTACACCACAGTAGTCCAGTAGTCAATCACTATCTACTTGTCGCGCTCATTAGTTTATGGGGATATCAGTAGTCCAGTACTCCCCCAAATACTAATGGGTAATATCTATCCAGTCAGTAGTCCAGTAATCCCATTAAGGGGTGGGGGGTGTTTTTGAGAGGACACTATCCAGAATGACCTTCTCACAGGTAGCCAGACGGGTCTTGATGGCAGCCAGTTCTTCCCGCAGGGCTTTCCGCTCTTCCCACAGCTCCCTACGGTCTGAACTCAGGCTCAGAACGCTAGGTCTTAGCCCCCGGACTGTGGTATTCGCCACGCTGTCCCGGGTGTAAACATACGGCGGGTCCTTGAATCGGTCGTACATTAGACCCTCCTTTCGAATGACCGTATACTATCACGGCAGTAGTCCAATAGTCAAGAGAAAAGATTAATTTTTTAATGGGCCGTCAGTAGTCCAGTAGTCTATAAATTAATGCTTGACATTGCCCTATAGGTATGATAAGATGCTATCACTTCGAAAGGGGAGGGTGGATATGGCCAAGAAATGGGTGCCACAGGTAGGGGAGTCCTATATCGTGAGGGGCTCAGATAACGGGAAGACCGGACAATACCTTGGCACTATCGTAGTGGAACATGTGACAAGTACCCCCCGCATGTATATGAGTGTGAAAGAAAAGGTTTATGATGTTTCGGGGCCGTTCCTGTCAAGAAGGGGAGAACTGAGGCTGTCCAGCACGTGGTCAGTGGGAAAGGCCGGACTCATCAAAGATATTCCCCGTACCTAGCCTACCACAAAAAGACTCCCCCATCAAAAGGGAATCTTTTTGTTTTGTTTATTATTGTATTAAGTCGTGAACGAGTACCTCCATCCCTCGGCTAGACCTTGCGGGCCTGCCCCGGTACCCCAGCGTGTAACCAGTATATCATAAGTTTTTAGGCTTGTCAACCCTCTTCATTAGCCAAAATAATTAATCTTTTTATTGACGGGAATACAGGGGTATGGTAGAATAGTCATGAAGTAAAACAAAGGGGGAAAGCAATGGAATTACTCGCAGTCGGAACGGATGCCAAGACGGTCAAGGGTGAAAAGAAGGGGGTCATGACGGGTATCATGTACTTGACACCCGGCAAAACCTGCCCCTTCGCCTCCCCGGGGTGCAAAGCGGCTTGCCTTAACACGGCTGGGCGTGGTGCCTTCAATAACGTCCAAGAGGGCCGGGCGCGTAAAACCGCCCTATTCTACAAGGACAAGGCCGCGTTTGTCGATATCCTGAAAAAGGACGTCATGGCCTTGGTTAAGAAGGCCAAAAAGAATGACCTCTTCCCCGCCGTCCGTCTGAACGGTACTTCGGATATCTGCTGGGAAAACATTCCCGGCACGAACGGGAAGACCGTCTTCGAAGACTTCCCTAGCGTGCAATTCTACGATTACACAAAGAACCCGACAAGGTTGGGCAAGGTCCCTTCCAATTACGACCTCACCTTTTCCTTGTCGGAAATCAACGCGGAAGAGGCTTTGAACATTGCCCGTAACTCTGTCGCTCGTATCGCTGTCGTCTTCAAGACCGTCCCTGACACGTGGAAAGGCCTGACCGTCATCAATGGGGACGAAAGCGATATCCGCTTTAATGACCCCAAGGGTGTCGTCGTGGGCCTGACCGCCAAGGGCAAAGCGAAAAAAGATACTTCGGGGTTTGTTATCGCTTGACAGTAGTCCAGTAGTGTGCTAAGATAGTACCATAGAAAAGGGGGAGAACATGAAAAATAAAAAGGGCACAACCGATACCTGCGTCAACAGGCTTTTGAATTACTACTACGATGAAGCTGAAGAGGACGGGGGGGTAGACTGGGATACTCTGGACCTCTTCATGTCCGACCTTTTGACGGCCTACTTGGCCGAGGGAAAAGTAGAAAAGAAAAAGGGTTGACATCAGTAGTCCAGTAGTGTATACTGTTGTCACTGGAGGGAAGCATGAAAAAGAAAGCAAAGAAGGTTTTCGTCTGCACCGTGACAGGGGAAAACTGGTCCGGCCCTATGGTGCTCGTGGGGAAAACCAAGGAAGCGGTCGAGAAGGCCCTGCTGGAATGGGTCCTTGACCAAGATTGGGGTGACCGTGAGCCCCCCTTGACAGACCCTGTCGGGTCTTACTTCAACGAGAGTGGTGTCGGTGGTCGTTTGGGGGAATCCGTCGAAAAGTGGGGATACACCATGCTACTGTAAGATATGTCCCTACCTACCCCCTAGGTAGGGCAAGGCCTTCCCTCCCCCGGGAAGGCCTTTATTTTAACCTTTCGTGAAAGCGCTTTCATAAGAAGACGCACTCTCCCCTCCCCCAAGGCCCCGGCCCAGTACAATCATTGTACCACAGGCCTACCCGCGTGTCAAGTTTAATTGCAGAAAAACTTGACGCTTGACAAAGGGGAGGGGTATCATGACCCTGAACGAAAAGAAGGCTTGACAGACCTCTACTGGCGTGGTACACTGTTACCACGTTGAAGGACAAACCAAGGGGGAAAGCATGGAAAAGCCTGTTCTCGAAAAGCAAGTGGGGGATTACACCTGCAAGGTGTTCTACGACCAAGACCCGCAAAGCCCTGCCGATTGGGATATGGTGGGCACGCTCATGACGTTCCACCCCCAATGCACCATCCAAGGTACCAAGGAGTTCAAGACGCAAGAGGCCTTCAAGGAGTTCTTGCGCAAGGGGGAGCATGACAACACCCTTATTATCCGGCCCGTCTATGCCTATATCCATAGCGGGGTGGCCTTGTCTTTGTCAAGGGGAGGGCAATTCAGCGACCGTTGGGACTCTTGCCAGATTGGCGTCATCTATTGCACCAAGGCCAAGGCAAAGAAGGAGTTCAAGACCAAGACGTATACCAAGACCCTTGAGGCCTTCGAGAACGAAATCAAGGCATGGAATCAATACTTCTCCGGCGAAGTCTACGGCTTTACCGTGGAGGGCAAGGACGGCGAACACGTGGACTCCTGCTGGGGGTACTACGATACCTCCGAGAACGTCCTGAAGGAGGCCATGTCCTCCGCTTTGGCCGAGAAGGAAATACAATGCAAAAAGCACGGGGAACAGTTGACACTGGTCTAGGGACGTGGTATAGTAGTATATCACGAGGGGGATACCATGCAAGGAATCGATTACGCCGATACATACTCTTGGGACCTTCCGCTTTTCAAAAAGCTCAAGCTCAAGCCCTTCTGCATCGAGAAAGACGGCTACTGGAAAGACCACCCCGTTGGCCGTGTGAAGGACGGCCCGGCCCATGTGGACATCTTTGTGTCCTGCTGCCCCGCCCAGTTCTGGAAGTTCAATATCAAGCTCCCTAGCGGGAAGGTGCTGTACTTGTCCACCGGGAGCGGAAGCTTCTCCACTTACTGGCCCACCATCAAAATGTTCCTAGACGATATGCTGGTGGTCGATAACGATTGACAGTAGTCCAGTAATGTGGTACAATGCTTGTGTAGTAGAAAACAAACCAAGGGGGAAACATGAACTGCAAAACCAAGGGCAGGGACAAGTATCTGGGAATCGACAGTGCCAAGAACGACTGCGCCCGGCGTGACTTCACCGTCGAGCAGGCAGAGAAGTGCATCGCCGAGGGCTGGATGGACCCGGAGGATACCCAGAACAGCAGTCCTACCGCCGGGGAAATCGTGAAGTTCTGCAAGGCCAACCCGGCTTTCATCATGCATGGCTATGTGGTGTCCCCCCACAGGGACGACACCCGTGTCAGCCTTGAGGGAGTGAGGGCCGTCAAAAAGCCCACTGCCAAGCAGGTCAAGGCATTCGCCGAGATGTTCCGCTGCGCGGATGACTTCACGCTGGCCCCCGATTATTACGCGTGGTACGACTGACGCTTGACAACGGGCCTACGGCGTGGTAGAATGCTATCACGCTGTAGGACAAATAACAAGGGGGAAAGCATGGGACAGTACTGGCTGCCAGTCAATCTGACAAAGAGGGAATATATCGACCCGCATAAGCTGGGGTCGGGCCTCAAGCTGTGGGAGCAAGTTGCCAACGAGGGGGTAGGCCGAGCGCTTATCATCCTGCTGGCCAACTTCAAAGAACGGCGTGGGGGTGGTGACCTCTGCTACAAGAACGGCGAACCCGGGGGTGAGGGGGCTATCAACCCTGTCATCGGGCGCTGGGCTGGGGATGAGGTAACCTTGGTAGGTGATTACGCCGAGGACACCGACTACAGGCCCAAGGCCAAGGGAATCAGGATGAGCAAGGTCTATGGCCTTTGCCACGTGGACAACGAGAACCCGCCTGCCAAGCCCTTCAAGGATATCACGGACGAAGTCTGCAAGGTCATCGAGGCTGAGCTGGATGGCAAGTTCAAGGGTGATGGCTGGCGGGATTTTGTTCCCAACGACAAGCCCAAGCAAGGCCACTGCCCCGATGTGCTGGTGACTATCGGTGGCGGGGTGCAGGTCGAGCCAAAGCTGTAGCCCAGTAGTTGGGTAGTCAGGGCTTGACAAGTGCAGGGGCCTATGATACAATAGGCCAGTAGTCTAGTAGTCCCAAGGAGGGGTGATGAGCGACAACGCGGTGCAGTGCGACAAGTGCAAGACCCAGAAGGGGTTGGTGTTCTTCTACCGTCAGGAGTTCATCAACAAGGAAGGCAAAGCCAGCTTGAGCAACCGGCATATCTGCCGTAACTGTGCCAGCCAGCTGGACAAGAGCATCAAGGAAACGCTGGAGGAAATCCAGCCGGAAGCCCTGAAGATGAGCATGAGAGCTATGTTGAAAGCCTAACCTTCCTATACCAAGCAGGACGAGCCCCTACAACCCCCTTGTAGGGGCTTTACTATATCCGCCCAGCTTATCATGTTTACAATCCGACGTCAATATGTTGTCAATCTTTTTATTTCTGTTGACAATGTCGGCACGACCTGTTATAATGGCTTCACGCTGGTAGAACAACTCAAGGGGGACAGCATGGAAAAGAAGGCCAAGGCCAAGCGCAAGGATTACCACCAACTCAAGTCTATGGGGATGGTGGCCACCCCCGTCAGTATGAAGGCAATGGAAAATTACCTCAAGAACTTCAACGGCTCAGAGGCTGTGGTGGCCTTCACCTGCGCTGGCATGGCGTGGAACCTTGCCTGTAAGTTGCAGGAGGAGAACGAGAAAAGCGGGTGGGTGAAGGACGGTTGGGACAAATAGCATTGACAACGGCGTGGGGGTATGATACAATACTCCCACGCTGGCAGAACAACTCAAGGGGGGGGGCGATGGACACCTATTACTTTCACAATGACCCGGGGCACGGCTGGCTGGCGGTCCCAAAGGTCGAGGCAGACAGGCTGGGCCTTCTCGACAAGATAACGCCTTACTCCTATGACAACGGCCTCTGGCTGTACCTTGAAGAGGATTGTGACGCCCCTCTTTTCTTGAAGGCCAAGAAGGATGCAGGGGAGCCGGTCCAGTTCATCGAAGTCTATCACGACACGGATGCGCCCGTCCGTAACTACCCAAGCTTTCACCCACGCCGGGTGTCTTCTCTGAAATAACCACTTGACAGTAGTCCAGTAGTGTGGTAGTATAGTCTTACCAAAGGGGGAAACATGAAATACCTGAAACGATACACCAACGCAGAGCAAGCCGTCTGGCGCGAAATGGGCGGGGCCTATGGGTGCTGGATGAAGGACAAGGCAGGCACCAAGCACTATGGCTATGGGGAACTGCGTGAAACAGCCATGGCCCGTGCCCAGTATGGGGTACAGGTTCGTGGAAGGGAAGCGAACCCTTTACCACTAACCCACAAAGAATACGCCGACAGCCTTCCCCTTTCCCGCCCTTGTACCTGTCATGACCTGAACTTTGGCGGGGAGTGCTTTAACTGTGGGTATATCCCACAAAACACTTGACAGTAGTCGAGTAGTCTGCTATACTACTAGCACACTAGACCAAGGGGGAAGCAATGCCTTATCTGACCTACGCCGAAGAGATGAAAGCCAAGCACCCTGACCGCCCTTGGATATCCCGCCCGACGTGGGAATTATCCAACATGGCCCGGGCATTGTCAATGCTGTCATGGATGAACACCCCGGAAGAAATCACCCGGCTGTCAGAGGTCAAAGCGGAATTGAAGGCACGGCGAAAAGAGGGCCGAAAGTAATTGACAGTAGTCCAGTAGTGTGATACAATGGCTTATCGGCTAGGGGATGCCGTCTGTGGCCTAGGGGAAGAGAACCCTCCCGCCCAAAAAAATAACAGGCCCCGTACGCGCTACCCCGTCCAAAGGGGCCGCAGGGGCTTCAATAACTCCCCAATCTTTTTTCTTGACAGTAGTCTAGTAGTGTGGTAGTATAGTTTTACCAAAGGGGGAAGTCATGGATTACGAAACGTTCATTCTGAAAATCAACCTTGGCAACGAGGCCATGCAGTCCAACCTCGATATCGCCCAAGCCCTGCGAAGCGTGGCCGATAACGTGGAGCTGGGCGCGAACATGGGAAAAATCCATGACATCAACGGGAACCGGGTCGGGCGCTACGACCTAGAATAACCCTTGACAGCCCAGCCCATCCATGATAGAATGATTGGGTAGTCAGCAAACACCAAGGGGGCCAACAATGGCACGTTGCGAAGATTATCCCTGCTGTGGTCACGAGGACGGTGGCTGTCCATCATACAACAGCAAGGGGGAAGCCGTCTATCGTTGCACCTGTGGGAAAAAACTACCCAAGCATTCCCGCTCTTCTATCTGTCGCACCTGCCTGTCGAGGATGTCGCGCCGGGCGGATTGCGGCATGGACGAGGATGATTATCGTTGACACCCTGTCGCTTTCGTGGTACAATAAACCCATCCTAGAAGCAAGGGGGAAGCAATGGTGTATCTGGCAACTTGGACAAGCAAGCAGGATGTTTGGGCCGGGTGGGTGGCCTGTGCAACCCGCACGGAAGCCCAGAGGCAAATTGAAGGTCTGACAATGCTCGGGGACAAAAACCTTGCTATCCTTGAGGTTGAGAACCTCACCGGTTCGTTCAACCCCGGAACACGGATGATTTACCCCTTGACAGCCCAGAGGTAACATGATACACTGGATGGGTAGTCAGGAGTAAAACCAAGGGGGAAAACATGGAAGCCACAAAAGACCGGGCCGAGGTGATGAACGAGATTCTCGCCTACAGTACCTGCACGGAAGCCTATCATCGCCTGTCGTCACTGTCGAAGGTCGTCTGCACGGATGGAATCCTTGCCATGTGCCAGCAGTTGGGCGCGTTCTGGCTGGTGGATGCCATCCTGTCCTATCGGCGGCAGGAAGAGGTCCAGTTCTGGACCCTGACCGTCAAGGACGGGGGCGCGGTCCTGACTATGAACGAGGACAGCGACCAACCCAACCTTGTCAAGCAAGAAATCAGCTATACCGAGTTTCCCGAGGGAGTGTGGAAGTTCTACCTCATGGACGGGGTTTTGCTCCTCCCTTCCGAGTATTAAACCACGGGAACGGCCCACCCTTCAGCCGAGGGGTGGGCTTTTCTTTTTTTTCTTGACATCAGGCGTGGGGCGTGATAGAATGTTTTTACTGGGCCGGGGACCTTGGGGGAGGGGGTAGTACGTTCTAAAATGAAAGCGCTTTTTTGTCGCTTAAGATACTTTGTTTAGGGGTTGACAATTGGATTGGATTTTGAGATAATAGTCTACGGTCGAAGCAAGGCCGAATTTAGGGAGGTGCAGAGTGGTCAAAAATTCGATGCTCAAAACACTCAAGGAGTACCGGGAAAAGGCCGACAAGGTGAAGGTGCTGGAAGCCGAAACGAAGGCCCTGAAGGATGCCATCCTGACGGAAATGGCCGTCAATGGTGCGCAGGTGCTGGAAGCGGGGGATTATGTGGCGGTCCTTTCCACACACAATCGGGAAAACCTGTCCCTTGCCGAAACCCTAAAGGAGTTTGGCCGGGAATTGCTGGAAGCGAAAAAGCTTTTACACACTTCCCCGGTCAACGTCTTGAAGGTGACCAAGAAGTAAGATACCAAGGAAAGGCCCCGAAAGGGGCTTTTCTTTTTTCTTTTCATGAAAGCGCTTTCATAAGTTCCCAAGTTCGCCGTAGTACCAGTATACCACGGAAACGGCGGGATGTCAACAACAAAATAAAAATAATTAACTTGTGTTTTATATAGGCCTATGTTAGAATGTTTGTGTAGTAAAAAACAACACGAGGGGGAAACATGGAAACGATGGAAAGCACGTTGGCAGGGTTGCAGGAAATGCCGTTGTCCACCATCGCGGGAATCATCTTCTGCGACTGGTCCAAGCAGGGCAAGGGTGTCAACTATGCCGCCAAGCCCTACCTTGACGCGATGGGGTCGCTGGAAAACATCACCGACAAATACATGTTCGACAGCGGCTTGTCCGTGGTGTGCTACTTCCTTTCGAACGCGGGAAGCTGGAAGGGCGAAACCGCCAAGGCCGTCAAGAAGGAACTGAAACGCCGTGCGGGAATCAAGTAACCTGCACGGGTAGCACCAAGGCCCTAGGATACCCTAGGGCCTATTCTTTGTCTACCTACTAAAACGTTTTAGCTATATAGGCCCATAAAGCCCTTGTTTAAGGCCCCTACAAGGGCTGGATTTTGCATCCTATTGCCCTTTCCTTGAACGATAACCTTTCGACCCTTGTCCTACACCTAGGGGCAAAAAACAGGCACCTTAAAAAACGCTTTAATAGGCATACAAGCGTATACCAAGGCACGGACGCGGGCCTCACGTGAAACAGTTTATGAAAGCGCTTTCATAAGATTGTAGGTTCCCCGTAGTTCCATTATACCACACAAAAGAAAAAATGTCAAGCGAAATCTTTGTGTGACTAAAATCGATTTTAGACTTGTGGTCTTGGACCTTATGTGGTATACTGTTCACGCTGGGAAACCTAAACGAGGGGGAAGACGTGAACAGAACAGCGACAAAAGAGGAATTCGAGGTTATCAGTCTTATCGCCAAGCGGGCGCATAAGATGGCCTTCGACA
>Ga0172381_10002740_pt1 | contig 19125 bp, 18 predicted proteins | sample Leawel6488metaG_FD_119754 | JGI IMG/M metagenome (GOLD analysis project Ga0172381, IMG submission 119754) | Leachate microbial communities from a municipal landfill in Southern Ontario, Canada - Leachate well 64-88 metaG | ecosystem: Engineered > Solid waste > Landfill > Unclassified | place...
GAGAGTTTCAATTTTCGAAGAGTGTCTTCAATGCTCTCAAAGGTCAGTTGATTGTTCTTTAGTGCAGATATGCGATTGTAGACATCTAATTTCACTTCCGCATCCAATGTCCCGTCGAGTTCTGTAGTGCGCCCCAAAAATTGGACCTATTTTAATTAACTATAAATTCTTCTGATTCATTTTTCTATAATCGACTGGGCTGTATCCTCCCAGTTTTTCTTTTATTCGATAAAAATTGTAATAGGAAATGTATTTATTGATTTCATCAATCATCTGAGACATCGACTTAATGTGATATAGATAAATCGTTTCCATTTTCATCTTTCCAAAGAAATTTTCCATCACTGAGTTGTCGAGACAGTTTCCTTTCCTGGACATCGATTGGACAATCCCTCTATGTCTAAGGCGAGCTTGATACTCTGGATGTTGATAATGCCATCCCTGGTCCGAGTGCAATATAGGTTTTTGATGGGGTGGTAGTTTCTTGAACGCCTTCTCTAACATGTCTAAGACCAAGTTCATATTTGGAGATGTGCTTATTGAGTAAGATATGATTTCTTCGTTATACATATCAATAATCGGAGACAGATACGACTTTGATCCATTGATATTGAATTCGGTGATGTCTGTTGCCCATTTTTGAAATGGCCCATCAGCAGCGAATTGTCTTCTTAAAACATTAGGAGCAACCTTACCAACAGTACCTCGATAAGACGAATATTTTCTATGTCTTCTAGCTTTATAAATCAATCCGTATTTCTTCATGATTTTCCTGACTAGTTTATGATTAGCAAATAGACCATATTCGTTTCTTAAGGCAAGAACAATTCTACGATAACCATATCTACCTTTATTTTCTTTGAAAATATTAAAAATCATTTCCTCGGTTTTTTCATGTTTGTTTTGCTTATCCTCATTATGGAAATAATAGTAGTAAAGCGATTTACTGAGAGAAGATATTTCAAGCAAGTCCTTTAGTTTATATTTATGTCTTAGTTCATGGACTACTTGATAGACTTCTCTTTTTTTCGGTTTTCTCGAACCAAGGCATTCAATTTTTTTAGGTATTCAATCTGGAGTCGAAGCTTCTCATTTTCTTCTCTTAGTTCTTTGATTCTTTTCTTTGTTGTTTCAGTACGAGGTTCACCATCTTTGGTATATTGACGGTTACCTTGCCTATGGACTAAAAATGCGGCTTCACCCATTTTTCTATAAAGTCTGAACCATCCAAGCATAGTACTTTTCATAAGTTTTCCAGATTTAGTGTAAAGGCCATACTTCTTGCCTAATTCCTGGTAACTCATGTGGTTGTCGTAGTGGTCTTTGCAGACTCTAATCTTGATTTCATCAGGGAACTTTTTGTAGATTCCCCTTACCCGTTTGTCCTTTTTCATAAAATCACCTCAAATATTTTATCAAATAAGTACAAATTATGGGGTTCACATCATTTCTTCGCTTGTCGACATTTACTCGATGACTTTTACAATTTCGTGTCGGCGTCTTTTTTTAAAAAATGGCTATATAGACCATGCGATATGGCAATCAGCCCCTTGAATAATTGAGGTTATTATTGATTAATGAGCGCTAATATTAGTCATTTATGCTTATTTATTATAAGATAATAAAGTATTTGGAGAATATATATGAATATATCAAAACGGATTGCTGAGACATTAAATTTAAGAATAACACAAGTCGATTCAGCAATTGGTTTGATTGATGAAGGATGTACTATACCTTTTATCGCTCGATATAGAAAAGAGGTTACAAATAATTTAAGTGATAGCGAATTACGAGACCTCTATGACAAATTAATATATTTTCGCAATTTAGAAGAAAGAATTAAGACCGTTATTTCTTCAGTTAAAGAACAAGACAAATTGACACCCGAGCTAAGAGAAACGATTGAAAACGTCGAAACATTGTCCGAACTTGAAGACATATATCGTCCTTATAAGCCCAAGAGAAAAACTAGAGCTACTATCGCAAAAGAAAAAGGGCTCGAACCTTTAGCCAACTTCCTTAAAAAAGGAAACAAAGATGTTAGTTATGATTCTTTTCTAGCGAGTTTTATCAATACTGAAAAAGGGGTTAATAGTGTTGAAGAAGCCATTGCCGGAGCCCGAGATATTATTGCTGAAGAAATTAGCGACGAACCAATATATCGAAAATTCATTAAAGGTTTTATTTATCAAGAAGGTCTTATTATTTCTAAAGAAGTGGTCAAAGACGAGAAAGATACATATGGCAAATACGCGAATTACAGTGAGAAAATATCGTCCATTCCTCCACATCGAATCTTGGCAATAAATCGCGGCGAAAGCGTTAAGTGCTTAAAAGTATCCTTACTATATAAAATCGAAGATATTGAAGAAAGAATTCAAAACGATTATCTTAAAGATAATGATTTCGAAGATGAGCTGACGCTTTGCATTAAAGATGCCTTAAAAAGATTAATTATTCCTTCGGTGGAAAACGAAATAAGAAAAGACTTATTTGAAAAAGCAGAGGATGCATCACTAATTGTTTTTAAAAAGAATCTTCAGGCTCTCCTTCTTTATCCACCTTTAAAAGACAAAACAGTCCTAGGCTTTGATCCCGGTTTTAGAACCGGCTGTAAGTATGCGGTGGTCAATAAAAACGGAATACCTAGCGAAGTGGGAGTATGTTATTTAACTGCCGCATCTAATGCTGAAATTGAAAGAGCCAGAAAACAAATATCAGACATTTTAAAGCATAATCAAATTGATTATATTGCCCTTGGGAACGGCACCGCTTCGCGAGAAAGCGAAGTCGAATTGTCAAAAATTATTAATGACAATAACTTTGCCACTAAAATATTCATAGTTAACGAAAGCGGCGCCTCCGTTTATAGTGCTTCGAAACTTGGTGAGGAAGAATTTCCTGATTTATCGGTCGAAAAGCGAAGCGCTATTTCCTTGGCGCGGAGAATTCAGGATCCGTTGAGCGAACTCGTTAAAATTGATCCCAAAGCAATTGGCGTCGGGCAATATCAGCACGATATGAATCAAACAAAACTCGGCACCGCGCTTAATGGCGTGGTTGAAGACTGTGTAAATACCATCGGAGTCAATCTGAATAATTGTTCCATCTCGCTTTTAAACTATGTTTCAGGAATAAATAAAACGGTTGCTACTAATATTTATGAATACATAAAAGCGAATGGACAAATTAAAGCACGTAAGGAACTAATGAAAGTTAAAAAAATTGGCGAAAAAGCTTTTGAACAATGTGCCGGATTTTTAAGAATTTATGGGGGCAAGGAACCTTTAGATTCAACTTCTATCCACCCCGAATCTTATGAAGTGGCGAAGCATATTCTAAGTTTGGCAGACATCAACTTGCTAGAAGATTCGACAAGGAAGAAAGAAGAATCCTTATCTTTGATAAACAAGCAAGATGTTCTTAACAAATTTCGAATTGGTGGAGTGACATTTGATGACATTATCGAAGAAATTAAGCGCCCGGGGAGAGATATTCGCGATGAGATTGAAATTGTCGAGTTGAATAACAATGTTCGCGATATGAAGGACTTAAAAGAAGGTATGATTTTGAATGGGACAGTTCGAAATATCATGGATTTTGGAATGTTTGTCGACATCAACGTTCACCAAGATGGTTTAGTTCATATTTCAGAGATTTCGAATACTTTTGTTAAAGACATCTCATCGTTATATTCCGTTAACGATATTGTTAAGGTCAAGGTTATATCTCTGGATATGGCCAAAAAACGTATCGGACTTTCTATCAAACAAACTAAATAATGAATCATTGTATCGCCTGTAAAAGAAGATATGCGCATCTTTTACGGCGTTATTTTATTGCGAATAAGTAGACTTTTATTCTAATATGAAATCAATAGATTAATTTGTTAACGATGAATCTATTATAAATTCGCTATATGTTTAATGGTGAAGCGAGGAAACAAGTATGAGAATAATTCTTAAAATACTTATGGTTTTAGTAGGCATTGCCGCTTTTTTTGGTATTACAGCCTCGGCTGCCCTTTGGGTTTATGGTCAGTATGGCGTACCGCTAATCGAAGAACAAATCGAAGCTGCCGAAGATCAAGTTGAGGCTAGCCTCGAAGAAGAACATCCTGGCACGGCAATTACCGTCGACATTCAAGAAGTCTTCTATAAGTTCGAAGGCTGGATGCCAAATGTTGCCTTTGAAGTCTATTCATTAGTAGAAGCGGAATTGGGCGGTATTGATATCGAAGAAAAAACTTCTTATGTAATCGTTGACATTATGGGCGTTATTTCTGGCGAAGAGGCTTATGCGACATATGAAGAGAGCGAATGGGCAACTGTTGGTGAAAACTTTAAAGCGGCCCCAACTATTTTATTTAATAGTGTCGAAGCCAAAAAAGTCGCGGTAACTTGGATAATTATATGTGCTGTTGCATTCGTAGGCAGCATTGTTGTTAATGCCGTGTTTTTAAGAAAGAAAAGACTTGTCTAATATTCGATTCAAATGAATCTTGTTTATCTTTAAATGAAATTTCCCGGTATTGTTTTTATATTTTAGTGTATTTGGAATTACTCTTTTGGCTGATTAATAACAATCTGTGGGAATGGAATCTCGATGTTGTTGGCATCAAGTGTTTCTTTAATGAACTTGCGAAGAGCTCGTTCGATTCCATAATGTTGTTCGTTTAGTGTTTTGACAATGACACGCATATCGACGCTGCTTGAAGCCAAATTGATGACGCCAGATACTTCGGGGTCTTGAAGAAGTGTTTCTTTATATTGCGTGCGAAATTGTGGAAAGGCAGCGTTTAGAACCTCGATAGTCTTATTAACATCCTCTTTATAGGCAATACGAAATTCAACAATTGCGATTGAAGGATTCTTTGAATGATTAATTAGCGTGGTGACATCGCCGTTATTTAAAATTTTAATATCGCCTTTCCAGTTGACGAGTCTTGTGGTTTTTAGACCGATATCTGTAACCGTGCCTTTAAAACCTCCAACTTCGATAACGTCGCCAACATCAAAATGATGTTCAAAAATAATGAAGATGCCGGCGATCAAATCCTGAATGAACTTTTGCGCGCCTAAACCAACGACAAGACCAAGAATTCCTAAGCCGGCGAGAGCGGGTAAAACATTCACTCCCCAAATGGCGAGAATAACGATAATGCCGACGATTGCTAACGAATAGTTGATAATGCTTAAGATAACTTTTGAGATGGTTTTGCGGCGTTTTTGCATCGCTCCAGGCTTATCACCAAGGTGTTTAAGGGCGAGTCTGGCGATTTGCATAATTAATATCCAGACAAAGATCACGACAGCCGTTCCAATAAGAGCCGGAACTGAAGTGGTGAAGAAGATGACAATTGCACCCCAAAGTTGTGAAAGCAGGGCCATCGCATCCAAATTCCAAATTAGAACTATGCCAAAACCGCCAGCGAGGAAGACGATAAGTGAAGCAAGGAATAAGCAAAAGAGAGTTCCCTTCTTAATAGTGTCTTCGCGTCTTTTAATTAGAATCCTTTCAAAAATAAATAGTGCAATTATAACAACGACAATTAAAACAGTCAGGATTATTTGTAGTGGTAATTTCATTTTCAAGCCTCCAAATCAATGAAAATTATAACATAAAATTAATTTTATGGTCACCTAGAACGCGAGGAATGATTATTGAACTCTCATTCGAGTTAAGAATCAGCTTCCTATTTTTGTCAAATATCAAAAAGTTTTGTACACCCACTTGACATAATTTTCAAATATAGTAAAGTTTAGTAAATTCATCGAAAAAGAAAAGTACCTTAACGAATTACCTAAAAGCGAATCTATGATAGTGAAAGATAGATGGTAAAAGACCTAAGCGAATGGCCTTTTGAGAAGCAGGGTGAAAAGAAGAGTAGCCTGAGCCGGACGTCTCCGTTAACAGACAACAATATAAACATCTATGTTGATGGAGTATTGGTTAAGGAGAAACAATAGTTTCTTGAATTCGGGTGGCACCACGAGTATCTCGTCCCGATCTAGCGAGGTGCTTTTTTTATACCTCGTCTCAATTCATGGAAAAGAAAGGACACAATTATGGAATTTGGGAAATTTGGAGGACAATATGTTGGCGGTGACGCTTTAAAAGCTGTTCAAGAAGTAGAGAAGGCATATCAAAAGTTTAAGGATGATGAAGATTTTCAAACTGAATTTAAGTTATACTTAAAAGAATATGCTAATCGACCATCTCTTCTTTATTATGCCAAGAACATGACGGAAGATTTAGGCGGTGCGAAAATCTATTTAAAACGCGAAGATTTAAATCACACCGGGGCCCATAAAATAAACAATGTTATCGGTCAAGCCTTACTTGCCAAACGAATGGGCAAAAAGAAACTTATTGCTGAAACCGGGGCCGGACAACATGGCTTAGCCACAGCAACCGTGGCGGCATTATTTGGACTAGAATGTGATATCTACATGGGCCGTGTCGATGTCTTGCGGCAGAGGATGAACGTTTATCGTATGAAGTTATTAGGCGCACGTGTCATTGTTGTCGAGGATGGTCTTAAAACACTAAAAGAAGCCGTTGACAGTGCTTTAATAGCTTGGAGTCAGGAACTGCAAACATCCTTTTATTTAATCGGATCAGCTGTTGGACCAAATCCTTATCCAACGATGGTTCGGGATTTTCAAAAAGTAATTAGTGAAGAAATAAGAGTGCAAATAATAGTTAAAGAAGGAAGATTACCAGATTATATCATCGCTTGCGTCGGCGGCGGTTCAAACGCGATCGGAGCTTTCTTTGATTTTATTAGTGAACCCAGCGTAAATCTTATCGGAGTGGAAGCGGCGGGCAAAGGAATCGAAACAAAACTTCACGCCGCAACAATTACCAAAGGTAAAGAAGCGGTAATTCACGGAATGAACACACTTTGTTTAGTTGAAGAAAACGGCGATATATCTCCCGTTTATTCGATATCAGCCGGACTTGATTATCCGGGAGTGGGGCCAGAACACGCCTATCTCCACGAAATCAAACGCGTGATATATAAAAGCGCGACAGACGAAGAAGCCGTTGAAGCATTTGAATATCTTGCAAAGTCAGAAGGAATTATTCCGGCGATTGAATCAGCCCATGCCCTTGTTGAGGCAATTAAACTTGCGCCAACATTAAGCAAAGAAAAAATTATTATCGTCAATCTTTCCGGTCGTGGTGATAAGGATGTTCAGCAAATCGCCGAGTATCAGGGTTTGAGCGACATAGTATGATTAAATATTAGACTTAGAAATGAAGAGATTAATTATTGTTAGGAAAATATCGATCGAGAATCCAATCTTGAAGGCGACTAGGAAGCATGTTTAGCATTTTCATTTTTAATGAATTATGAACATGATAGACAATTCGCGGATTCTTTTTATTAATGGCTTTATTAAAAACATTGACGATTCTTTGGGGCTCTCTGGCGTTTCTTATTTCGCCGATCATCAGAAATTCCATCTTTGTAATTGGTCTTTTGAACAAAGCCGTTTCTTTAACTAATGTAGTGAACTGTTTTTGAATGTTAGCGACCATTTCCGTTTTAAAAGAACCGGGGCGAATTTTGATAACTTTAATACCGAGGCATTGAACTTCCCTTCTTAATGAATCGGCGTACATTTCCAAGGCATGTTTTGATACGGTATAAAAAGAATGGAAAGGCAGTCCCAGTAGTTTTCCATATTCGCTACTGACGATAATGAATCTTCCTCGACCGGCTTTGATAAGCGGAAAGAAAGCATAATTGATTTTATAGTTACCGATTACGTTTACTTGCATACTCTTTTCAAATTTTGCCGGCGATATTTCAATTACTGACCCAAGTTCAACGATGCCGGCGAAATTAATTATCACATCTAAAGATGAAGTAGATTTACTAATTTCAATTTTCGTTTTTTCAATCTGCGAGGAATCGGTGATATCGCAAGTGAAAGAATGAATGTTGACACCATTTTTATATAATTCGTGTACAAAGGGATTGATATCCAAGGCAAAAATGATGTAATCATCTTTCAGCGATTGAATGACAACTTGAGCAAGCCCTGAGCAAGCTCCAGAAATTAAGGCGTATTTCATAAATATTTACTTGATAATTTTACCATTATTCCTAATAACTATGAAATGGATTATTATAGCAATAAAAATCCCTGCTTGGGTTAAGCAACAGGGATAGTTCATACTACTAGATTTTGAAGCCGCCTATTTAAATTTGGCTTTATTGCATTCTAGCTGAAGCTTTTTTGTTTCAAATGGATCGAAAACGTATTTGTCTTCAAGCAATTCCGTGATTGTGATTTGCATCTTGGGATTGTCGCTGATAAAAACTTCATTGGCGGCAATCTTGTCATCTTCGAGATAAATGAGCTCATCTCCAAGAATCATAAAATGATGTTTCTTTGGCAAGAACTTCTTACCATATTCTACAAACTCTGGCGTTGAGTTAGCGAACTCTCTTGAAAGGAATTCGCGGCGGTTGGCTAGCAACAATTCTTCTGGACTTTTTTGCGTGAACAAAGGTTTCTTTTCTTCTGGCATTTATCTCGCCTTCTTTCTAGTAGGAACGACATCACTACTTTTAATTATAAAACAACGATAAATACGAGTAAATTATAATTAGTAAAATATGTCACATTTGCAATTCGCAATTTTGAAAGTTTAGGATTTGTATAATTTTCTTTATTGAATCTTCTCGGAATAGTTAATACTATTAATAGAAATTATGATTAAACTTATTAAACCAACAAAAAAATACGCAAAAGACATTTTTTGCTATAAGCAAGAGATGATAGCGCATGGTGATCCCCTTAACGGCGTTCGTTCAATTGAAAACTTTGAAGATTATGAAGATTGGGAGAAGTATCTCCTTGAAGTAGAAAGTTTGAAGGCGATTGATTACGGACGCGAAATAGTGAGAACAAGTCAATACTTTCTCGTTCGCCAAAAAGACGACAAAGTGGTGGCGACGGTGGATATTCGCCACCTATTAAGCGATTTTCTTTTAGCGTGCGGTGGCAACATTGGTTATTCGGTCAGACCCTGTGAACGTAAGAAAGGCTATGCGAAATTAGCCCTCAAATTAGCGCTTGAAGAGTGCAAAAAAATCGGCTTAACAAAAGTTTTAGTTACGACCGACTATGATAACCACGGTTCGATTCGAACAATTCTTGCTAATGGCGGTGTTTTTGAAAACCAAGTTTATTGCGAGAAGTATGGCATTGATATTCGCCGCTACTGGATATATCTATAAATTTATATTTATATAATTAGTTGGAACCAAGTTGCCTTTCGTTAACTTTATTTTATTGATAAAGAGACACAGAAGATTATAATATATATGTATAATGCACAAGGAGATAATATGTCCAAAGTCCTAATTGTTGCTGGCGATTTGGCTGCCGGAAAGTCAAATCTTGCCAGAAAACTTTCAGCACATCTGAAAGTGCCCTACTTTAGTAAAGAACACATCAAGGAAATTCTCGGTGAAGAAATCGAGTATTCCAATCGGGAAGACAACAAGAAGTTATCAAACTCGTCAATCGATCTTCTACTTCATATCCTCGAGCGGTTCACCGCAGTTGGAGAAAGCGTCATTCTTGAAGCTAATTTCCATAAGGACGAATTAGAAAAGGTCAAGCAGTTATGCGAGTTTAATAACAGTAAGGTTGTCCTTCTTTATTTAACGGGCGATATTGAAGCTCTTTATGACCGCTTCCTTTATCGCGAAATGCATAAAAATCGTCACCCCGTTCACCTAACTCATCCCCTTCGCGACGTTAGAGAATTTGAAGAATATGTTCATAGATGGCGTAGCGAGGAAGAAGTCCTTCCCCGTAATTATATCGATGTATCCGGTTGTGACCGCGATATCGTCTTCGCCAAAGCCCTTGAGACACTAAATGCCCTTGAAGAAAAGGGTTCGTAATATATAAGAAAGGAAATACTATGGAAACGGAAAAAATTCGCAATATCCTCTTTTTAGGCCATCAGGGAAGCGGCAAGACAACTCTTGTTGAATCTCTAGCCGGCATCATAAACAATGCTCCAAAAGGAGCGATCGAAAACAAAAACACAATTAGTGACTATACCGATGAAGAAAAATCGCGTCTCAGCTCATGCAATCTCTCGGTTTTATCGCTGGACTACAATGGGTACCGTCTAAATTTTTTAGACGCACCCGGCAATGATGATTTTGTCTTTGATGTCATTGGTGTGCTCGATATGGTTAAAGGTGCGGTGCTCGTAATCGATGCCACTAAGCGCATTGAAGTAGGAACAATCAAACACTATAATCTTTTAACGAAACACGGTGTCCCCACTCTTATTTTTGTTAATAAGATGGACAAGGAATTAATCGACTTTGACTCGCTTTTAGACGAGATTAATGAAAAACTTGGTAAGAAAGCCATTTCATTTGTTTACCCAATCGGACATGAAGAAGCTTTTGATGGTTTTATCAACGTCGTTACCTTAAAGGCCCGTAAATATGATGGCAAACAAATGGTTGATGATGTCATCTATGATGATAAGAGAGAAAAGATTCTTTCTTTACACAATGTGATTGCCGAGCAAGTGGCTCTTACTGACGAAGCATTACTTGAAAAATTCTTCGGTGGCGAAACTCTGTCGATGGAAGAAATTCATCGTGGCTTGCACGCGGCTGTCATTAGCGGTGAACTGACTCCTGTTTTAGTCGGAAGCGCCAAAAAAGACATTGGTATTATGACAATGCTTGAGATGCTAATTGAATACTTACCTAACCCGGCTGAACTTAAACCTTATGCTGGTGTTGATAAAGATGGTAAAGAATTAATTCGCAAAACGATTCCGAGTGAACCATTTAGCGCTTATGTTTTTAAAACTTTCTTTGATCAGTATAAAGGTGCGATAAACGTTATCAAAATCGCCTCGGGAACACTTAATCTTGGCGACAACGTATTATGTCCGAATACACAGACCACGATGAAGGTTTCGCAAATGTTTTCCTTATTAGGAAATAAGCAAACCCCTATCACAAGCGCTTCGGCCGGCGATATTATTGGTTTATCAAAACTTGATAACGTCGTTACCGGTCATTCACTATGCGAAAAAGCTAATCCAATCACATATCCACGCGCGAAGTATCCGACAAGCGTTTATTATCGGTCCATAGCTGCGAAGGTAAGTAAGGACGAAGAAAAACTATATAGTTCGTTAGCAAAACTGCAAATTGAAGATCCCTGTCTTGATATTCATCGTAACATTGAGACAAAACAATTACTGATGGGTGGTTTAAGTGATTCACATCTAAATTATGTTTTAGAGCGCGTTAAAAACATCTTTAATATTCAGGTTGATGTCTCGACCCCCAAAGTTGCCTATCGCGAAGCAGTCAAAAAAGAAGCTTCAGCTCCTGGTCGCTACATTAAGCAATCGGGCGGCAGTGGTTTTTACGGCGTTGTCGAAATGAAGTTTGGTCCAAGCGGAAGCGACCAAAACGTCTTTGAAGAAACTGTCTTTGGCGGTGCGGTCCCTAGAAACTATTTTCCGGCCGTTGAAAAAGGCTTTATGGAATCAACTGAACACGGTCTTCTTTCTGGTTTCCCGGTCATCGGTATGAAAGCCGTCTTGTTAGACGGAAAATATCATCCGGTCGATTCCAATGAATTAGCCTTTAAAATGGCTTCGATTATTGCTTTTAAAGAAGCATACATGAACTGTGGACCAACATTACTCGAACCAATTATGAAGATTACGATACACGTTGGAAATGAGTTTACCGGCAATATCATGAATGATCTAAATCAACGTCGGGCTCGCGTCTTGAGCATTGACGAAAAGGGTCATGGTCAGCAAGAAGTGACGGCCTTAGTCCCAGAATCAGAAATTCTTGATTATGCGATTCGCTTGCGTGTTTTATCACAAGGTAGTGGTTTCTTTAACCGCGAATTCGATTCTTATCAGGAAGTTCCTTCTTATCTTGTCGACGGCATCGTTAAAACTTATGCCGAAGAGAGAAACGAGAATAAATAGTATTTTATAATTATTAAATAAGGGGTAATGACATGAAAGCTAAATTTACTAATTTTTTGAAAGAAGCCTGGCGACCGACACTTTTAATTGCTGTCGTTTGCCTTGTCATCTATCTTTTGTCGCTTATCGCCGGTGACAGCACCTACTTTGTCTTTTGGGGTGATGCTACGAATAGTGCAGATGCGACAACGCCTTTTGCTTTTATCCGCGATACTACGAATTTTAATTGGACGTTTATATTAATTTTTGCGGTCGTCATTTATGTCTATGCTTCTGAACTCAAGAATAAGAACTATCGTGGCATCGTCGCCGGTCTTTCTCTTTATAGCGTTCACTGGCTTTATGAAATCGCCAATGCGATTATTGGAAAAGCTAGTGGGGCCGCCCTTTGGACGGTCGCACAAGATAGCACTTCATTCATTCTTCTGATTGGTGTTTCTTGGGAGCTTTCAATGATGTTTGCGCTCGCTGGAGTCATCATGTCGAAACTTCTTCCTGAAGATGCAAAGAAGAAGATTCTTGGCATTAACAATCGTTGGTTGTTTGCAATTGGAAACGCTGCCTTCTTCGCCATCTTTGAAATTTTCTTAGCGGGCACTCCGGCCTTTATCTGGGTGTATCCTTGGTGGGGAGCAATTCCGGTTTTTATCACAACTTATATTCCCTTCTTCCTGGCCGCCTTTTTAGTGCCGGACACGAAACCAAAAACGCAAAGAATTTTCCTGATGACAACATGGGGTCTTGTCGTTATCCTTCTCGCCGTACTTATTCCAGCAGGAATAATTTAAAACCAAACGGAAACGGATTAGGTAAGTACTCAATCCGTTTTTTTATGCAAAAAAAGTGTGCAAATAATCAATTAAGTATCTATTTTACGGTGTTTTTAACTTCGATTGCTTTTATATTTCTAGGAGCTTGGCGGGCTTTTTCAATTCTTTCTAAGATGTTTTCCATAATGGATAGATATAGCTTATCACCGAGAATTTCATCTTCCCAATGGTGGTCAATCGATGGATTATCGTTAACTTCGATGACATAAACTTGCCCGTCTTTTTCTTTAACATCAACGCCATAAAAACCATCGCCGATGGCATTGGCAGCTTTTAAGGCAATTTCGACGACAGACGCTGGTGCGTCCTCGATTAAAAACGTGGCGACTGGCCCGACGCTGGCCCGACTTTTATTTGCGTTCCAGTTATAAATTTGCCAGTGATTACGAGCCATAAAATATTTACATGCATAAAGAGGTTTTCCATCGAGAATACCAATTCTCCAGTCAAAGGCGCTGGGAATAAATTCTTGCGCAATTAGCAACGCGCTTAAACGGAAAAGTTCTTTGAGTTTTAGTTTTAATTCGCTGACATTCGTGACCTTAAATACACCGCGTGAAGAGGCGCTGTCAGGACGTTTCAAAATAATTGGAAAAGTGAATTCTGATGTAATTTTAACAATCGGCGTTTTAGAACTGACAATCATCGTTTTTGGCGTCTTTATATTTTCACTTTTCATAGATTCGTGAAAATATAACTTGTTTGCGCATCGCAAAATCGACCATGGGTCATCGATGACAACCAGTCCTTCAGCGTAGGCATAACGAGAAAATTGATAAGTGTAATTATCGACATTTGTTGTTGCCCGAATAAACAAGGCATCAAATTGTGGAATACGTGAGTAATCAGCTTTCGTAATAAATTCACTATAAAAACCGACTGTGTGAGCGGCCTCAACAAAGCGATCAAGGGCCGTCTTGCCTGATGGCGGTGCTGGTTCTTTCGGGTCGACAAGAATTGCTAAGTCATACTTGTATTGCTTTATTTTTGAGATGGCATAGCGGTTATGGGCAAAATAGCGCTTGGCATCAGCGATAAGCGTATCCTCCACTTCAATCTCATTAATTGTTAAAATCCGAATTTTAGAAAGGAGCCAGTGTCCTTGCTTGCTAAATTTAAGTTCGAGAAATGGCGCTTCAAACAAACGTAGCATCGCCTTTCCAAGTCGTTCAAAGCGTGGAGGTGTTGTCCGTCCAAAGATAACGGTTAGAGTAATTTCCTTGCGGCTTGAATGGCGAAAGGATTCTTGAATTAGATCAAACACCTCATTCCCCAGTGATTTCGTGATTGTTTCATCAGTTGCATCTTCTAAGGTCGCGACATTAGGAATGGCACGTAATCCACGAGCAGAAGCGAGTAATGAGACATAGTAGCCAATCGTTTGATAGCCGAGTTTCGTGCAAAGATTAAAAACGCGCAATTCTTTTGCATATTGAAAGCTATTATCGTTTAGAAAGGATTCGGCGCTTACAATTTCGAGATTAGGAATTCGGGCTAACCAGTCACAAGGTTGATCGATGATGGCAACGTTTGCTAAATAGCGCTTTTCTTTTGGATTCTCTTTTAAGACGAGCAACATTTTATCAGCGTGTTCGCCGAAAGCATAATAGTTTTTGATAATATCAACCTTTCGAAAGCCAAACGAGCGATACCATTCAATCGTTGTAAAATCTTGACTATCGACTTCTAAACTGATGTTGCTGATGTTTTCGTTTTTCGCTTTTTCAATAATATGTTGTAGCAGAAAGTGACCAAGTGATTGGTGACGATATATAGGTAAGATGGCAATTGAATAAATACGCCACGTTTTGCTATAGCAAAAGACAGTGATACTCCCAACTGGTATTTCATCGTGTTCGATGATATATAAGTCTTGGTGTGTACTCGTCAAACTTCTTTTTAAGGAAGATAATGAAAAACGCCGTTTTGGAACAAAACAGTGTTCCTCAAGCGCTTTTAAAAAGAATAAATCATCTAGGTTGGCTTTTCGTATGTAAGGCATAAATAGAGGAGCAAATTTCTAAAAAAATGGTGTTGTGCCCCAAATCACCTCGTAGACACCTAGTGATATTATATTCTTTTGCAAAAAAACAAGTGAGTGGAAAACAATAATTTTGTTAAAGAAAAACGTGACTATCACAAGCCACATTTTCTATTGCTCATTTTCTTTATTTGAGTTGCTAATTCGCTTTTTTAAACACGCACCGCAGTAACCATATATTTCCATCTTGTGGTTAATTATGGTGAAGTTTTTATCTACGATAAGCGGCTCGTAGTTCACTAATGGGCAGTTATTGATAGCAAACATCTTGCGGCAATCAAGGCAAATCGCATAGTGGCTGTGCTTATGAGTGGCGAGTTCATATAAAGCGGAGGAACTCTCGGTTATGTCGATGCGGCGGACAATATCTGCTCCGAGCAAAGCTTCGAGTCCACGATAAAGAGTTGAAGGCCAAACTTTATCATCGATTTTCAAAATTTCAGTTGTTATTTGAAGAGCTGAAAGCGGTGATTCGGCCTCACGAAGAACATTGACAATCGCTTGACGAACGCGGGTTTTTTTAAGTTCTTTGGGCCAATTTCCTTCAGTCATTTGTTCTCCTTAATTTGCGAAGACGTATTTTATTGATCAGCCATTTAATTAAAACAACGATTATAAATATTATAGCACCGATTAAAACGATAGTCGCTCCGGCCCTTTGATTCGCATAAAACGCCACTAATAATCCAGCGATCGTATATAACACGCCAAAGCCGATTGAAAGAAAAAGAGTGGTAAAAAAGCCCTTTTCAAACTGCATCGCACAGGCGGCAGGTAAAATCATCAATGATGAAACAATCAATGCTCCGACGGTTTTTGAAGCGATGCCGACCGTAATTGCGGTTAATAAGGTAAAAGTGAAATTAATCAGAGAAACTTTTACGCCTGAAAGCTTGGCCATTTTTTCGTCGAGAGTAAGTAAATACAAATCCTTAACAATTGCCAGAAATATAATCAAGATAACGGCGGCAATTGAAACAATTAGAATTAAATCATTTTGGCTGACAAGAGCGATACTTCCAAACAAATAACTATTGAAGTTCATTCCGCTGGGAATATAAGTCGATAAGAGCCCAGCTACGGAAATGCCGACGGTTAAAACAACGGCCATTCCGAGATCTTTATTTTTCGGCAGTTTCTTTTGAATGCCTTCAATGGCGAAAACAGCGATAATACAGGCAACAATTGCTCCGACGATGGGATTGAAGCCAATCAAAAGTCCGGCTGCCACGCCAGCAAGAGAAGTATGGGCCAAAGTATCACCAATCATCGACGAGCGTTTTAGCACCATAATCAAGCCAATTAATGGGATAATTATTGCTAAAGCAATACCAACAATAAAGGCTCGCTGCATAAACTCATAAGAGAAAATATTCATTATTTTTCCTCCTTGAGACGTTCAGTGTCTAAATTAACGATATGATTGCAGTTGTTGTTTGAACACGCTTTGCTATGAGTGGAAATGATAATCGTCGTTTTTTTATCTATACTTATTTTTTTTAAGAGAGCAAATAGAGCTTGTGATGAATTTTCATCAAGAGCACTAGTCGGTTCATCAAGAACGAGTATTTTGGGATTACTAATTAAACTTCTTGCCAACAACACTTTTTGCATTTGCCCACCCGATAGCTTAGCGAAAAGACGGTTTTGGTAATCTTCCATGCCAACGAGGGCAAGGGCGCTTCTGATGCGCTCTTTGTGAGATTTAGTAAGCAATTTAATCCATCCAAGTTCAGCATGAAGGCTCGAAGCCACTAATTCTTTGACTGTCGTCGGAAAGCTGGCGACATTCGCGGTCGCGTTTTGCGATAAATAACTGATTTTTGTCCAGTCTTTTAAATCTTTGATATCTTCACCAAAAATGGTGACGTTTCCTGATGTCGGCTTCAGTTCATTAAGTAAGATTTTTAGAAGCGTTGTTTTGCCTGTTCCATTTGAGCCGAGAATCGCTAAAAAGTCACCCTGATTTATCTCTAAAGAGATGTGATCTAAGACATGGTGCGTTTCGTATGAAAAGGAAACATTTTTCATACTGATGACGCTCATATTAGATAAAACCTTTCGCAATTGCGAATAAATTATCTTTCATGACAGTAAAATAGTCTTCGTTACTCATGGTTTGCTCAGCAGTTAAACTCTCAATCGGACTAAGCGTTTCAAGTTCAGCGTTTGTCTCTTGAATGACGGTTAAAACGGCATCGCTTGGAGTAAGTGATTCGGCATACACATAACGAATATTGTTTTGATTAACAATGTCAATAACATGAGCGATGTCTTGTTGTGTCGGCTCTTGCTCGCTATCATGTCCTCCGATTGGCAGAGGAATTAAGTCGTAAGCATTTGTTAAATAGCCAAAAGCGGCATGCCCAGTTACTAGGTATTGTCCTTCTCCGGGTTCCAGAAGCGTTTGGTATTGATCGTGAAGTTCATCAAATTTCGCGGCAAAAATCGAAAAACGATTTTCGTAGTAAGAAGCATGTTCTTGGTCGATGGCGACAATGGCATCCTTGATGTTTTCCATTTGCTTTTTGGCGTTCAAAGGGCTTAGCCAAGTATGTGGATCTTGGTGCTCATCAGCAACTAAAAGGGTTAAACCTCGACTTGCTTCAACGTATTGAAGATTATCATTATTGACTGCTTCTTGGAGACTAGTGACGAAATGTTCGAGTCCTGCGCCATTATAAATAAACATGTCGGCAGTAGTAAGTTTGACAATGTCGCCGGTTGTTGGCTCATAACCGTGAATTTCGCTACCAGAAGGAACGATGCTTTCAACTTCGACATATTGACCTCCGACTTTGCGGGCGAAATCTTCCATAACGAAAAAACTAGTTAAAATTTGCAATTTATCAGTCACGCTTACAACATTACAAGCCGCTGTGATAATTGCCATTAGTGGAAGTATAAATATATTTTTTTTCATCTATCTAAATGGTAATGCGAATCATTCGCAATTACTACAATAATGCCAAACTATTCTATCGTCAACAAATTTGCAATTAGATCTTTGAGTAATTTACTATGTAATGAGAGCGTTGTTGCATAAAATATAAGTGTGAAGAAAATCTTTTTAAAGAGAAAGGAGTATATATGAAAGTATTTATTGTCGGTGGTACAGGGCTAATAGGTAGTGAGGCCGCCCGTGAACTCATTGAGCGCGGTCATGAAGTAACTTCAATTGCTCTTCCGCCACTACCAAAGGGCGCAGTTTTACCGCCCGAGATGAAAATCGAATTAGGCAATTACATGGAGATGAGCGATGACGAACTGCGCAAACATCTTAAAGGGATGGATGCTCTCGTGTTTGCTGCTGGAGTCGACGAGCGCGTTGAAGGACCAGCGCCGATTTATGATTTCTTTAAGAAGTATAATATTGATGCGCTTGAACGCCTGATAAAAATTGCAAAAGAAGTGGGGGTCAAACACGTTAATATATGCGGATCATATTTTTCGTATTTTGCCAAAAAATGGCCAAAACTAGAATTAACCAAATATCACCCCTATATCCGTTCGCGTATTGATCAAGAAAAGATGGCGTTATCGTATGCCGAAAAAGGATTTGATGTTTCAATTCTTGAACTACCATATATTTTTGGCGCCCAACCAGGTCGGAAACCAGTGTGGGTATTTCTTATTGAGTCGATTCGTAAAATGAAGAAAAACACGATGTACACCAAAGGCGGTACGACGATGGTCACTGTTAAACAAGTCGCACAAGGCATTGCTGGAGCACTTGAAATAACTAGAGGGGGAGTCTCGTATCCGTTTGGTTATTATAACTTTGAATGGAAAGACTTCTTAAAAATTGTTCATAAACATATGGGTTATCCTAAAACGCGGAAAGTTATTACAATTCCAAGTTTCTTGTTTGCCCTTCAAGGTTCTCAAATTAACAAAGCCCACAAAAAGAAAGGCTCTGAAGGGGGTCTTAATATGGTTAAGTTTACGAAACTGCAAACCGCAAACCTTTTCATTGAACCTGAAGAAGGCGCTATTCGCTTAGGAGTTGGCGAAGATGATATTAGCGCCGCAATTGGTGAATCGGTTCGTCTCTCACTCGATATCCTTAATCAAAAAGCAACCGATGTCATCGATATGAAAGGTCAATGATTCTTAAAAAACATGATCTTATTATTTACACTTGTTAAATTGTCGGTATAATTAAATTATAAGCTTTTGTTTATGCCTAAATCATGGGCCAGGAGGATTACAATGATTAATGAATTTGGA
>Ga0172381_10002742_pt1 | contig 19123 bp, 22 predicted proteins | sample Leawel6488metaG_FD_119754 | JGI IMG/M metagenome (GOLD analysis project Ga0172381, IMG submission 119754) | Leachate microbial communities from a municipal landfill in Southern Ontario, Canada - Leachate well 64-88 metaG | ecosystem: Engineered > Solid waste > Landfill > Unclassified | place...
AAAGTTGGTTTGAATTATGTCTCCTGCTCTCCTTTCAGAGTGCCCATTGCACGTCTGGCAGCAGCCCAAGCGGTACTTCAACTGAAAAAATAAAGATATTCTTTTCTTTCGGAACAAGGAGGATTTAGCTTGCCACTAGATCCTCTTTGTAGTTTTTGGGGCTGGAAATGAAAAATAAGAAAAAGAAATGAGGTGGGGTGGTTCAAGGACGTCAATGTAGTGATTCATGGGTGGAAAACAAAACCTCAGTCCCCTGGATTTTTAGGTTTACCCGAGTTTCTTATAGCTCGGATGTGTAAAAACACAGGATTTCCTTCCTGTATCGCAAAAATCCAAACAAGGAAGGGGACACTAACGACTGCCAATTATTGCCTAGGGGTATTGAAAAAGAAAAATCCTGCACTCAACAGTAGATTTAGATATAGCCAAAGAAGAGAGTCGAACTCTTGACCTGCTCATTACGAGTGAGCTGCTCTACCACTGAGCTACTTTGGCAAAAGGACCATTGCATTCTACCCAATTTCCTACCATAATGTAAAGATGAATTAATATGATTTGCATTGGGTGATTTTTCTTGACCAAGGTCCGGATTGTCGATAGTCTATGGGACAATAAGGAGTGGCAAGCTTGAAAGTACAGGTAAGTGAAGTTCGCTTTATCCCCAATGATTGCGTGGTGATGGTCAAATCAAGCAAGAAGCGACCCAGCACCCAGGTTGGTCAGAGTTGGCAGCCAGAAGTTGCTCAATTCCTATTAGATATGTACCCAGGAGCTTTGGAAAGCGGTCTCGATTTATCTCAGTTATATAAAATAGCCTCTATTCCTACTGAAGAAGGAGTTGTCGCCCAATTGGAGATGTTGTTTGGCGAGGATTTCTTTGATGATTTTGAGGACGATGAAAACCTATGAATGTGTTAGGAATTGAAACCAGCTGTGACGAGTGCAGTGCAGCAGTGGTACGTGACGGCTCTGAGATTTTGAGTAATGTGATTGCTACCCAAATTGAATTACATAAACCCTATGAAGGGGTTGTGCCTGAACTGGCAAGCAGACTTCATACAGAATGGATTGAGCAGGTTGTTCTTGCAGCAATCAGCAAGGCAGGGTTGGGTGTCTCCGATATTGACGCGGTTGCGGTAACCAATAGACCCGGTCTTATGGGTTCTTTGCTTGTTGGCTTGAATTTTGCGAAGGGTTTTGCTGCGACTCTTGATGTACCTTTTATCACCATAGACCATATTCGGGCCCATTTGTATGCTTCTCAGATAGAGAACCCTTTGGAATACCCCTATTTGGGTGTGCTTGTCTCTGGAGGGCATACTGTCATCTGTAAAGTCAACAGTTATGATGCCATCGACGTATTGGGAACAACCATCGACGATGCCATTGGTGAGGCCTTTGATAAAGTGGCAAAAAACTATGGTTTAGGATATCCTGGCGGGGTTGTCATCGATCGGCTTTCCAAGAATGGGAATCCCAATTCCTTTTTGTTTCCCGGGGCATCTCTTAACAAAGAGGGCCATCCCTATGATATCTCTTACAGTGGGCTGAAGAGCGCTGTGATAAATCAACTGGATAAGTATTGGGACGGGAAAAGCGAGAAAAGCCCTGAGAATATTGCAGCTTCCTTTCAACGTTGTGCTGTTGGAATGCTTGTCAGACGAGTCAAACTTGCTCTTCAGGATACCGGGTTGCAACGTCTGAGTGCAGGGGGAGGAGTCGCTGCCAACAGTTTATTGAGAAGCGAGCTCAAGGATTTTGAGAAAGCGGGTATTACGACGAGTTTTCCTTCTTTGAAACTTTGTACCGATAATGGCGCCATGGTTGCAGGTCTTGCATATAAATATCTCTGTGACGGAATCCACGATGATTTCTCTGTTTCTGCAAGTGCGCGGGTAAGTGCATTTAAGAAACAGTATGATTAATTCGGAAAGTACCCTTGACACTTACAAGTTTTTCTCGTATTCTTGCCAAGGATTTCTGATTGGGATGTAGTGTAATGGTAACACTGCAGATTCTGGTTCTGCCTTTAGGGGTTCGAATCCCTTCATCCCAGGCGTCGGTTCCTTCGTCTAATGGTTAGGACAGGAGATTCTCAGTCTCTAAATATGGGTTCGATTCCCGTAGGAACTAATTGATATAAGGCAACCCTTTGGTTGTCTTTTTTTTTCCCAACTTATCACGATTTTAAGGATATGCAGATGATTACAGCTTCCAACATTTCCCTTGCCTATGGGACTCAGATTCTTTTCAAGGATGTCAACATCAAGTTCACTCCTGGAAATTGTTATGGTATTATCGGCGCCAATGGTGCCGGTAAGTCAACCTTTTTAAAGATTCTAAGCGGTGAATTGGAGCCGGATACAGGGGATGTTATTATTACCCCTGGACAAAGGCTTACCGTCTTACGGCAAGACCATTTTGCGTTTAATGACTATACAGTTCTCAATACAGTCATCATGGGGTATGACAAGCTCTATACCATCATGAAAGAAAGGGAAGCGGTCTATAGCAAGCCTGATTTCTCCGAGGCTGATGGGATCAAGGCCGCTGAGCTTGAATCCGAGTTCAGTGACGTTGGGGGATGGGAAAGCGAGAGCGAGGCGGCACAGTTGCTTGATGGACTTGGGATCCCCACTGTTTTGCATGACAAGAAAATGTCAGAGGTGGAGGATAACGTAAAGGTGCGGGTATTGCTTGCCCAGGCTCTCTTTGGGAATCCTGACATACTATTGCTTGATGAACCTACAAACCATCTGGATCTGGAATCGATCTCCTGGCTTGAGAACTTTCTGGAGAATTTTGAGAACACCGTTATCGTGGTTTCCCATGATAGGCATTTTCTCAACAGTGTATGCACCCATATTGCTGATATTGATTATGCCAAGATTACCATGTATGTGGGAAATTATGATTTTTGGTACATGTCCAGTCAGCTTGCAAGCAAGCAGATGAAGGATGATAAAAAAAGAAGGGAAGAGAAGATTTCCGAATTAAAGGACTTCATCCAGCGATTTGCCTCGAATGCAGCAAAGAGCAGGCAGGCGACAAGCCGCAAGAAACTCATCGACAAGCTCACGGTTGATGACATCAAGCCGTCAAGCCGCCGTTTTCCTTATGTCGCTTTCAAACCTTTACGAGATTGTGGCAGGAACATATTGGAAGTTCATGATCTGACAAAGGTTGTTGATGGACAAAAAGTCCTGGACGGTTTCAACCTGGTTGTAAACAGCGGGGACAAGATAGCGTTCATAGGACCGAACCATTATGCAAAAACCTTACTTTTCGAGATTCTTGCTGGTAACATAGAGGCGGACAGCGGTTCGTTCCAATGGGGTGTCACCACGAGTTTGTCCTATTTTCCCAAGGATAATTCGGCTTTCTTCAAGGACCATGTCTCCATCACCGACTGGCTTCGTGCCTATTCCGAGGAGAAGGATGATACTTTTGTCCGTTCTTTCCTGGGAAGGATGTTGTTCAGCGGGGATGAGGCCTTGAAAGATTGCACGGTGCTCTCCGGCGGAGAGAAAGTACGTTGTGTCTTGGCACGTATGATGATGCAGCAAGCGAATTGTTTGATATTCGACGAGCCGACAAGCCATCTTGATTTGGAATCCATCTCGGCATTGAATGACGGGCTCATAGATTTTACCGGTATTCTCTTATTCAATAGTCATGACCATCAGTTCGTCGATACTATTGCAAATAGAATCATTGAGTTTACTCCAAACGGTATAATTGATAAGATGATGAAATTCGAGGATTACCTTACCGATGAGTCCATCAAGGCTCAAAGAGATAAAATGTATGAGGGTAGCCATCATTCCTTGGCTATCTAAGGAGGGACGGAATGCTTTTTGCAGTTGATATTGGAAACACAAACATTGTTTTTGCCGTCCATGATGGGAAAAAATGGGTACAAACCTTTCGTGTGTATAGTGATTTGAGGAAAACCAGTGATGAGTATTTTGTTGTGCTGGACAGTCTTCTGTCTCATGCCGGCATCAAGAAGGACGATATCGACCGGGCGGTGATCAGCAGTGTCGTTCCCAACCTGACTCGCTCCTTGCAGAAGAATGTACAACGACTTTTTGAGGTTGAGCCCTTGATGGTGACCCATACTGTCAATACCGGCTTAAAGAATGAGACTATCCCTTTGGAACTTGGTTCCGACCTTTTGTGCAATGCCGCTTGTGCCCATTGGATGAAGAAAGATCAGGATGTGATGGTCGTTGACTTCGGCACCGCATTGACTTTCACCACTGTTTCTTCAGACGGTTGTGTACTTGGAGCTGCCATTGCTCCTGGGTTGCTCACTGCGACCAATGCCTTGTTTGGCAATACAGCCCAACTGCCTCAGGTCGAGCTGAAAGTTCCCGAATCTGTTATCGGACGGGACAGCACCGAATCAATCCGAAGTGGCATTATGTTTGGCTACAGCGGATTGGTCAACAGCATAATCAACCGAACGGAGGCTGAATTGGGACGCACCCTTTATGTGATAGCCACAGGAGGCCTCTCCTGCACAATCGCGGGATTAATCCCCCGTATCGATGAACTGGTCCCCATGCACACCCTTAACGGACTTAAGCTTATCAGCGACCTAAATTAAAGGACAAACCTTCCGTTTCTCAGTATCTGCACTTTCTTGCCATCTTTACAGGTGGCAATTATTTGCATTTCCTTTGAGCCGACCATGAAATCGATGTGCATCAGGCTTTGATTGCAACCCTCGCTCTCAAGTTGCTGTTCATCCTGCAATTCATTGCTGTTGGTAAGGCATTTGGGATAGCCGGCTCCCAAGGCGATATGGCAAGATGCATTCTCGTCATAAAGGATCGAGGAGAAGAGAAGATTGCTTTGTGCAATGGGATTTCCTTCATCGACAAGAGCGCATTCTCCAATCCGACGAGTTCCCTCATCAATAGAGAAAAATCTGTCCATGGCAGCCTTGCCGACCTTTGCCGAATAATCTACTACTCTCCCTGCCTTAAAGGTGAGCCTGACCTGCTCTGTAATCGTCTCGAGCACAGACACCGGCTTTGTTGTGGTGATATACCCCTCGGCGCGGGTCCTATCAGGTGTGGTGAAGAGTTCTTCAGTCGGAAGGTTAGGAAAGAAAGATCTTCCATCAGGAAGAGTTGCGCTCCCCCCGAGAAACTGACTATGGTGACAAAAGCCAATCGTGAAGTCCGTGTCCAAACTTGAGTAATGCAAGGATTCTATACCAAGGTTGTTGAGCTTGTCCGCTCTCTCTTGCATCCTTATGTTTTTTTGTTGCCATGCAAGTATCGGGTTCTTAGCATCAAGAAGCAAGATGGGCTTGAGTACATTGAAAAGCTCATCAATCGAGGCATTGTCCCCCAGTACTTTCTTGGCCCAAAGCTCACTGGGGGCGGCAACCACAGTCCAGGGCGTGGCATCTCTCATCCAATTGTTCTGGACCAAGGAATGGAATTGTTTTCTTGCTTTGGCATAGGCTTGGTTCTTGTCAGCATCAAGATTGTAGTTAAAAAGCCGGTCCTCGATGGCATCGATACCAATATATGCCCATTGCTCACTCGTTATCTGGTAGTCAAGCACTTTCTCAAATTCAGGATTGTAGCAAAGAGCCTCATTGTCCTGGTTTTCCAGTCTTGAGGAGAGGATATCCAAATCCATAATGCGAATATGGACAAATTTTGCTTGGTGGGCATAAGCGCTTTTTGCCAAAGCGCGAGCGAAGTAATAAGTTGCCTCACAGGTCTGAATCACAACACTTTGTCCTTTCCTGAGGTTGACCCCCTGCTCAATGACCAAGTCCGCATATGTCGTTATTTCTTTAGAGTTCATGTTGTTCCTTCTTAGTCAATAAATATACCCTCATCAACAAGTTGGACCGTCTCGCCCTCGCTATTGGTTGTTGTCACGCTTAATGAGTTGCTTCCAATGGGTATATCACATCTTACCAAGGATTGTCCCAGATGGAGTTCATCCAAATCCTTTTCCTCGACCATTGAAGACAAGGTATCAAGCGAGAAGCCACCAAACCCGATGAGACTTGTCATGGCATTGTTGAATAGGGGATGGGCTGCCTTGACAAGGCACCGGCTTTCCAGGGTGTTCTCATCAGCCAGCGATAAAGAACAAATATGTTTTGCTCCCTCGTCGATTGAGAAGAATGCATCAAGGGCTTCTCCACCGCTTTCCGCGGTATACGAGACCACTTTTCCTTCTTCAATAACAAAACTTGCACCTTCCACTTGTTTCCCTAGAAGAAGGAACGCTCTTGTACTGGAGAAGGTACCTTTTGCGCTTTTGCAGTCAACACTGGTAAAAAGATGTTGCAAAGGCAAAGAACTAAAGAAATGGCGTTGTCCCTTTGCGGTCTGCTCGCCGCCACACCATTGGGTGCCTTTAGCGATATCCAGTTGGATTGACCAACCATCACCGACGATATCCAGAGTCCTGGGTCTGAGGAGGTTGAGTTTCCGTTTGCGAAAAAAAAGCATGTTACCCTGCTCAATCCAAAACCGGGAAGGGTCATCGGTATCAAGACGTAGTAATGAGGCGAAGAATTTCCAAAGGTCCTCTTCGGTGGCATTCGCATCCAGGTACTGCAATCCCCAATTGGCTCCTGGAATAGGGACGTTCGCCCAAGGAACTGCGATTCTCCGATCAAGAAGCACCGGTTCGGCAAGCAGCCCGAATTTTCCCAACAGGGACACATCAGAGATTAAGTTCCACGGATTCTCCGCACTGAGATAGGGGCATTCATTTAAATTGACAAGATGGCACATCACAAAACCCGTGATATTGGGACGCAAGGCGTCGTTTTCCTCGGGGTCGATTGGAAATACTTGTTTTATCTTTCCTTCATTTGTCTCGACAATTTGTACAGGCTCAATGGTCACTTCACAGGCAAGTTTTGCGAGAAGTCTGGCAAATTCAATGGTCGAACTCTCGCTGTTTATTGAAAGCGACTCTCCTTGCTTTAATTGCAATTGGGATTTGATTACCAGCTGGGCGTATCGTTTCAGCACATCGTTCATCACTTGCTCCTTGAAAAAAACGGGCCCACGAAAAAAATCGTGAGCCCAAAAAGCGCCCTACGGGAGTCGAACCCGCTTCTTAAGCTTGGAAGGCTTAGGTAATACCATTATACGAAAGGCGCGAACGTACCCAAATATATAATGCAAAACAGGGATTACCGTCAAGTATCTTGAAGGAAATAGATTGACTAATACCTTTCATCCTGTTACAAAATATCCACGTATAAGGAAGGATTTAATGGGACAGCGTGGAGAAGTTTATTCGACCAAATTGGTGAGGAATGATAGGACATATTTTTTCAATGTGAAAGAGAATATCTATGGGGACATGTTTCTTAACATGGTTGAAAGCAAAGGCACTCCTGATAGCGACCGGTTTATTCGTCAGTCTATCATCGTGTACCAAGAGGATATCGGGGAATTTGTCAAAGAGCTTCAGAGAAGCCTTGATTTCATCAAACAGCATGATCCAAACAAGAAAGACTAGATTAGGGGATGCTCTTCTTTTTTCAGTTGTTTCTTCAAATGGAAAGACCTGCGGTGTATGGGGCATTGCCCATATTCCTGCAGGTTTTTTTGGTGTAACAGTGTAGGGTAGCCTTTGTGTATCTCAAACCCATATTGAGGCCATTTTGCCGCACACCGTACCATGAACCGGTCTCTCGCTTCTTTTGCCAAAATGGAGGCGGCCATGATGTTTGGGATTGATGCATCACCCTTGACAATGGTTTGCACCTGGCAGTGCAACGGGGGTTTTTGGTTTCCATCGACCTGGGCGATATCAACAGGAATCTGTTTGTCGAGCTTGGAGAATGCACGAGCCATGGCAAGGAATGTCGCTTGCAGGATGTTCAGCTTGTCTATTTCCTTGGCTGAAGCCCAGCCAATCGACCAGTAGGCTTTTTCCTTGATGATTTTTTCCGCCTTTTGTCGTTGCCTGGCGCTAAGTTTTTTAGAGTCATTGAGTACTTCAAGAGGAAAATCTTTGGGTAATATGACCGCTGATGCCGCTACAGGGCCCGCCAAAGGCCCTCTGCCGGCTTCGTCAATGCCGCATATACAGATTTCTTTGCTTCCTCTCTTGGAAAAAAGTTCACTATCCATTATTGCCCCCCACTGAAAAAACGGTATATAATCGGCCTATATTTCGTCAAGGATGGAGATGCCAGTTGTTTCTCAAAAGTTTGGAAATGCAAGGATTTAAATCTTTTGCCGAGAAAACCCACCTGGATTTCTCTGATGGCATCACGAGTTTGCTTGGCCCGAATGGATGTGGAAAAAGCAACATTGTTGACGCCATCAAGTGGGTTTTGGGTGAGCAGTCAACCAAGACCTTGAGGGCGGGGCGTATGGAGGATGTCATTTTCAATGGCACCGACAAACGGAAGCCGTTGCCTTTTGCTGAAGTCACTTTGGTGATCAACAACGAAAACCACATACTTCCCAATGATGCTACGGAACTGGAAATAAAACGAAGGATTTTTCGTAACGGGGAAGGTGGTGAGTATTATATCAATAGACAACAGGTCACTCTTCGTGAGGTAAGGGACCTGTTCTTTGATACGGGAGTAGGGAAAAGCGCTTATTCAATTCTTGAGCAGGGCAAGATTGACCAAATATTGCTGAAAAGTCCTGAGGAACGGCGTCTCATATTCGAGGAGGCCGCAGGAATATCGAGATTCAAGGCTCAGAGCCTTGAGGCCGAGCGCAAACTTGTAAAAACCGACGAGAATATCCAGCAAGTCGATATTATCCTGAAAGAGACGAAACGAACTTATGAGACGAGAAAGTCGCAAGCGGAAAAGGCCATAAAGAGCAAGACTCTTCGTTCGGAACAGTTCAATCTCGAGGTAGAGGTCCAGCTTTCCTCATTAAAGGCTTTCTTGAAATTCCAGGATGAGCTGAATGAGCAGTTGATTAAGGCGCAGGATGAGTATGCCGCTCAGAAGGAAAAAACCAGGATAAATCAGGAAGAGATGGAAGGTATCCAACAGGAAATGAAGCAACATGGGGAGCAACGCCTGCAGATACAACTCAATCTCAAGGGGCTTGAAGAAACCCAGAATTCGCGAAATGACAAGCTTGATTATCTCACCCAGCGATTCAGGGAACTTTGCAAGCAGAAAGATGAATACGAGCAAAGGGCACAGGCCATCAAGGAACATGTCGAGCGTGATCAGCAGGATATGGAGGATAAGCGGGCTTTGTCAGCTGATCTTCAAGAGAAGATAGACCTTCTTTGTGAAGGTATACAAAAGAACCAGATAGCTTACAAGAACACCAAGGATATGATTGCCCAGGAGGAGTCGCAGATTGCGGCGGGGGAGCTTGCCAGCATCAAACTTGATGAGGAACTTCAGGAACTGCAGGCCCGTCTTACCAGACTCACCGATGTCATCGTGGTCGAGCTTGACAGCAAGCTCAAGAGTTCAGGTTACCGCACAGAGGACAAGATGAAGGCACGTACGGCCTTCAACGAGAAACTGATAGCGCTGATGAAATCAGTCGAAGAACGTTCCGAGTTCCTTGGCAAACTCGTGCAGACGGAACTACCCTTTGGGGAGTTGGTGAAATCCCAGCAGTCATTTCAGCAAAAGACACTAGAGGATCTTCATCAGCTCAGTTCGTTGTTCGACCAGTATCTTGTCCATGAACCGACCTTTCTTGATGACCTGGTGGCTCCTCAGGGTATTATCACGGAGAAACATCATCTTGATCAGCAGATGAGCGATATCCATAGGCAGGTAGGTGATAACCGGGACAAGGTCTCTTATTTGCAGGAAGAACATAAGAGACTGACAGCTTCTTTGACCTCATTCCTTCAATCCATTAATGATCAGACGCTCTCCAAGACAGCCTATGAGGGGCAGCAGAACGCGGCAACCCAGCTTATCGGACAACTCAATCGTTCAATTACGGAACAGCAATATCAATATAGTGATGCTTTGAATGCGGGAAAAAATGCTGAGGAGCGAATCTTTGACACCCAGGATGATATTCGGAAGGTGGAAGAGGAATACAAACAGGTAAAGGGACAGATTGATGACTTGAATGCCCAGCTAGAGGAACAGATTGGCATTATCGAGGGGCAGACAGAGAGAATTCGCCATATGCAGGAGGAGCAGAGTGCTTCCTTCCAGCTTGCGCAAGACCTGCATACCAAGAAAGAGACCATTGGGGTGAAGATTGTCCAACTTCAGGAACAGATCAAGGAACTGTATACCAACTTTTTTGATAACTATGGCAAGAGTCTCAAGGAATATGAGAATAGGTTGGAGCAACCAATCGATGATTACCCGGTGCTCAAGAATCGTCTGGATGATATCAAGAAAGAGCTGAATGCGCTAGGAAACATCAATCAAATGGCCGAGGATGAGTTTAACGAGGTCCGTACCCAGTACGAATTTCTTACCAAGCAGATAGACGATCTGAACAAGGCAAAGGCTGATTTGTTAGGTGTTGTCCAGGAGATCAAGGTACGGAGCGAGCAGATGTTCAGCACGACATATAAACAGATATCTCAGAATTTCCAGGAGATGTTTCGTAGGCTTTTTGGTGGAGGACGTGCTGAATTGAAGTTGGTTGAGCCGGAGAATGTGCTGGAAAGTGGAGTTGATATCTTTGCGCAACCGCCAGGGAAAAAGCTTGTATCGTTGTCTCTTCTTTCCGGTGGGGAGCGTTCGATGACTGCTGTTGCGTTGCTTTTCGCCACTTATTTGGTTAAACCATCTCCTTTTTGTATCCTTGACGAGATAGACGCCGCATTGGATGACCGCAATATTGGTAATTTTCTTACTGTGCTTCAGGGATTCGCCCAGACGAGTCAGTTCATCATAATCACCCATAATAAGCATACGGTGCTCGGAAGCTCATCAATGCTTGGTGTCACCCAGATGGAGCCAGGGGTTTCCACGACCGTAAGTTACCGCTTGGAGCAGAAGGAAGGAAAACCGGTTGTCATGGATGATCAGGAACGTAAGATAGAATTCACTGATGAAGGAGTAGCAAAACCGATATAGCTTGACAGCTTAACCCTCGATGCGGTATAAGCTAATCGGTATAGGAATGTAATGTTTGATGCAATAAGTGAAAGGTTTTCCGGCATCCTCAGGGCTATGGCCGGTAAGTCCAAGATTACAGAGAAAAACGTAGAAGACGCCATTGAAGAAATTAAGGTTGCTTTGCTTGATGCGGATGTGAACCTCAGGGTGGTGCGTCGTTTTATTAATTCAACTTTGGAAGAAGCCAAAGGTGAGAAAGTGCTCAAGGCTGTAAACCCTGGGCAGCAATTTGTCAAGATTGTCTATGACAAGATGGTCGCGCTTCTTTCTGATGCTGATAACCAGAGGTTGTTGCTCAAGGGACCTGATACAACCACGGTGATCCTGATGATGGGATTGCAAGGCTCTGGTAAGACCACTACTGCGGCAAAGCTTGCCTTGCATCTTGCCAAAAACGGAAGAAGGCCTTTGCTTGTAGCCGCCGACCTTGTTCGACCCGCCGCAATCCTGCAGTTGCAGGTGCTTGGAGAGAAGGCCAATGTCCCTGTATTTACCATGGAGGGGCAGAAAGATCCCTCTTGTGTTGCCAAGGCAGCCTTCAAGTTCGCTCAAAAAGAGCAACTTGACGTGATGATTGTTGATACGAGCGGGCGTATGTATCTCGATGCCGCTCTTATGGATGAGCTCAAGAAGGTCCAACTTGCGGTGACTCCTGATGAAACCCTGTTTGTTGCAGATTCGATGACAGGCCAGAATGCGGTCACCATCGCGCAGGAGTTCGAGGACAAGATTGGTATCAGCGGGGTGGTCCTTACCAAGTTTGATAGTGACACTCGTGGGGGCGCAGCCCTTTCTTTGCGCGCCGTTGTAGGGAAACCAATCAAGTTTATTGGAAGTGGGGAGAAACTTGAAGATCTCCAGCCTTTTTATCCGGAAAGGATCGCCAGTCGCATTCTTGGTATGGGCGATGTCGTCTCCTTGGTTGAGAAGGCTCAGGAGAATGTGAGTGAAGAAGAGGCTCTGAAGCTTCAAGCCAAGATGGCCAAGAACACTTTTGACCTGCAGGATTATCTGGACCAGTTGAATTCCATGAACAAGATGGGCACAATGGATCAGATATTGGATATGATTCCAGGAGCAAAGGGTCAAGTGAGTCCTGATGATATCGACATGAGTCAGTTTGCCCAAGAGAAAGCGATTATTTTGTCTATGACCTATGCGGAAAGGCAAAACTATCGTATACTCGGTCCAGATAGACGAAAACGTGTTGCAAGAGGAAGCGGTACTGCGGTAAGCGATGTTAATCGTTTGCTTAAGCGCTTTGAGAAAATGCGGCTTACAATGCATAAGTTCGCTAAAAATAAAAAATACCAAGCTGCCATGCTAAAACAGATGGGTATGTAGAAAGATAGAAATTCGTGTAGGAGGAATTGTCGTGAGTACTAGCATGAGACTGAAACGTTTTGGAACCCAGAAAAGACCTGATTACCGTATCGTGGTTATGGATAAAAGGGCTCCTGCAAACAGCAAGACACTGGACGAGATTGGCCAGTATCATCCGCTCGCAGCTGAGGGCAAGCAAGTTGTTCTTGATGTCGAGAGGATTAAGGACTGGCTCGTAAAAGGTGCCCAGCCATCGGCGACTGTGAAGAGTCTGCTAAACAAGAATGGTATTCAGATTTCCAGAACGGTCCAGGACTAAGTCCAGGAGTAAGTTGTGGAAAAAGATCTTGTGGAATACATTGTAAAGAATCTTGTCGATGCCCCTGACCAGGTCAGTGTCAATGTGGTTGAGGGTGAAAAATCAACCATTTTGGAATTGAGAGTTGCAAGTGAGGATATCGGCAAAGTGATTGGCAAGCAGGGCCGGATTGCAAAAGCGATCAGAACTATTTTGAGCGCAAGCGCGACCAAGAGTGGCAAGCGTGCTGTATTAGAGATTCTTGACTGAACATGAAAGATTTGCTTGCGACTGCCGTTATTGGGAGTTCCTATGGGACTGCCGGTGAGGTAAAGCTTTATCCTAACAATGAGGATGATGATTATCTGAGAAAACTTCAGACAGTTGTTGTTATGTCTAGGAATGGAGAGCAGAAACAGGTGAATATCATTGCTTTCAGGGTGCTTGGCAAGCAGCTTTTGGTGAAGTTCGAAGGATATGAGAATCCTGAATCAGTCAAGGCTCTTGCCGGTTGCCAGATACTGGTGGAGCGGTCCGATGCCTATCCCTTGAAGAAAGGGCAGGTATATGTCGCCGACCTGCCTGGCTGCACGGTTTTATATCAGGGTAGGGAAGTGGCGAAGGTCCTTAATGCCATAGATGGTTCCCAATCTTTGCTTCTTGAGGTGGTTACCCCGGATGGGGTGTCCCATATGGTGCCATTCATGAAGCAATTTGTCGGAACCGTGGATGTTGGGGCAAAGACCATAGAACTGAAAGTTGATTGGGTGTTGACATGAAAATAACCGTCTTGACTCTTTTCCCTGAAATGGTTGAGCCTTTTTTTACTAATTCAATTATGAAGAGGGCTGTGGAAAGTGGCAAGGTAAGTTATCGGATTATCAATTTCCGGGATTTTGCTGTCGACCGGCATAAAAGTTGTGATGATGTTCCCTTTGGCGGAGGAGCAGGAATGGTGCTTAAGTGCGGGCCTCTTGACAAGGCCCTTACAAGCATCGATGCCCATAAGGCCAGGGTGGTGTATGCTTCCCCTAGCGGGAAGCGGTTTACTCAGGCCTGCGCCTTGGATTTCAGCAAAGAACAGGAACTGGTCTTTATCTGTGGTCATTACGAAGGTTTGGACCAGAGGATTATCGATACTTGGGTTGATGACGAGATCTGCATCGGGGATTATGTGATTAGCAGTGGAGAGATTGCCACTTTGGTAATCATTGATGCTGTATATCGCTTGTTGGATGGAGTGATTGCCGCCGCTTCATTGGAAGAAGAGAGTTTCTGCGGGGGTTTACTTGAATATCCTCAATATACCAGGCCTGAAACCTATTGCTCAAATAGGGTGCCTGATGTATTATTGAGCGGTCATCACGCCAACATTTGCCAGTGGCGGATGAGAAAACGACTGGAGAAGACGTTGTCCAACCGGCCGGAGCTTTTGGAGACGGCATCTTTGGATGTGAACTCCAGGAAGATTTTAAACGAGCTTATAGAACATAGTGCGAAGGGGACCGAAGACAATGGACGAAGTTAAGACTACTGAAGAAGTAAAGAAAGAGACAGTTGTTGCAAAGAATGTTGGCAAGAAAGACGTCATCAGGGCGATTGAAGCCGAGCAGATGAAAGAGAATGCTGAGAACTTTAGTGTTGGAGATACGGTAAAGGTGTACTTCAAGATTGTTGAAGGTGCTACTGAGCGTGTCCAGATTTTTGAAGGGCTTGTCATTGCCAAGAAGAATGGAGGAATCAGAAAGACCTTCATGGTGCGGAAGATTTCTTATGGTGTTGGAGTTGAGAGAATCTTCCCCATGCACTCACCCCGTATCGAGAAAGTCGAGGTGATTCGTAGAGGCCGTGTCAGGAGAGCTAAGCTTTATTATGTCAGAGGAAAACTCGGCAAGCATGCGAAGGTCAAGGAACTTATTGTCAAGCAGAATGCCTAGGCAGTTTTTTCTCTTTGCTTCCCCCATCAGGATATAATCCTTTTGGGGGTTGTTTGTTTTTATTATTGCAGTTGCAAAATTTCTTCAATTAGGCGACAATATGCGTGGAGGAATTAGATGGATTCTAATTTTCGTGGACAACGGAATTCCAGCAAGAACAGAAATAAGCACCAAGGGCATGGTAAGACAAATAGCAATCAGAATGATAGCCATCGTACTCTTAGTGCCAAAGAGTTGCTTTTGCCTCAGAAGCGTCCTCCTCATCACAGTAATCTTCCCCTTGATGTAGTCAAGCATATCAATGAGCCTTTGGAGACGTGCCATCTTTGTGGTCAGGTGATTCAGAATATTGCGGAAGCCATAACGGATGCTGAAGGGAAATATTGTCATTTTGATTGTGTCATCGAGCAGCTGAAGCATACGGAATCCTTGACAGAGAAGCAGTCGGTGAGTTATGTTGGTTCAGGTTGTTTCGCAGTGGTGGAGAGGCAGGAGAACGGGTCATATACGATTGTGAAACGGATTGTGTATGAGAAACCAGAAGTGTTCAGTGCGATGAAGAAGTATGTTGAGGCAGTGAAAGTCATATGAGTGATAAGCATGTTGCAATGCTTCCCGGGTCTTTCGACCCCCCCACTTTTGGTCATATTGATATCATCCAGCGAAGTGCGCGACTTTACGATAAGCTTTATGTTGTCGTGGCGGATAATGTTGCAAAAAAATGTCTCTTCAGTGCGGAAGAGAGGAAACGGATGCTGATTTCTCTCTTAAGTTCTTTTGATAACATTGAGGTTGTGTCTTACCGAGGTCTGGTGGTCGAGTTCGCAAGGGCAAACAGCGTTGGGGTCATGATCCGCGGGGTCAGGGCTTTGGTTGATTTTGGATATGAGTTTGAGTTGGCGATGACCAACAAGCAGATGAATGAGGAGCTTGAGGTATTGTTTTTGCCTACCTCCCCCAAGTATTTCTTGCTTCGGAGCTCAGCCATCAAGGAGATGGCGAGTTACGGTGCGGATATTTCACGTTTTGTTCCTCCTTTGGTTGCAAGGGAAATAAGTAATAAGATTAAACCGTTGGTTTAGGTGGTTATATGGACGATCAGGATATTTTTGAAAAAGTCAGGGGAATAGTTGTCAAACAGTTGGGGATTACTCCTTCTCAGGTCGTGATGGATTCTTCATTTCTTAAAGACCTTGGTGCTGACAGCCTTACTTCCTATGAACTCATCTGGGCTCTTGAGGATGGTTTCAGTGTGGAAATTCCCGATGAGAAAGTTATGGATATCAGGACTGTTGGTGATGCAGTGCATTGCCTAAAAGCTCATTTAGCCTAGGTTGTTGACGTAACAGGGTAAAACCGTTACTCTACCTAGGTGTCAAAAATTTGATAGTAAGAGGATAGTGACATGGCAACACCGAAATATAAGACATCAAAAGCAAGCGCAGCAAGCCGCAAAGCTGCAAACATGAAGCTGACTGCACCCGCTTTAACCAAGTGCGGTACCTGCGGTAATTTGGTTCTTTCTCACCGAGTCTGCCCGAAGTGCGGTTTTTACCGTGGCGTTCAGGTTATCGAACAGAGTGAGAAATAACTTTTAAGGAGTATTGGATGACCAACGAAGAATTATTTGAAAAAGTGCAGTCGCTTGTAGCTGAAAAACTGGAAATTGATCCAGTAAAAGTTACATTGAATGCCTCCTTTAGAAAAGACCTCGGCGCTGACAGTCTGGATACCTATGAACTTGTTTATGCTATTGAAGAGGAACTTGGAGTATCAATTCCCGATGAGAAGGCTAATGAGTTTGAGACCGTAAAAGACGCAGTCGATTACTTAGCAACCCAGATTAAATAATATGGATTGCTTGGAATTTGGTAAGGCTCCCACAATCTCTGAAGAAAGAGAACGGGAGCTTTGTTCTTTTAAGGAAAGTTCCGGGCTGGTGATATCCAGTGACGAGTTGCTCAATCTGGCGTTTACTCATCGTTCTTATGCGAATGAGACCCGTGAGTCTGTGGACAACAATGAACGGCTGGAATTTCTTGGGGACAGTGTCCTAGGGGTTGTGGTTGCTGATTGGTTGTTTAGAAATCTTCCTAAGAAACATGAGGGTGATTTCTCAAAAATCAAAAGCATTGCTGTATCCGAGGATAGTCTTGCCTCGATTGCTCTTAACCTAAATCTAGGTAAGTACTTACTTATCGGGAAGGGAGAGGAACATAGCGGTGGCAGAACAAAAAAGGCTTTGCTTGCTGATTGCATGGAAGCTCTTTTTGCCGCATGCTATCTTGATTCTGGATTTAAAGTCGCACAAACTTTCATACTGAAGTATCTTGTACCTCAGATCAATGCTGTGGTCCAGAACAATTATCATCATGATTTCAAGACCAGTCTTCAGGAATTCATGCAAAGAAAGTATAAATGCACTCCTGTATACACCTTGGTTAAGAAGACGGGACCCGAGCATGATTTCGTTTTCTTTGTTACCGTGAAGGTCAATGATCTTGTTTTCGGTCCTGCCCAGGGTTCCACAATTAAGAAAGCGGAGCAAATGGCTGCTAAGATTGCTTATGACAGTTTAGGCATCGCAAAATTTGAGGAACAATAGGCGAGGGCTAATTCAGCAAGTCTTTTGGGAGTGTTTTCCTCTGGATCATCAAGGACTGTTTCTAAAAGATAGTCCAGCACCTTGCCAAGTATTGGTCCCTGTGGGATGCCAAGTTGTATCAGGTCCTTGCCATTGATCCTCAAGTCTTTCAAGGAAAGGGCGTCATCCCGTTGGATGATCTCCTTGATGCGATTATCCAGATTCCTGATGCTTTCGTAATTTGCATGTCCACTTGTCGCTTCTTCATCGCAAAAACGAAGACGGAACAGATTGTCAAGCTCTTTTTCCCCAACACGGTTGATAAAACGCCGGACGGCACTATCTTTCCATTGAGGTGTATAGTGGAACATATGGTTTCCTACCAGATGGCTTACGCTTTCTATTTCATTGTTTGAAGCCTTCAGGTCCTGAAGAATTTCCCTTGTGATTTTTTCTCCTACACTGTCATGCAGGTAATAGGTGTTTGCCTCTTTTTTGTAGGCTACCGTCTCGCTCTTGCCGATGTCATGAAACAATGCCGCCATTCTTACCGTCTTGTCGTAATGGTGATCAGCCGCACACTGGCAGCACCTGATATTGTGATGCAGGACTGTATCGTCATGCATGCCATTTTGTTGCACATCCCTTCCCTTTGCAAGCTGGGGAAGGAGAATATCAATCACATGGCTTTCCTCCATCAGTGACAAGCCTTTTTGTGGATGGTCACTTTGAACGAGTTTGACCAGTTCGTCGTGAATCCTTTCCTTGGAGATATGCCTAAGGTTTTCCCGAAGTTCTCTCATTGCCTCAAAAGTGTTCTGCTCAATGTCAAAATCGAGTTTTGCTGCAAACCGCAAGGCCCTAAGAATTCTTAATGCATCTTCCTCAAAACGCTGGTGGGGATCCCCTATCGCCCTGATCAGATGTTTCTTCAGGTCGTTTTCTCCATCATTCTTGTCGAGTATCTCTCCATTCGAACAATCGACAGCAAAGGCATTGATAGTAAAATCCCGTCTTGTGAGGTCCTCGTCAAGATTTCCTACAAAACGGATAGCCTGCGGATGGCGCATATCGGTATATAGCCCATCACTTCGGAAGGTAGTCACCTCATAGTGTTCTTCCCCCCAGATGACGGTCACTGTTCCATGTTCAATTCCTGTGGGGATGACCTTCCTGAAAAGCATCCCCACCTGATCGGGGCGAGCGTCGGTCGCAAAGTCATAGTCATGGTTGGAGATGCCAAGAAGGTAATCTCGTACAGCACCACCGACAATAAAGAGATGATAGCCTTGCTGGAAAAAAACCGAGGCGAACTCATTGAGTGTCCTAGAGAGTGGAAACTTGGTCATGCCCCAACTCTAGGGGAAACCACTTGAAAGGTCAACTGACGGTTGCTTAAATTAATTTTTCTGACTAAAATGATTTTGTTTATATCAAGGAGTTAATAACATATGTTTCGTCCCGTAAGTACAAAAGTTGATTTTCCGGCAATGGAAGAGGAAACCATTGCTTTTTGGAATGATAATGAGATTTTTAAAAAGTCCATCGAAGAGCGTCCCATAGACAACGAGTATGTGTTTTATGACGGGCCTCCGTTTGCCACAGGACTTCCTCATTTCGGACACTTTGTTCCAGGGACGATCAAGGATGCGATTCCTCGTTACAAGACGATGAAAGGCATGAGGGTTGTCCGCAACTGGGGTTGGGATTGTCATGGTCTTCCTGTTGAGTATGAGATTGAGAAGACAATCGGAATCAGTGGACATAGTGCTGTTGAGGAGTACGGGGTGGGGAAGTTCAATGAACAATGCCGCTCCATTGTGCTTCGTTATACCGAGGAATGGAAAAAGACGATAACCCGTATGGGTCGATGGGTTGACTTCGACCAT